>FWPV01016458.1_pt1 | contig 10415 bp, 7 predicted proteins | sample 2228371 | NCBI WGS metagenome assembly FWPV01 (sample SAMEA103939776, study PRJEB20133) | metagenome
AGCTATGTAATATGGTTCAATCATCGTTTCTGTCATTCCATAAATAAATCTTACTCTGCTTCTGTTTTTTATTGCTGATTTAAATATTTCTGTTTTCATATTTACTCCGTTTTAATTTAGCCAACGAATTACTCCTGTAACTTTTCCAACGATTGAAAATTCATTGATATTTTTTACAACTATAGGTTCATAATTTTTGTTCTGAGGAATTAATTTTATCTGTTGATTTTTTATCTCATAAACTTTTACCGTTACTTCGTCATCAATTCTTGCAACAATTATATCTCCATTGTTAGCATTTGTTTGTGGATTTATTATAACAAGATCTCCTTCAAATATTCCGGCGTCAATCATACTATCGCCTTTTACTTTAAGAGCAAAAGCATTTTCTGATCTTTTTATGAAGTTCGGATCAATTGCTATCGCTCCCTCGATATTTTCTTCAGCAAGAATTGGGGAACCTGCGGCAACCCTTCCAATAATCGGAATTTTGTTAATTCCATCAATATGGAAAATTTTATTTGATTCTATCTGAGAAATTTCATCTCGAGTTATAGAAATGCCACGGCTCGCATTACTCATTACATTCAGGTAACCCTTTTTCTCAAGAGCCTCCAAATGTCTTTTTACTCCGAATGTGGAGGATATGTTAAAATGCTTTCCAATTTCTCTGAGAGTTGGAGGATATCCGTTTGCTTCAAGAAACTGTTGAAGAAAATTTAAAATTTCCTGCTGGCGATCTGTTAAATTTTTTTTCATATAAGTGCTCATTTGTTCACTTCAAATATAGTGTTCATTTGAGCACTTGTCAAGTGCAGAAAGAGGAATTTTTTAATTTAATTCAGAAATGTGTACTGAGGGTTAATCAAAAGTATTAAATTTCTTCCGATTTCGTAGTTTTCTAAAACTCCACGGAATAATTCTTCTGATGGACCGAAGGAAAATACTGGTACAAAGCCTGCGGTATGACTTTTACTGAGAAATCCTATCTTCAAATTATTTCCATCAACATCTCCACCAACTATTGCCATACCACCTGTTTCGTGGTCTGCTGTAATAACAACCAAAGTCTCACCATTTTGTTTGGCAAAATCAAGTGCGGTTTTAATAGCTGAGTTAAAATCGTTCATCTCAGAAAGAAGATAATCGGATAAATTATCATGACCAGCCCAATCAATTTGTGATCCTTCAATCATTAAAACAAAACCTTTGTCATTTTTACTTAGATTATCAATGGCTGCTCTTGTCATTTCGCCCAGAGTGTAGTTTCTCTCGGAAGCTTGTTTCAAACCATTTTTTTCTAACAGGCATAAGACTTTTTCGGAATGAGCAATTTGCAGGGGATCAAAAACATCTAAGGTTTTCCATCCTTTAAATTTTAGAGAATCTATCAGATTAAAATTATCTTTTCTGGAACCTCCGATTACATCAGGTAAAAAGAATTGTCTTCCACCCCCGATTATGACATCTACATCAGATTGAGTTAATTGAAATGCAATATCGGTTTCTCTTCCTCGATCATCAATATGTGCATAGAATGCAGCTGGAGTGGCATGTGTGACGGAGCTTGTTACAACCAATCCGACAGATTTCTCTTTTTCTTTGGCAATTTGAAAGATAGTCTTTAAAGGGTTTCTCATCGAATCAACTGAGATATAGTGGTTTACCGTTCTGTATCCAGTTGCCAACACTGTTGCACCAGCCGCAGAATCAGTTATCAATTTATCTGCTGACTGTGTAACTGAGAATCCAATTGATTTGAAATCTTTATAAGGATTATTAACATCATTAAAAAAAGATGCAGCTACATAATTAATGCCCATACCATCACCAATCAGAAAAATTATATTTTTTGGTTTCTGGTTCTGGGCATTAAAAGCAAAAGTAAAAATAAAGAATAGAATAAAAATCTTTATTCTGCTCAACTAACTTCAACTCCCTTTTTTTCAACTTTGAAAATCCAGCCGTGAGTATCTTCCTTTTCACCATAATGGATTGCAGTAAGTTCATTAAATAATTTCAGATCAAGCTCACCTGGTTGATTGTTGTTGAACACCATTTTTTTATCTTTAAATGTTAAGCTACCAATGGAAGATATTATTGCTGCAGTTCCCGTACCAAATAATCCTAATAAGTTTCCATTATCATAAGCTTCCATAACTTCATAAATCGAAATAGCACGCTCCGTAACATTCATTCCCCATTCTTTTAATATTTGTATAACAGATCTTCTTGTTACTCCGGGTAAAATTGAGCCGCTTAATTTTGGTGTAGCTACTTCATCTTTGAAGTTTACAAAAATATTCATTGTGCCAACTTCTTCTAAATATTTTTGTTCTACACCATCAAGCCAGAGCACTTGTGTAAAACCTCTTTTAGCAGCTTCCGAAGCGGCGAGTAAACTTGCAGCATAGTTAGCAGCGGTTTTACATTCCCCTAATCCTTTTCTTACGGCACGTACATAATCATCCTGAGCTAAGATGTTAATAGGTTTAAATCCTTCGGGATAATAAGCTCCAACTGGTGAGAGTAGTATTACAAATTTGTAATCGTTCGAAGGTCTGACACCTAAAGCAGAATCCTGCCCATACATAAATGGACGAATGTAAAGCGATTCTCCTTTTTTTGTTGGTATCCAATCACTTTCGATTGCAATCAATTCTTTCAAAGCGTTTAAAACAAAATCAACATCTATTTCCGGCATACAAACTCTTCTTGCAGAATTGTTAATCCTTTGCATATGAACATCTGGTCTGAATAAAACTACTTCATCATTAATTGTTTTAAATGCTTTCAAGCCTTCAAATATTGTCTGACCGTAATGAATAAAAGACGTAGCAGGATGCATTTGTAATGATTCAAGTGGTCTTATTGTTGGATTATGCCAGCCTTTGGATTTTGAATAATCCATTTCGAAGATGTGATCTGTAAAAATTTGACCGAAGCCTAGGTTATCGGGAAGCACTATTTTATCAGTTCGTTCTTTTAGTATGTATTTGATAGGTTCCATTTGTAATTCCTTCCATTTGTTCGGAGGTGTAGAGATAATTAAAATATTTATTATACAATATAGATTTTAATATTTAATATGCAATCAATTAATAAATTTGTTGATTAAAAAATTAACATCCATAAAACATAATCAAGTATTAAAATAAGTGCAGCTGAAATCACAAAAGAGCGTATGGTAGCTAATCCAACACCCTCTGCTCCACCTTCAGTTTTAAATCCAATATGACATCCAAGTAATGCCGTTACTCCGCCAAAGAAAATTGTTTTAACTAAACCTGAAATCAAATCTCCCATACTAAAAAATCTTTGGACCGAATTAAAAAAAACCGCTGAAGAAACACCAAGAAAATAATTTGAAACAAGGAAAGCCCCTATTACTGCAATCACATTTGCAAAGATCACCAGAATTGGCATCATAATAATTGAAGCTAAGAATCTTGGCATTGCCAAATATCTAACAGGACTTATTGCCATTGTTTCAAGAGCATCTATTTGCTCAGTTACTTTCATAGTGCCCAATTCTGCAGCAATTGATGCACCAACTCTTCCAGCAATTACGATACCCGTAAGTACAGGCCCAAGTTCTGTAATAATTGCGCGACTTGTAGCTCCGCCTAAAAAAGATAAAGGGGCTATTCCTTTTAGCTGATAAGCGGCTTGCCAGGCAGAAACAGCTCCTGTAAAGATGGCAATAATTATCACTAATGGAAGTGAATTAACACCAATATGCTCCATCTGATATAGTATTATTTTTTTACTTCTGAATATTTGCGGAAAGCTTTTTAGTATTCCTAAAAACAGGTTTGATATCTGACCAAACTCTTGAAAAAAGTTTAGTGTTTTTTTTCCAATTTTTTGAAATAAAGTGGATAACAATTTTATTCCTTAATTCATATGCAAACTTAAATAAATTTTAATGAATATTTGGTTAAAAAAATTACATTGCTTTATTAAAAACCGTTATGTTCTTTTATACAAAATTCATTTATAACAATACAGAAAATCAAAACGAGACAGATTTTTAATTTTATTGCCTGTTTTTTGTGAATAATTGAGGAGTTTTTTAATCAATTATTAACATCATTTGGCATTATTATTACTAAAAAACATCAAATTTTTACAAGACCGAACTTTGAAAAATTAATTATAATTGAATTCTTTAGTCAGCAATTTGGAACAGAAAACTTTAAATCTTTTAGATAACGCACCGGTCGGGATATTAACTTTCAACAAGAACGGTGAGATAGATTACTTCAACCGTGCGTTTAGCGAGTTAGAATTAATTTATGGATTAGAATATCCAGATAGTCTTTTAGGTTCAAATATTTTATCTAATGGCGCCTTACCAAATTTAAATTTCACAAAAGAGTTTAAGGAAGTTCTGAAAGGAATTCCTTTTGAAAAAGAATTAAACTTCTTTGAAGCTAAAAGTAACGGGCTTGTTAATTTATTTATAAAATGCTCACCAATTTTAGATGGCGAAGAAATTATTGGCGGATTAATGGTTTTTGAGGATTTAAAAATCCTAACCAAAACTAAAAAAGAAATTGTTTTAAGAAGTGACTACATTGAAAAAGCAATTCATAATGTTACAGATTTCTTTTTAGTTGTTGACAGATTAGACAGAATTCAGTTTTTCTCTAAAAATATTCTTAATCATTTAAATATTTCTCCGGATGTTATCCAAAGTGCAGGCATAGGAAGTATATTTAATTTGGAGACTGCTTCAATTGTTAAAGATTTTATCACTTATGTTAAACAGAACAGAACATCCCTTACTGAAAAAATTTCTTATGAAAACAGAGGAATAAAAAAAATATTTGAAATCAGATTTGTTCCTCAGGAAAATTACAGAAAAGAGATAAGCTTTATCTATCTTTTCTTTAAAGATATAAGCGCCAATGAAAGAGAAATTGATACTCTCTATAAAACAGTTGATCACCTCGGTTATTATCAAACCATTTCTGCAAAATCCGGTAATGCACTTTTTGTTCTGGGGCAAGAAAACAAAATAGAATTTTGGGATGATGTTTCTGAAAAGCTTTTTGAAAAAAGGAAAGACGAAGTGCTGGGCTTAATTGCTCAGGATGCAGTAAGTATTCTATCGAATACTTTTCTTGAAAGTCTTAAAACCAAACTTGCAGATAAAGAAACACATAAAATTATTATATCCTATTTTGATAAGAACAGAGATAAAAAAACTTACGAAATGCATTTTGCTTTTCTTGATCAGAAGAGAGAAAAGCTTATTGTAAAATGCATTGATATAACTGATAAAATCCACTTTGAAGAGGGAATTAAATCATCATTAAAATCGTTGCGGCAGTTAATTGCAAAATCTCCCACAATGATTTGCAATCTGGATAAAGACGGACAGATAATTTTCTCCAATGAATCTTTTCAGAATACTTTTGGATATACCGAAGAAGAATTACTATCAAGAAGTTTTTATGAATTGATTGATCCTGCATATCTTGAAACCAACATACTCGATCTGAAAAACTTTATAGGAGATGAACCAAAGCATATTGAATTACCGTTTAAAACTAAAAATGATACTGTACTTACTCTTAAAGCAACTTTCTTTTTTACAAAGGATACAGAAAATAAAATCCAAAATTTAAGCTGCTATCTTTCCGAAGAAAAAAAATATATCGGTTCTGATAAGCCTGCAACTCTTTATCATCAGCTTGTTGAATCAGCTTCTGATGGTATTGCACTTGGCTGCGAAGGTAAAATAATTATTGCCAATAATACATTTGCAAAAATCTTTGGATACAACTCGGGTGAAGAAATTATTAGCAAAGAAATAATCGATCTGGCATCCAATGAGGATATATTAAAAGTAGCTGAGTATTTAAGAATAATTGAAAGGAAAAAAGACGCACCCATTCGTTTTGATTTCCTTGGAAAGAAAAAAGACAGCACAAATATTCATTCGGAATTATCTGTTGGAGTATTTGAATTTGACAAGAAAAAATATCTGGTCATGATTGCCAGAGATATCACAGAACGCATAAGATCGCAAAAAGCTATAAAGGAATCTGAAGAAAAGTACAGAAATATTACTGAGAATATTGATGATTTTCTGTTTACCTTTGAAAGAACAGGAGTAACTCTTAGACCGATCTTTGCAACATCATCAATTCAAAAAGTAACAGGTTACACTCAAACAGATTTTTTAAGTGACACCAAATTATTTCTGAAAGTTATTCATCCTGATGATTATAAAAATATTAAACCTAAACTACTTAACCTTTTAAAGAGCCGTATTCAGCTTTCCAGTGAATTTGAATTCCGACTTATAAACAAACAGGGAAACATAGTTTGGGTGAGAGCAAAAATTAATTTAATCAGAAGTGGAACGGGAAGAATTCAGAAAATATATGGCTTGGTAAGCGATATAACTTTCCGTAAAAGAGCTGAAGAGGAATTAAAGAAATCAACACAGAATTTAATCAAGTTAAACGAAACCAAGGATCGCTTCATTTCGATCATATCACACGACCTCCGAACTCCTTTTAGCTCGATCCTTGGTTTCACCGATTTGCTTGCTAATGATGAAGAACTTACTGATGACGAACGAAAGCAATATGTCAGATATATTCAGGAATCTGCCAGATCAATGTTATCATTAGTAAATTCTTTGCTCGATTGGACAAGATTACAAACCGGCAGAATTAAATTTGAACCTCAAAAAATTGATGTCACAAAAATTGTTGCTGATTCTATTAATGCACTCTCCGGTGCTGCATTACAAAAAGCAATAGAAATAACTTCTAAGCTTAATCCTTATATGTATCTTTTTGTTGATAAGGCACTTATCAGTCAGGTGTTTAATAATCTGATTTCCAACGCCATAAAATTCACAAACAGAAATGGTATGATTACAATTTCTTCAGCTGCCGCAGCAAATTCAAGATTTGTTCAGTTTAGTGTAAAGGATACGGGAGTTGGAATTAAAGAAGAAGACTTGGGTAAACTTTTTAACGTTGATTCAAAATTTACATCAGAAGGAACGGCAGGGGAAAAAGGCAGTGGACTTGGTTTATCGCTTGTTAAGGAAATTGTGGAGAAACACGGCGGCACAATATGGGTTGAAAGCAAATTTGGAGTGGGCTCTGAATTTTTCTTTACTTTGCCAATAGCTTCTTCAAATATTCTGATTGTTGATGATAGTAAAACAGACAGATTGCTCTACTCTAAAATTCTTAAAAACATTTCACCCGAATATAATGTTGAGGTAGCATCAAACGGGAAAGAGGCAATTGAAAAAATACTTTTATCCCCACCGGCACTTGTAATCACAGATCATTTAATGCCTGTAATGAATGGATATGAATTTATTATCGAGTTGAAAAAGCTTGATATAAAAGGTAAGCCGCCGGTAATTGTTCTAAGCAGTGATATTGATCGTGCAGCAATTAACGATTACAATGAATTAGGAATTGAATTCGTATTCCATAAGCCGGTTAATTTATCCAGCTTTAAAATGGCTGTAGAAAAATCTCTCCAGAAAGGTTTAAGTTCCGATTAACCTTTTTTAAGAATATATCCTGTAGATGGCTCTACTTTAAGCTTGCCTTCTATTTTACCAAGAGATATTACGCCCGCAAGATTGGGATCGGCATAAATTTCCCACTTACCTTTAGGTAATGTAAAACTAAATTCTTTTAATGGATTAGCATTTAATAAAACCATAAAATGTTCATTATCATGTTTAACTTCATAAACTATTGCAAATTCATTTTCTTTTACATCAAAAAATTTTACTTCGTTATACCCTGCTCTTCTGAATGAACTAAACTTTTTCCTCAGCTCTATTAGACCTCTGTAATAATCAACAAGATCATGATTAAGTTTTACGTGCTTATAATTAATGTAATTTACTTCGTTATCTTTATCGTAAGTATTGTGATCAATCATTCCACGATGAGGATCATTCTCATTATTTAGGGGAATAACTTTGCTTCTTGCAAATTCCTGTCCGCTGTGTATCATCGTTATTCCTCGCGAAGTAAAGAGAAATAACGCACCAAGCTTGTTCAATTTTAATTGTGTTGGAGTAAGCTTAGCATTTTTATCAACGTCTTTTATTACTTCATCCGGTTTTACATCACCAAGACCGATTCTGATAAAATCCCCAAAAGTATAACCATCGTGTGATTCAAGATAGTTTACTGCGTGCTCTGGTTTTTGGAAAAGTCCATATTCATCTTTAACAAGAGTTCCATTAACATAACTTTTTATTCTCTTTGGTGAGTTATTACCGTACCACTTACCAAAAATCCATCCATGTCCGTTAACCGGATTTTCACCTTTAATTCCGTTTCTAATCTGATCATTCCAGGAGCCCCATCCGCGCAAAGAGAATCCGGCAGGGTCATATCCTCCACCCCAGGGTTCACAAACAAATATTACATCAGGATTGATTTTTCTTGCTTCGTAGATAATCGTTTCAATAGTTTCCCAATCAATCAGCTTTCCAAGATCAAACCGGAAACCATCTATGTGATATTCTTTCATCCAGTAAAGAACACTCTCAACAATCAATCTTCGCATCATCGGACGTTCAGTTTTCAAATCATTACCGCAAAAGCTTTCAGCAATAAAGTTTCCGTTTTCATCAAGTCTGAAATAATATTCTTTATCAATCTCTTTAAGATTTCCAAATTCATATTCAGATAGATGATTATAAACAACATCCATTATTACAGCAATTCCCTCTTTGTGGAATGCTTTAACCATATCTTTAAATTCATTTATTGATCTGGCATCTGCTCCATTCCATTCATTAAATTTAATTTCACGAACATTTTCGCTGTAGTAAGATTCGGGTGCAAAATAAGCCGCAGTCATATATCCCCAGTGATTTCTTTCATAAGGATTCCAGGTGTTTAATTTGCCCTTCATTTCCTTCTTAAATGGTATTTCGATGTTGGCAAATTCTTGTGCTGGTAAAAGCTCAACAGCATTTACACCAAGTGATTTGATGTAATCAATTCCACCTTGTTTACCTTTTTCAATCAAGCCTTTGTAAGTTCCTCTTTCACTTACTCCGGAAGATGTATGTTCGGTCATATCGCGTATATGCATTTCATAGATGATAAGATCACGCCAATCCATTTGAATCCACTGATCACCTTCCCATTCGTAATTTCCTTCTTTTACAACTATACTTTTTCTTGGAGTAAAATACGTGTTAAAACTTGCAACTGCTTTAGCATAGGGATCAATGCAAAGGACAGCATCCCGGTTTTTATGTTTAACATTAAATCCATAAAATTTCCCGTAAAGCTCACCTTCAATTTCAGTTTCCCAAACGGCATTTTCATCGCGAACCATTTGGTACTCTTTGCCATTTTCATCTTCAACTTTATCAAACAAAACTAAAGTTACGTTTTCAGCATTCGGAGTAAACAATCTGAAAAAAGTTTTTCCATTCTCAACAAAAGCCCCAAGCTTTTTATTTGAAAAATATTTGTCTAATTCTTTTTGATGCTCTATATATTTCGCTTTTTTTACTAACTCGGATTTTGATTTATCGGAAATGTACAAAGTGCTACCTGTAATTGTGAATGACAATATTGTAATTAAAACTATTTTATAAATTAGTTTCATAATTCATACCAAAAATTAAAAATAAAAATTTTAAACTAAGCTAAATTTAAATGCTGTAATTATTACAAGCTTACTTCCTCAGCATAAAACTCACCATTAACAACGGGAGTAATACAAACAAGTGGATTTGTCGGTACACCAAATCTTTCAAAAATTTCTTCAAATAATTGAAATTGCATTCCTCTTTTCTCTAGTTTATGAAATTTCTTATAACTCATAAATTTCCCATTCTTATCCATAGGTGCATCAAATCTGTATGATTTTTCAAAATCCTCTTTTACCCGGCTTTTGAGAAATTTAATTTTATTATCATCTCCGCCTTCGCGTTCATAGCCATAGGCACGAAATTCTGTTACCAGATCGTCATTTATTATAAGATAAATATTAAGAATTATTTCGTTCATTCTTTTTTCTTGAGTTATAAATTGCCGCAAAACTTAAACATAACGCCAGTACGAATGCAAATTTACACATTACACTTTCTATTACGGAGAGTAATGAGTAATTATTGTATGCCATCAATATAAATGCTACAATGACAGGAAGTGCTGTAAAAATATATCCCGATAAAATTACATATGAAATGGTTTTGATTTTAGTATCATTTGTTTTTGTATTTGTTCTGATCAACCAAATAATAGTTATGATGATCGGCAAATAGTAAAATGCTCCGTAAAGATCACCGAGCGGATAATGATAAGATGCATAAAGTACTGTGCATCCTTTCAGATTAAATTCATCAACAATGATCTTGTAATAAATCGTAAAGAAAACCGGCGGAA
>FWPV01011928.1_pt1 | contig 10414 bp, 10 predicted proteins | sample 2228371 | NCBI WGS metagenome assembly FWPV01 (sample SAMEA103939776, study PRJEB20133) | metagenome
CAGCCCCTCAACCACAGAGGCGCGTTTTGATTTTGTGTTTTTAACTTCTTCACACTCGCCCTATAAATATCCAAAAAAGTTTTCTCGCTTTACCCCTTTGCCCAGTGTGAAAGGTGGCTATGCGTTTAATAAACATGCAGACAACATCCCCTATAAAAATGATTACTACAACAGCTTGTATTACGTCGATCATCTGCTGGGAAAAATAGTAAATCATTTGGAAAAAACCGGCGCACTGGAAAACACGTGGGTAGTTGTTACGGGTGATCACGCGGAAGAATTTAATGAAAACGCGGCGGGATTTTGGGGGCATGGCAGTAATTTTACCCGCTGGCAAACGCATACGCCGCTCTTGATTCATGCACCGGGACAAACCACTAATCAGTTTGAAAACAGAGTATCCAGTCATCAGGATATAGTGCCGACCCTGATGGAAAATGCACTCGGCTGCAGCACCGCACGCGAAGCCTATAGTACTGGTGCCAACCTGTTTGCACTGCCTGAGACACGTAGTCTGGTGATGTCTTCTTATTACAATAACGCCTATTGGGTAGATGGCGCCGTGTTGGATCGCAGCAACGGCAAACAATACTCCTGGGTTGATATTAACAACACGGCGATTACTCTGGATAAACAAAAACTGCATCAAGTACAAGACGAAGAGCGGCGTTTTTTTAGAGATAGTAATTCACGCGGCTTGCTCTCCGGCAAGCATTAAAAAAATAGCGCCACGGAGGGCGCTATTAATTTTATCAACAACCATCTATGTGGATTGTTACTGGCTTACCAATACCACAGCAGTTTGCGCTGGAACATTGAGGCTGATCGCACCTGCGCCATTACTGGTAAATGGCGCATCGCCTGCTGGCAGTTTTTGTACAAAGCCTGTGTTATTTAACCCGGTATTTACCGTCAGACTCTGCGCGCCAAGCGATAAATTAATCAACACCGCAGCCACCTTGCCTTCCGCACTGCGGGTAAAAATAACATGGCTGTTGCCCGCTACAGATTGCAAACTCAAATTACCACTGCCGAGCAATGGAACCTCATTACGCACCGCATAAAGTGCACGATAGTGTTCAAGTAATGAGCCTGCAACGCCGCTCTGGGCTGCAACATTACGTGTGCTGACATTGGTCGATAAACTGCGATAGGGAGTGCCCGTAGTAAACCCGGCATTGGTGGTATTCGCCGTCCAACTCATCGGTGTACGCAACTTTCCATCGTCGTTTTGATTGCCGTTCGCCATACCTATTTCTTCACCGTAGTAGGCAAAGGGCGTACTGGATACCAGCGTTGTAATAGCAGCCGCAACACGATAATCGCCCAAATTATTCCCACTCAATTCACCAATCGGGCGGTTGCCAGCGAAGGAATCATGATTGGATAGAATAAGTGGCATAGTCGCTTTGGTAGCAGAGTTGAGTAAACTCGCGAGCGACGAATTAAAACTGCGATTGGTGGCCGTGGATTTAATAGCGCCTTGATAACCAAAGGCAAAAGAATTAATACAGGATGTGTCAACCGCATAGAGCGCAGGCGCATCGGGTGCTTCACAAATCATATAGCGATTATCGTAACTATTAATCACCGCTTGGGCTTCGGCCAGCAGCGCATGGTTTTCCGCTTGATCACTCCAGGCATTACTACCATTTTCAAACAACACGCCAGTTGCATCGAAACGGAAACCATCAACACCTTTATTTAACCAGAAACGCAAATTATCCATGTGATAGGCAACCACATTGTTATTGCGCAAATTAAAGTCCGGCAGACTGGAGGTAAATACACCGTAATAAAAAATATTGGCAGCCGAATGCCAACTGGCATTGCCGCCCCAGCTTGTCCAACCGGGATTGGTGTTGGAGAAAATATACCAGTCGCGCTTGCTGTTATTTGCAGACGATGCCGCATCTATAAAAAGCGGATTTGAACTTGAACTGTGATTCATAACATAGTCGATGATGACACCTATGCCGCGTGCATGGGCCTCGCTAAGCAGGGCCTCAAAATCTTCCATGGTGCCGTAATCACTTTCCACCTTGCGATAATCAATCACACTGTAACCGTGGTCGTTATCGCTACTTTCCATCATTGGCATCAGCCAAATACCGGTGACACCCAGCGATTGCAAGTAATCCAAGCGACTGATTAAACCCTGAAAATCACCACGGCCATCGCCATCGGAGTCTTGATAAGAGCGCACAAAAATTTGCATGAAATTCGCGCGCTTGTTCCATCCATCCGGCAGCTCGCTATCCACCGTCATGGGCGCAACGGCGGATAAATCCAGCACAGCCGAAGCATTGCCAATTAACGCAGCGGCAGCATTAGCATCAGCTTCATTAAAATATAAATTATTGTTGTCCTGCACCACCCACACATTTGCGCCATTCACGTTAGGCACAAAACTTAAATCGGCAGTAGGGCTTTTAAAATCGCCTTTGTGGGTGATGAGGTTAAACGCCACTGCCGGGTTTGTTACCGGCACGCTGGCCACCGCCCAGCCATCTTGAATCGCATCAAACGGGCGCGGCGCAGCCCAAGTCGTCGCAGTACTACTGGCAATTGCACTGCCCCATAAATGTAACCCCCAACCAGTGTAATCCTCCGCGCTGCGTTTATAGCGAATAGTCACCGAAGTGATGGTGTTACTAATAGAGGATGCCGCCTGTGAAGTAAGCGCCTGGGATGAAACAACACTGGAAACCGGTGAACTGGAAACCAGTGAACTGGAAAAATGGGAACTGGAAGCAACAGATGCCGGAGCGCTGCTCGGCGGCACACTGGAGGCAGAAGACTTACTGCCACCACCGCCTCCACCGCCTCCACCGCCTCCACCGCCGCAGGCGCCTAGTAAGAGGGTGAGCACCAACAGCCATAGACCAGGTGAAATAAATCGAATCGTTTTCATGGTTGAGTCTCTCGTGGTTATTGTTAAATTTTTTAATGAATTATTTTTTATTTGGGCGGGAGCAGAAACTGCAAAATTTGTGGCACGCGGTCTTGCCAGGCTTGTTCATTGTGTTCAGCGTCTGGAAATTTTTTGGTTACCCAGTCGCGCCCCTGAACATATCCCTTATCGAGCATGATTTTATCGACCTGGTTTTGATGTATTTCATAGTACTGATCGAGTGTTGCCGTACCAAAATCAAAATACACCCTGTGCTGGCCAGCCACGGGGAACGCAGCACGCAAATAATCGCGAAGTTTTTCTGCTGGCCCCATATGATCGTTATTAAAAAATAATGGCCAGTGAGTGGAAACGCCTGCAGCACTGCCAAACACCTGCGGGTATTGCGTCAACGCGTAAATAGAAATCAAACCACCCATTGAGCTGCCGGCAATTAACGTATTGTCGCGATCAGGCACACTGCGATAATGGGAATCTATGTAGGGCTTTAATTCTTTGACGATAAAGCTCAGGTATTCATCGGCAAGATAATCGGCATTTTTACCTTCGCCCAAATGTTGTTTGAGCCGCTCAATAACCGCTGCATCCTGCGTGGAAAAATACTGCGCGGCGCGCTCGGGGAAATACTCCATACGCCGGTTTGGTGTACTCCAAATACCTACAATAATTGCAGGCGTTATTTTCCCCTCATCCATTAATTGCTGGGCTATATCATCCACTTCCCACGCCACCCCAAAATTAGCGCTCTGTTGATTAAATAGATTTTGTCCATCGTGCATGTACAGCACAGGTAACGCAGACTGGGGATTTAAAAAATATTGGCGCGGCAACCACACTTCCACATTGCGCGGTTGAACATACTGCGAGGCAAAGGGTTTCAGATAATCAATACGCGGCTGTACTGACCCAGCCGCATAGTGTTGATAGTGAGTAGATTGACTGCTGCAGCCCAGCACAAACAGGCACAGTACAAGACTGATAGTAAATTTCATAAGCAAGCCCGGTTAAGGTTTGCACAAAATAGTACCAAGCCAAATTCAGGTTAAGCAGGTGTTACATACGTATTCAGCGGTTTGTTAATGCAATCCAGGGAGGAATTAATGCGTCCAGCTGATTGCACCGGTATAGGCGGTAATCAAGATTACTATGCCAAAAGCAATGCGATACCAGGCAAATGCCATGTAAGTGTGATTGCTGATAAATTTCAACAGCGCGCGCATCACCGCAAATGCAGTAATAAACGAAGTGATAAAACCTATTGCCAGCAAGCCCGCATCGGTCCACTGCAATTGCTCACGCGCCCCCCAAAGGCTGTAGAGCGAGGCGGCGGAGATCATGGGAATAGCGAGAAAAAATGAAAACTCGGTAGATGCCTTGCGCGACAAACCAAAATACATGCCGCCAATAATCGTAGCGCCCGAGCGCGAGGTGCCAGGAATTAGCGCCAAACATTGGCACAAACCTACTTTCAATGCATCGATATAAGTCAGATCATCCATTTCATCAATGCGTGGTGAGTAAGCAAATTTTTCCACCCACATAATCGCAAAACCACCCAGAATGAAACCTGCTGCCACCACATAGGGGCTAAACAGCACACTCATAATAAAATCGCTCAGCAAAAATCCAATAATCGCCGCGGGGAAAAACGCCAGTGCCACATTGATGTAAAGATTGCGCGCAATGCCTGGCCGATGAATACCTTTCAAGCTGCCAAAAATCTTGGCGCGATACTCCCAAACCACTGCCAACATGGCCCCCATCTGGATAAAAATTTCAAACAGGGTGCGCTTGTCGTTCTCCAAAAAATTCATGATATCGGCAGCGAGAATTAAATGGCCGGTACTGGAGATAGGCAATAGCTCAGTCACTCCCTCAACAATGCCCATGATGATGGCTTTAAGCACAAGAACAAGATCCACAAGAACTCCTTTGGTTTGCGAGTAAGACTCGGATTTGGCAAAAAAACATGATTCACAAACAGCCCAATCAAAGGCAAAAAAACGCGGGCCGACAAGCTATAACCGCCACGCAAATTGCCGGCCAAGTCTGCTGGAGCAGCATCTATTTTGCAAATTTGCACAGTTCCGCGCCGCGCCGCGGAGTATACTCGGCTTCTATTTTTGCGCCATTTAAAGGAGTCATCATGTGTCAGGTTAATCGCCGTATTTATGCGCTCTTTACACTGATTGTTTCATTCCTGTTCAGTGGATGCGCCAGCGTTCACTACGCCAACGATTACAAATCTGATACCCAATTTAACAATTTGAAAACCTATAACTGGCGTGCAATCACGCTGGATGTAGGTGGAACGGATCAAGCGTTACTGACCCGACTCGCCGATAATCAGCTGGCAGCCCAAGGGTTTGTGCTGGATAAAAACCAACCCCAGCTATTATTTGACATGCAGGTTTTCTCGCGCCAAAGCCAGGGGGTCAATAGCAGTATCGGCATTGGCATAGGTATGCCGGTGGGACGACACGGCAGCGTGGGCCTTGGTACGTCGCAATTGCTGAACAGAGGCAAACAGGAGGGAGTCATTTTGATTGATATCACGCGCGTTAGTGACAACACCCTCATATGGCGCGGCAGTGCCGAAGGCATTCCGTTGATTCAGTTTTCACTCAGCGCCGAACAAAAACTGGGGGACACCATGGCACAATTGCTAAGCCAATTCCCGCCGAAAAATGCACCCTGACGCAGCTATTCGCCAAACCAGTTACACTCAGGGCGGTCGCCGCCTGAATAGTCATCCGTCTGAAGATCGATAAACAACACTATGCCCAACTCACCGCGCCTTTCCATTGAAGGCATTTTATTGTTAATTGGTCTGGCAATTTGCTGGGGCATTAACTGGCCCATCATGAAATTTATTATCAGCGAAATTCCACCGCTGAGTTTTCGCGCCTTTTGCCTGTTCTTTGGGGGGCTGGGCATCCTGGGGTTGGCGCGTGCCTCAGGCTTATCCATCGCCCTGCCGGTGGGTTATATCAAAAAACTCTGCTGGGTTTGCCTGCTGAATATTGTTGGCTGGAATGTGATGGCGACCTATGGTCTGAGCCTGCTGCCGGCCGGTCGCTCGGCACTGCTTGGCTACACCATGCCTATCTGGACAGTATTGCTCTCGGTCTGGCTGTTACAGGACAAATTCAGCATGCGGGTCGGTATCGCCCTGCTGCTGGGGATTGGCGGTATAGCAGCGCTGATGAGTGAGTCGTTAATCGCCTGGTTCAGCGGCCCATTAAATGTGCAACTATTACTTGGCGCACTACTGATGGTGGTGGCGGCCTGGTCTTGGGCTGCCGGCACTGTGCTGATGAAACTCTGGCAGATCCCCCTTAATACGGTGGTACTCACGGGCTGGTTACTGCTTTTGGCCAGCCTGCCAATCATGGTTGCGGCCGCAATAGTGGACGGGGCACCGCGGCAGCTTCCTTCCACCCTGGCGCTTTGGGGTGTTGTCTATAACGTATTTTTTGCCTTTATGTTCTGCTACTGGGCCTGGGTGCGCCTGGTCAGCCTGGTGCCAGTAAGTGTGTCTTCACTCTCCTCGCTTATTACCCCACTGGTCGGGGTAATATCCAGCATCTATCTTCTGGGAGAGCAACCGGGATGGCCTGAATATACCGCAACCCTGTTGATTTTGAGCGCTGTCGCAGTGGTGAATTTCAGTGGGAAAAATCCTAACAAACAACCGGAAGCGACCGCGCCAAACGCCAGGGATGGAGGTTAGCGCCCTGTTGCACTCCGTAAGCGATAACTTCAACACCGGCCGCTTTCACCTCGCGCAGGGTATCGGCATAAAGCTTATCGATATGATCCGCCGGGCTAACCTGCCGGATACCCGTGTGCTGCACACAAAATAAGAGCACTGCGCGCTGCCCCCGGGCCACCATCAACTTTAACTCCCGCAAGTGCTTGGTGCCGCGGGCACTGACAGCATCGGGGAAATACCCCTGGCCTTCTGCCTCCATCAAGGTCAGGTTTTTCACCTCCAGATAACAGGCACGCTTATCGGCAGCATGATCCATCAGCAAAAAATCAATCCGCGATTTTTCATCACCGTATAGTTGCTCACGCTTGATATTCCGGTAACCCAACAACTCCTGAATCACACCAGCTTCCAGTGCCGCAGCAACGAGTTGGTTGGCGCGCCCGGTATTGATACCCGCCCAATGGCCATGCGGAGTGGTGACAATTTCCAGGGTCTGGGGATACTTGCGGGCTTTATTTTCAGATACTGAATAGCAACAGGGGCTGCCGGCGACCACACAGTTTTTCATCGAACCGGTATTGGGGCAGTGGATAGTTATTTCGCTGCCGTCCGCGAGGCGAACATCCGCCAGAAAACGTTTATAGCGCCTGAGCAGTAGCGCCGGGTAAAGAGCATCAGGCTCCCCTGAACCATTTTCAATACCAAAGGAAGCGGATAAATTCATAGGGACACAGCCGGATAGAAAACCAAAAAAACACCCCCCAAAAACAACGATTAGAAGCGATAAATTGAACCACAAATGCCGCGATTTGCGGCTATAGTTTTTGTTTAGGATATAAGTGGGGCAGGATTTGAGCCGCCAAGGTTAACCGGGCAAAAGCTGCGAAAAAACGCTAGCACTCCCATATGTTATCTGATAGCTTGCTCCCCCTTCTAATTCTGCCCACCCCCTGGTGCAGCTGATTGATGATCCAGGATGTCTTACGAGGCGCTACCTATGGCGAAAAAATCACCTTCTACAGAAACCTTTGCACTCCGCCCTTTCACTCCCTACGTGGAGAAAAAAGGCGAAGAGTATATGAACGATAACCAGAAGGCGCATTTCAGACAATTGCTGCTCAACTGGCGTTCAGAGCTGATGGAAGAAGTAGATCGCACCGTTAGCCACATGAAGGATGAAGCGGCTAACTTCCCTGATCCGGCCGACCGCGCCAGCCAGGAAGAGGAATTCAGCCTTGAACTGCGCACCCGCGACCGCGAGCGCAAGCTGATCAAGAAAATCGACAGCACTCTTGAGCTGATTGAAAACAACGACTACGGCTATTGCGATGCCTGCGGTGTGGAGATTGGTATTCGTCGCCTTGAGGCCCGCCCGACCGCAACACTCTGCGTGGATTGCAAAACCCTCGCTGAAATCAAAGAAAAACAAATCGGCGGTTAAAGCCGGTTCGCAGAGGCGGGGCAACCCGCCTCTTCTATTTTATGCCTGCCTCATCACCACCAATACCACCATCGGAACAACCATCCGCTAATGCGCTATTGCCTTATCGCGGCCGATTTGCTCCATCACCTACCGGCCCTCTGCATTTTGGTTCCCTGGTAACAGCCCTCGCCAGTTTTCTGGACGCCAAAGCCAATCGCGGCCAATGGCTGGTACGCATGGAAGATCTGGACCCGCCGCGCGAGCAGCCAGGTGCAGCCGATCTAATCCTGCAAACCCTCGAAACCCACGGACTTGAGTGGGATGAAACACTGATCTACCAAAGCAGCCGCCATAGCGCCTATGAAGCTCGCCTTCAGGAGTTGATCAGCCGCGGACTCGCCTACCCTTGCAACTGTTCACGCCAACAACTGGCTGCTATGGGCGGCATTTATGACGGCCGCTGCCGGATCCACCAGCAGGAAGACACTAGCCCGCATGCTATCCGCCTCAAGCTTTACGATATTCCTGGCTGCCCCTGCGATGACAGCGTTGGATTTGTCGATCTATTCCAGGGCGCACAACAACAGAATCTACGCACCCATGCGGGCGACCAAATCCTTAAACGGCGCGATGGCTTTTATGCCTATCAATTAGCCGTAGTGGTTGATGATATCTTTCAGGGCATTACCCACATTATTCGCGGCAGCGACCTCCTGGAGGTAACCGCCCGCCAACTGCGTCTGTTTGACCTACTTGAAGCACCCCGTCCCACCTATGGGCACATCCCCCTGGCGCTGCAAGCAAACGGCCAGAAACTCAGCAAACAAAATCAAGCCAAAGCGCTGGATAACAACAAGGCAGGCAGGAACCTGTGGCATGGGCTAGCCTTTTTAGGGCAGAATCCCCCTGCTGATATGGCGCGCGCTTCCACCCGCGAACTACTCGACTGGGCGCAGGTACACTGGCATCGCCAAGCAGTTAAAGGCCTTGGTTACTGGTATCAAGAAGAATAACAACCGCGACGATTCACGGTCATAGCAAGCGCCGCTGCAACTCATTAATGGCAGCGCTCAGGAACTACTCTCATGAACAATCAACGCCTGGTTATTTTGCTGTTGCTGGTGGCCTATATATTTTCCCCCAGTCTTTTTAACTGGATTCTTGACCCCCAGGGCGCCTGGTATAGGCCTTACATCGTCTGGGTGGGTGTGATTCTGGTTGCCTTTGTGATGCAAATACGGCGCAAGAATTATCAGGACTTTGATTAACAACGACTCTGACCGGACTGATCGGCCCCGGCACAAAGTGCTACCCGGACAGCAATTCACTCATATAAGAACATTGCATAATGACATTTGATCTCAGCCAAGTTGCGCTTATCGGCCTCTGCTATCTGCTCCTGCTCTTTGGCATTGCCTATATCACCGAGCGCGGCTGGATACCCGAGGCAGTAACCTCCCACCCTATCACCTACATCTTATCGCTGGGTATTTTTGCCAGCGCCTGGGCGTTTTACGGGGTTATCGACCTGGCATTCCAATACGGTTACGGCGCGCTCGCATATTACATAGTTACAGGCGGAATTGGCTCGCCGCCACCAGGTTCACTCGCTCGCTGACTTATTGGTGTTCCGCTACCACAGTCACAGCGTGGGGGCGCTTACCACCCTGTGCATGCTCTGCGGTATTTTGCCGCTGATGGCACTGCAGATTCAGGCCATAGCCGACACCATGCATATACTTACCGTCAGTGGTAACCCCTCACTGCCACTGCAAGGCACAGGGCTTACCTTCAAGGATTTGATGGCCCTCTGCTACTGCGCCATTCTCGCTTTCTTCACCATCTCATTTGGCGCCAACCGCGACCAGCACCGGGGCTTGATCACCGCCATGGCGTTTGAGTCATTGGTTAAAGTCTGCGCGCTCTGTGCGATTGGATTAGTGGCAGTTTTCGGCGTGTTTGATGGGCTGGAAGGCTTGGATCAGTGGCTGCTCGATCACCCGGAAAACCTGGCGCTGCTGCACAGCCCCATCCACACCGATTCAACCCACACACTGCTACTGGTCTTTGTTGCCACCGCCGTCACCATGCCCCATATTTTCCATTTAGGTTTGGCTGAAAACCCGCTGATGCGCAACTCTCGCACTGTCACCTGGGCGTTTTCCCTGTTTTTGCTGCTGATGGCACTACCGATTTTTCCCATCCTCTGGGCCGGTACCGAACTTTCCGTACCCTTACCCCCCCAGTACTACACCTTAGGTGTACCTATATTGTTTGACTCACCGGGCCTGACGCTACTTGCTTTCATTGGTGGCTTATCTGCCGCTACCGGCGCTATGGTGGTTATTTCGCTGGCGCTATA
>FWPV01016459.1_pt1 | contig 10414 bp, 10 predicted proteins | sample 2228371 | NCBI WGS metagenome assembly FWPV01 (sample SAMEA103939776, study PRJEB20133) | metagenome
GATGATGAGGATGTCATCGGCACCGGCCGCTGCGGCCTCCTCGACCACGTACTGTATGACGGGCTTGTCGACGACGGGCAGCATCTCTTTGGGCTGCGACTTCGTCACGGGCAGGAAACGGGTCCCGAGACCCGCTGCGGGGATGATGGCCTTCATCGGCAACAGTCCTTCACGGTCCGGCATCATGTGGCGAGCGGCGTTGCGGGTGCGGCTCCCTCGGGCGCAGGCGCAGCGACGCACGAGGGGAAGTATCCCACACCACTGTGGTAGCCAGAACAACGCAGTCGACCCGACCGCACGTCCGGTCGGGCCGCGAGCCCGACCCTGTACGCATCAGCAGTCGAGAAACGGGTTTTCGAAGCGCACCCCTTCGACCTCGCTTCCGTACGCGAAGTCCTCCGAGTGGACCAGCGGTATGCCGTTGAGCTTCGCCACCGCCCAGGTCTGGGCGTCGTAGTACGAGAAGGCGTGGTCGACGATCCCGCGGGCCGCCTCGAGTACGATTCCGGTGGTCGCCTGATGGACCACATGGTCGTTGACGAGCTCGGTGATCTGCTGCCGCATCGCGCTCGGTGAGAGGCCGCGGGGGAACTTCCGCAAAGGACACTCGAGCACTCGCCAAGGACCTGCGTGCAGAGTCGTGCCGAACCCCGGTCGGTCTCTCGTCGCAACACCTCGTAGGCACGGCCCTGCTTCTTGGGCTCGTCGTCGTCATGCAGGTACACGAGGATGCTCGTGTCGAACAGCGACTCAGCGCTCATGGATCTCCTCGCGTGTCCACTTCCTGCCCCCGCTGCCCGCGCGCGCTCCGCGAGCGCCCGCTCCGTCTTGGGGTCGATGACTATCTGCTTACGCACCATGCGTGTCACCGTGACCTACGCCCCTCACCCGATGCCGACCGGACCCCTGCCCTCCGCTTCGATACTTACACACCTCTCTTACGCGTCTACTACACCCCACGACGATGAGGGGCCTCCCCGCCTTCGCGGAGAGGCCCCTCAGTCACCGATCGAGCGAATCACAGCGGCCCTGAGCCGTCGACCCTACAACGTCGCCAGCACCTCGCCGGCCGCCGCGACGAACGCCTCGATCTCCTCGTCGGTGTGCGCGAGCGACACGAAGCACGCCTCGAACTGGCTCGGCGCGAGCCAGAAGCCCTTGTCGAGCATGCCGCGGAAGAACGCGGCGTACTTGCCGGTATCGCTCGTTGACGCGGTGGCCCAGTTGCTCACCTCGAGGTGAGTGAAGAACATCGTCGACATCGACCCGACCCGGTTGCAGTGCGTGTGCACGGCGGCACTTCCGGCTGCGCGGCACAGGCCGTCCGCGAGCTTCTTCCCCTTGCGCTCGAGCTCCTCGTAGACGCCCGGCTCAGAGCGCGCCGCGATCGTCGCGATGCCGGCCACCATCGCGACCGGATTGCCGGACAGCGTGCCGGCCTGGTAGACAGGGCCTTCCGGAGCGAGGTGCCGCATGATCTCGGCCTTGCCGCCGAAGGCGCCGACAGGAAAGCCGCCGCCGATGATCTTGCCGAGCGTGGTCAGGTCCGGCATGACGCCGTAGAGCCCTTGGGCGCCGCCGAGCGCCACGCGGAACCCCGTGATGACCTCGTCGAAGATGAGGACAGTCCCATGTGCGTCGCACAGCTCGCGCAGGCCCTGCAGGAAGCCCGGCTTCGGCGGCACGACGCCCATGTTACCGGCGATGGGCTCGAGGATGATCGCGGCGACCTGCTCGGCGTTGGCTTCGAGCGCCTCCTTGACCGCGTCGAGGTCGTTGTACGGCAGGACGATCGTGTCCTTCGCGGCGCCCTGCGTCACGCCCGGCGTGCCCGGGATCCCCAGCGTCAGCACGCCTGAGCCCGCCGCGACCAGCAGCGAGTCGCTATGGCCGTGGTAGTTGCCGTCGAACTTGATGAACTTCTCTCGACCGGTGTACCCGCGCGCGAGGCGTATGGCGCTCATTGTGGCTTCGGTCCCGCTCGACACGAACCGCACCATCTCGACGCTCGGCACCGCGTTGATGACGGCTTCGGCGGCATGGACCTCGACGCAGGTGGGAGCGCCGAAGCTGGTCCCCAGCTCCAGTTGCTTCCTGACCGCTTCGAGCACCGGTTCGTACCCGTAGCCAAGGATCATGGGCCCCCAGCTCTGGACGAAGTCGACGTACTCGCGCCCATCGATGTCCCAGAGGTGACTGCCCTTGGCGCGAGCCACGAACCGCGGCTCGGTGCCGACGCTCTTGTAGGCGCGTACCGGCGAGTTGACGCCGCCGGGGATGAGGTTGCACGCGGTTGCGAACGTGTCGTGCGAGGACTGGGTCATGGGGCCTACGCCTTTCATCGCGGGTGACAGTGGATCGGCGCGCTCGACGAGGAGCGGGGCGTTTGCATTCTACCTCACAACAGCCGCCCGGCAGCGTCCCATGCGGTACCACGCCTCGGCACCGGGCCCGTGCCGGCACCGCCCCGGCCACGGGCGCATGCGGGTCCACGCGGCACCGCTCCCCGGCGGTTACGCGCCGCCCCGGCGTCCTGCCACCAAGGCGGCCGAACCGGTCACGAACGGCGACAGGTAGAACACCGCCGTAAGAGCCCACAGCATCACGTCGGGCATCGTGCGGTCGAAACCGAAGCGAAGGTATGCGACTACGGAGACGTACAGGACCGCGGAAACGGTCGCGATGATGCGCGCCCTGCCACGCACGAGCCATGAGCTCGCCGCAGCGAGCACGGTGATGAGCATGATGAGGATCGTGACGAACAGGCCGGACTCCTCGTCGTGAGAGATGCCGGCGAACTGGCTCACGATGAGACCCAGCCATGCGGCCACACAGACGGCGCCGACGCCCGTGGGGACGGTGCGTGCCGCCAACGCCGGCCTCGCGACAGGCGTCTTGCCGGCCGACTCGCGTGCTTCGCTCATCCACCCCTCCGGACCATACAGCGCTCACGCGGACACAATTCGCCCGAACGCAGCCGCATTCCTTCTCGCGCGCGTCGCACGGACGGCATTCGCAGCGGGTCTTCCCGCCCCTGAGGTCTTCCTGATCCGGCGCGCCGTCCGGCCGTGGTTGCGCCGCGCGTCAGTCGTGGCTCGTCGTCGAGACGCCCACGTCGGCGGCCGCCTCTTCGAGCGAGCACTCGCCCTTCCATGCAGGCGGCTCGTAGATGCAGTACGGCTCGGCCTCGAGGTAGTCGCCGGTGATCTCGAGCGCACGCGCCCGGCACCCGCCGCAGACCGCTTTGTACTCGCATGCGCCGCACTTGCCCTTCAAGAGCGAGTAGTCACGCAGGTCGTTGAAGACCTTGGAGTTCGTCCAGATCTCGGAGAACGGCGTCTCTTTGACGTTTCCGAGTTGCATGTCGAAGTAGCCGCATGGCTGGATGTCGCCCACGTGGCTGATGAAGCAGAATGTGATGCCACCCAGGCAGCCGCGGGTCATCGCATCGAGGCCGTACTCCTCACGCGTGACCTTGCGGCCCTCGGCCTTGGCGAGCTGACGGATGATGCGGTAGTAGTGCGGCGCATCCGTGGGCTTGAAGTGCAACGGGCTCGTCTTCTGGCGGTGGTACGCCCAGGTGAGCACCTCCTCGTACTCCTTCGGCGGGAGCTCTTCGGCGAGGATCTCCGAACCCCGGCCCGTGGGCACGAGCATGAAGATGTGGAACGCGTCGACGTTCAGCGACTCCGCGAGGTCGTGGATCTCCTCGATGAGGTGGGCGTTGCGCGTGGTGACGGTCGTGTTGATCTGGACACCCACGCCGTGGGCCTTCGCCATCTTGATGCCGGCGACCGTCGCGTCGAAGCATCCCGGCTGACCGCGGAACGTGTCGTGACCTTCCGCCGTCGGGAAGTCGATGGAGACACTGATCCGCGGGATCCTGTGCTGCGCCATCTTGGCCGCGATGTCTTCGGTGATGAGCGTCGCGTTCGTGCCGATGACCGGCATAGCGCCCTTCTCGTGCGCGTAGTCGACGATCTCCCAGATGTCGGGGCGCATCAGAGGCTCGCCCCCCGTGAGGATGAGGATCGGGTTGCTGATGGTCACGATGTCGTCGATGACGGCCTTGATCTGCTCGAGTGAGAGCTCACCCGGGTAGTGACCGAACTCGGCAGCGGCGCGACAGTGGACACAGGACAGGTTGCACGAACGCGTGATCTCCCACGCGATGATCCGCGGCGCCTTGATCCCGGTGCGCTCTTGGTAGGCGATCGCGGCAGGGCCGCCGCCAGGCCGGAAGCCCACGCTCCGCGCACCACCATGACGCTGCCGCTCGACGCCGGCCGGATGCCCGCCACCAGGGCCGCCGGGGACGCCCGCAGGGTGCCCGCCCGGGTGGCCGGCGGGATGGCCGTCGCCGTGGCCTGCGAGCGATTCGCGAGAGGCGTGTCCGGCGGCATCGCCGCTGGACACGCCATGAGCGTCAGAGCGAGCGGTCACGGGCACGGCGATGCCGACACCCCCGCACGGCGCCTCGGCATCCGCCATCTCCTGCTCGGTGATCTTGCCCTCGTCCTCGCCGAACTCCTCCTCGAGCTCGAGGTCCGGACGCGCCGAGCTGTCGCCTACGTTCTCAGCCATCTTGTGAACGCTCCTCACGCGGTCGGTTCCGGCGCACCGGCCGGACTCGCATCGTCTGCCGCCACCAAGACAGTCGTTCCGATCACGCTGCGGCTGCGCGCGGTGATTCCCCAACAAGGCCCGAGCACCCGGACGACGGCGGTTCCCGGAGGCGGATCCATCATCGTGAGGATCGGGATCCTATGTCGTACCTGTTCACGCACTGCGGCTACGCGCCAGCCAGCCAACGAGCCGCGTCCTTGGCGTGATACGTGAGGATCAAGTCCGCGCCTGCGCGCTTGAAACCGGTGAGCGTCTCAAGCACGACGCGCTGCTCGTCGATCCACCCGTTCGCTGCGGCCGCTTTGACCATCGCGTACTCGCCGGACACGTTGTAGGCGGCCGTCGGGTACCCGAACTCGTCTTTGACGCGGCGGATCATGTCCATGTAGGCGAGCGCCGGCTTGACCATCACGATGTCGGCGCCCTCGTCGATGTCGAGCGCGGCCTCGCGCAGACCCTCGAGCGCGTTAGCCGGGTCCATCTGGTACTGCTTGCGGTCGCCGAATGCGGGCGCCGAGTCGGCGGCGTCGCGGAACGGCCCGTAGTAACCGCTCGCGTACTTGACCGAGTACGCCATGATCGGCACGTTGTCGTAGCCCTCTGCGTCGAGCGCCGCGCGGATGGCGCCGACACGCCCGTCCATCATGTCCGACGGCGCCACCATGTCTGCTCCCGCCTCGGCGTGGGTGACGGCCTCCTTGGCGAGCAGCTCGAGCGTCACGTCGTTCATGACGCAGCCCGAGTCGTCCAGGATGCCGCAGTGGCCGTGGTCGGTGTACTCGCACATGCACACGTCGGTGATGACGTAGAACCCGGGGTCATGAGCCTTGATGGCTCGGATGGCCTGCTGCACGATGCCGTCCGGATCGTAGGCTTCAGAGCCCGCCGCGTCTTTGGCCGACGGCAGCCCGAACAGGATCACAGCCGGCACACCGAGCGCCTTGAGCTCATCGATCTCGGCGGCGAGCATGTCCACCGACAGCTGGAAGACCCCGGGCATCGAGGAGACCTCGTCGCGTCTGCCCGTACCGGGCTTCACGAACAGCGGGTAGATGAAGTCGGCCGGCGAGAGGGCTGTCTCGCGCACCATCGAACGGATGGACTCGTTTGCGCGAAGACGCCGGGGGCGATACTGCGGGAACTGCATGGCTGACTCCTTCGAGGCAAGAGGACGAGACGGCGGCAGATGCGCTACTCGACGAACTCCTCGACCGATACCGCGGCTTCGGTGGCCGCGGCGTCATCGTCGGCCACGTCGGCGTTCATCGCCGGGTTGAGCTTGCCGCTCCGGCCGACGCCCAGCTGGAAGTTCACCCACCGCTTGTACTGCCATACCGCGTACGCGAGCAACACGATCATCAGGAGCCAGTAGGCCATCTGCGCTACGAACGCGACGATCTGGCCGTACTCCATGATCCAGCCAACGAAGCCGGTCGGCTCTTGCGTGGCCACCATGCCATCCATTCGGCGCTTCCTTTCGGTCGGCGGACATCATGCAGTCGGGGCGGCCTGCCTCACACGGCGACCGCCCCGACATTCTACCCGTTGGTGGAGACGAGCGGATTCGAACCGCCGACCTGGCGGGCGGCGTGGGTGGAGCGCATCTAGCCGGGGATCGGGGCTTCCCGTGGAGGTGAGCGGATTCGAACCGCCGACCTCTGCCGTGCGAAGGCAGCGCTCTCCCAACTGAGCCACGTCCCCACTGGTGCGCCTCCGAGCAAGAAGGGTGCCCGAAGAGCGAGGGATATGATGACAAGCGCAGGTGCGGGTGTCAAACTTCGCGCCGCACGCGCCGGCACCCCTGGGAACCAGGGCCTCACGGGCCGCAGCGGTGTCCCCGGGACCCGTCACCGCACGAGACGCGCAGCGAGCGCATCGACGAGCGCCGGCACCGTGGACGGGTCGGCCTCGACGTCCGCTCGCAGTCCGGCCTCGACAAGCGCCTCCGTCGTGACCGGCCCGATGCTGGCCAGCACGACCCCGTCGAGGAGCTCGGCGGCCTCAAGGCCCGCAGCGCCGACCAGCGCGAGGAAGTTCCGCACGGTGGACGGGCTGGTGAAGGTGACGGCGTCGACCCCGTCACGCAGCCGCGCGACGACCGCCGGATCCGGCTCGGCGGCGACGGTGCGGTACACGGGTGCCACGTCGACCACCGCGCCTCGCTCGCGCAGCGCCTCAGGTAGGATCTCACGCGCCGCGAGTGCCCGCGGCACGAGCACGCGCCAGCCCTCTCCGGCGCCGCGTGCCACGAACTCCTCGACGAGCGCCTCAGCACGGAACTCCTTAGGCGGCGAGAACGCGACTTCGACACCGCGCGCGGCGAGCTCTCGCGCCGTCGCCTCACCCACTGCGGCCACGCGTGTCGCGGACAGCTCTGAGGGCGCATGGCCGAGCGCCTCCATCCGCGCGAGGAACCGCTGGACCGCGTTCGCCGACGTCAGCACGACCCAGTCATAACCGCCGAGACGGCTGATGGCGTCATCGATGGGTCCGGTGTCCGGCGGATCGACGATGGCGATGACCGGACAGGCGACGACCTCGGCCCCGAGCGCCTCGAGGGGCGCGGCGAGGGCGCGTGACTGCTCACGCGTGCGTGTGATCACGACAGAGCGCCCCGTGAGGGGTGCCTGTGCAGCGTCGTGGGAAGCGAGGCCTGTCACGGAATCGCGTGGACCCCCTCAAGAGCTCGTCAGGTCTTGAGCAGACCGTCGACACCGTCGGCCGCTCGGATCTCGGCAAGGATCTCGCCGCCACCGAGCTCGAGGAGGCGGGCGACCATCGCCTCACCGAGTCCGACCGGGTCGGCCGGGTCACCGGTGAGCTGGTCTCGCACGATGCGGCTGCCGTCGACCGAGCCCACGAGCGCATCCATGACGAGCGTATCGCCTTCGATGCGCGCATACGCGCCGATCGGCACCTGGCAGCCCCCCTCCAAGCGGCGCATGACCACGCGCTCGGCGGTCACACACGTGTGCGTCTCGGCGTCGTCGATCTTCGCCATCACGCCGCGCATGTACTCATCGTCTTCGCGGATCTCCACACCGATGGCGCCCTGGCCGACCGCCGACACCATCTGCTCGGTCGGGATGTAGCTCGAGATACGGTCCGCCCAGCCCATGCGCGTGATGCCCGCTGAGGCGAGGATGACGACGTCGACCTCACCGTCTTCGGCCTTGCGCATACGCGTATCGAGATTGCCGCGCACGTCGACGATCTGCACGTCGGGACGCAGGTTGCGCACCTGGGCCACACGGCGCAGCGAGCTCGTGCCGACCTTCGCGCCCTCGGGCAGCGTGTCGAGCGTGTAACCAGCGCCGGAGACGAGCGCATCGCGCGGGTCGACGCGCTTCGGCGTCGCCGCGATGCAGAGACCCTCGGGGAGCTCGGTGGGGACGTCCTTCATCGAGTGCACGCACAGGTCGACAGAACCGGCCGCGAGCTCGACTTCGAGCTCCTTCGTGAACAGCCCCTTGCCGCCGACTTTGGCGAGCGGCACGTCCAAGATCTTGTCGCCGGTCGTCTTGATGATCTTGAGCTCCACGGGGAGTCCCGTGATCTCCTCGACGAGCCCCTTCACGTAGTTCGACTGCCACAGGGCGAGCTTGCTGCCCCTCGTACCGATGACCAGCCTCTCACGGCTAGCAGCCAACTGAGTCTCCCATCTCGCCAGTGCTCGAAGCGGCGGTCTCGGCCGCGCCGTGCTTGTCGCCACGTTTGAGCAGTCCTTTGAACAGGCCCACGTGCGGGTTCTTCCCGTCTGGGTTCGAATCGAGGCCGTAAAGGTAGCGCGCCGCCTCGATGTAGCCGATGCCGTACTTGTCGCCGCTGATCCTCTTCAGCCGCTCCGTCGGTCCGTGCAACATCTTGTTGACGATGGCCTGCGACAGCATCTCGACCGTCTTGAGCTCCTTCTCCGACAGGCCTCCGAGGCGCTTCATCGCCTTCTCGAGCTCCTCGGCGCGTATCGCTTCGGCTTTCGCGCGGATCGCCGCGACCGTCGGCACGACCGCCATCGACTCGAGCCACGCCTCGAACTCGTGCATCTCCTCGTCGATGATGAGCTCAGCGCGTTCGGCTTCGCGCATACGCTCCTCGAGGTTGGCCGAGACCACGCCGTTGAGGTCGTCGATGTTGTAGAGGAAGACGTCGTCGACCTCACCGCACGCGGGGTCGATGTCGCGCGGGAGCGCGATATCGATGAGGAAGAGCGGGTCGCGGCGCTTGTGCACGACGCCGGCGACCTTGTCGCGGGTGATGACGTAGCCGGTCGCGGCCGTCGACGAGATCACGATGTCGGCCTCGCGCATGCGTTCGAAGAGGTCCTCGTAGGGTATGGCCTCGCCGTTGAAGCGGTCCGCGAGCTCGACGGCGCGCTCGTACGTCCGGTTGGCCACGAGCGTCCGGGTCACCCCGGCGCCGACGAGGTTCTTCGCGGTGAGCTCGCTCATCTTGCCCGCTCCCAGGATCATCACGCATCTGCCCTGGAGGTCCTCGAAGACCCGTTTCGCGAGCTCGACCGCCGCGTAGCTGATGGACACGGCATTCTCGCCGATGTCGGTCTCGGTGCGAACACGCTTGCCAACCTCGAAGCTCTGGCGGAACAGCTTGTTGAAGATCCGGCCCGTGGCCCCCGCGGAGAACGCGTGCTCGTAGGCCTCTTTGACCTGGCCGAGGATCTGCGCCTCGCCGAGCACCATCGAATCGAGCGAGGCGACCACACGGAACAGGTGCTTGACGACCGCGTCGCCCTCGGAGATGTAGAGGTAGCGGACGAGCTCGTGCCGGTCGAGGTCGTGGTAACCGGAAGCGAAGTCGATGATGGCGCCCGGGCCGTCGTGACCATCGGCGGTGACCGCGTAGATCTCGGTGCGGTTGCAGGTCGACACGATGACGGCTTCCGAGACGGCGTCGGATGCGGTGAGGCGAGCGAGCGCGTCTTCCTGCCTGTTGGCCGGAAAGGTCAGCTTCTCGCGGATCTCGACCGGTGCGGTCTTGTGGCTCAGGCCCACAAGGGTCAGATGCATGCGGTCTTCACTCGCTCCTGCCAGCCTGTGTCAGGCGGTCCGTTTCGGCCTCACGAACGCGTCAAGACGCAGGTACGCCCTCGCCGATGCGGTGCGTTGGTGTTCAGGCAAGCAGGCCCGGCGAGGGCGGTTCTGTGTTCTCACTGTTGGAACGCACCACTGCATGACGCCTGAACACCACGGATTCTAGCATCGGCACGTCTGGGGCGCCACATGAGCAAACCATGTTCCTGGTGCGCGTCAGTTCCGCCGGGCCTTCCTGACGTCGCTGTCGACGATCGCGAAGAAGAGCTCCGGCAACAGACCCTTCAACCGGAAGTAGAACGCCGAGAGCGCATCGGGGATCACATGGAAGTTCCCCCGGTCGATCGCCTTCATGACCGCGGCTGCGACCTTCTCCGGAGCTATAGGCTTGATGTTTCCGGCTATGACGTCCGTCTCGGGCGGCCGCAACGTGTGCTCGTACGCCAACGCGGGCGTGTCGGTGTCTGGCGGACACACCACCGACACGCGCACACCGGCCGGCTTCATCTCGAAACGCAGCGCTTCGGTGAAACCCATCACGGCGTACTTGGCGGCCGAGTACCCCGTGTAGCCGTAGATTCCCAGGTACCCAGCGACCGAGCTCACGTTGACGATGTGACCGCGAGCGCGTTCGACCATGCCGGGTGCGGCTGCGCGGCACGGGTGGACGACGCTCCAGAAGCCGTGGTCGATGTTGGACGCGAACGCGTCGAGCGGCATGCTCACGAACTCACCGGGGA
>FWPV01016465.1_pt1 | contig 10413 bp, 5 predicted proteins | sample 2228371 | NCBI WGS metagenome assembly FWPV01 (sample SAMEA103939776, study PRJEB20133) | metagenome
ATAAGGGATGAAGAGATTGGGAGGGGAATTCTAAGATAGACGATTGACAATAGAATGGGAGGGGTGAATAGGAGAAGGTATGCAAGTCCCTCTGTGGTTCTCCATACTTCTCCGTGTTCTCTGTGGTAAGAAATAAAAAACTTCAGAATATCGCAAAATGAAAGATGTACGTAGTAAAACGAAATCAGACAGGTCAAAAGATAAAAAGATTCAAACTATCATTTCAATAGGTTGTGGAGTAATCTTTTTCAATGAGGAAATAAAATCGTAATTATTCAGAGGTCTCAATAGTATATTCCCTGTTATGATATGGTTTTTAGTTTTTTGTATGGCGGAGGAGACTCCCTGCGTTTAGACCTTTCTGGAAATTGCCTTCCTTAACTACTCGTTTTCCATTGATAATTACTTCATCTACACCCACAGGCGTTTCGGTCGGTTTTCGGAAACATGCTTTTGAATCTATTCTGTCCATATCTATAACAAGCACATCGGCATAATAACCTTCTTTCAATAATCCCCTTTGTTTTAGTCGGAAATGTTCCGCTGGCAAGCCGGAACATTTGCGAACTGCAGTTTCCAACTTCACCAATTTCAATTCCTTACAATACCTTCGCAGGTATCTGGGATAACATCCATAAAACAGGGGTGAAGGCATTCCAAAACCCATCAATATAGAATCCGTAGAAATCATTACATCTGGATGTGCCATTGAAGGGAATGTTGTTCGCTCTGTAAACAAATCGTCCGGCTCCGCAATACTTTCAAATACGAGCACATGTCCTTCTTCTTCCAGAAGTAAATCGCAAGCCGCATCAAAAGGATGAACACCTCTCTCTTTAGCGATGTCTACGAGATTCATCCCTTCGTATCGCTTATTCTTTTCGGAAACTACCGCCATGATATGAGCACATTCCCAGCCCATAAGTCGGAACAGGTTCAAAGTCCAGGAATCGGGTCCTGTATGGGGCCATTCCATCTTACCATGTTCAATACTATGTAACATTTTTTTTCGCAAATCCCGGTCTTTCAAACGATTCAACACATCTGCCCTACCCCCTTCCAATGCCCACGGTGGGAAAAAAGCTAATAGGTGAGTAAATCCGGTTGTTGTAGGCATAACATCCACACTCACATTAACCCCTTTTTCCTGATTACCTACTATTTTTTCAATGGCTTCCTTTATAGGCTTTTCCAGAGGAATGGGAACTGGAATCCATTGGGCTAATTGTGCCATCAACCGAATTAACGAACGAACAAAAGGTCCTATAAAACCCATATCCGGAACCCAGAACAGATGGGAAATTTGAGCCCTGATTTCATTTTCCTTTGCAACGGTTGCTACTTCATCTATTGCCTTGTCCAGCGTATTGCTATAACTTCGCAGATGGCTGGTAAAGATTCCATCATATTTCTTTAAAACTCTACCCAATTCTATCAGTTCTCTTGTATCACTTTGACTACCCGGGAAATACTGCAACCCTGTGGACATCCCTATCCCCCCAGCATCCAATGACGATTCCAGAGCACAAGACATCTTTTGTATCTCTTCATCTGTAGCATATCTATTAACCATTCCAACAGCATGTAACCGCAATAATCCGTGAGGAACCAAAATCGCCGAATTAAGAGGAATCCCTTTGTTTTCTAAAAAATCAAAATACTCCGCAGTCGTTTGCCACTTAAACTCCTTCTCCGGATTGAAACTGGAAAATACTTCTATGTAGGTATAAATAGCCTCTTTACCGGGTTCCAACACGGGAGACAATCCCATACCACAATTTCCACCGATAAAGGTGGTAATCCCCTGCTTGATTAATGGTGTTAGCAACTCTTCCGCATTCTCTTTGTGCAAACTTATATCCGCGTGAGAATGAGGGTCAACAAACCCAGGACAAACAACTTTCCCCTGTGCATTAATTACTTCCTTAGCCTCAGCGTCCTTCAAATTCCCTATAGCGACTATTTTATCCTGTTCAATCGCAACATCCCCAATATACGATTCCGTCCCACTACCATCTACAATCTTCCCACCTTTGATAAGGATGTCAAACATAATTTATCCCTTTCTTCTTTGTTTCAGATTTAAAACAAACGGGGAAAGTTTCCTTTCCCCGTCACCTCTGTCCATTTGTTTAATAAACTAATTTCGTAAACCTACTCCAAATCCATCTTCGGTAGTTGGGTCAATATGATAACCACCAGAATTAAATAACTGTATCAATCTCAACAATTCAGGGAAGTCTATCTTCCAGTTTTTCGGATTATAGTCCGAAGTATGATATGAGCAATTATGATTTTCACCGGGTCCTACCTGATAACCATCCTCGGTAGAGCCTGATATCTCTGCACAATGATAGCCCCAGGAATTGAATATTTGTATTACACGCAATAACTCACGCAATTCAATCTTCCAGTTCATATTTGTATCGGCACTACTATACTGTATAGTCGGTTCTCCTTCCGTTGTCCCTTCTGATGTTCCTTCTTGAGTCCCTTCGGTTTCACCATCAGGTGAACCTTCGATTAGACCCTCGGGTGAGCCTTCTGAAGTTCCTTCTTCGCTGGAAATTACTGTAACTATTACAGGGTAAACCAGCATATCAGGACCACCTGTAAAAGATACAATAGCGAGATACTCGCCCGATGACAGGTCCCCTGCACAGAATTTTACCACTACAGATTGACTTTCTCCGGGGGCAAGATTATAACTGGAACCAGATGTTATCTGAAATACATCTGACGAGATCTCTGGAGCAGTTATGACTGCAGTCCCTCTTAGCCTACCAATACTTAACTCTGAATTCATAATCGTAAATGTTCCTTCAACACAATCTCCTGAATTCACCGTACCTAATTCCAATACAAACGGACTAATAATAGGCACAACCAGAGGCGATTCACCTTCACCTTCAGACACAATAGGAAGGAACATCGCTTTCAAAACTGTGTTCTGTGTAATACTAAAAGAAATAGGATTGTTATATCCTGCAAAGGTGCCGTTTAACATCCAGCCCTGCCAGATGTCTTTGGAAGTATTATAGGTCACTTGTGCGGTGACAGTCGTTCCCAAATAGTAACTTCCAGGTGCAAGCCCTTCGCTACTAATAGGCGATATTTGCACCGAAACAGGAGCAGTATTCCCTTCTGTTAATACAGATAATTGATAAACCGGCAGGATTTCCCCTTCATTCGTTTCGCTAAAACACGGAGCACCACATCCTCCTCCATTGCTCCTTGCCGTCTCATCTACCGCGGAAACTACAAATGTAATAATACTCTCCGCTGTTCCGTTAAATGTAGCATTGTATTCTGCTAAATTACAGACTCTATCCAAATCCGCATCACCAAACGCACCTAAATATTGACTTGCGGAAGTATCTATTTGATTTATAGGGATGGATATCCCTACCTGACTTGCTATTAACGAAACCAGGGATAAAGTAGAACTCTCTCCTAATGTAGCCAAACTAGCAAATAAGGCTTTTAACTGATTGGCATCCATCTTAGAAAGAACTGTTGGAGGAATTACTCCCTGAGAAATTGCGGTATCAATTATCGGAGTAACCAAAGAGTAGTTACTCTGCCATGCGGATAATACACAGCACCGATTTCGGACACCTGGATTTGCAAGGATAATATCCAGTAATTGCATTTGTGCAGACTCAATCATCCCATTACTATCCAGGTCCGCAGAGACAGAATCTATACCTACCATTGAGCAATATGCCTCCCATGCATTACGAGCGTTCCCCTGAACCGGAGTGTCTCCACAAGATGAAATAGCACACGGTTTAGGACATCCTTCCGGAATTTCTCCCTCACCTTCTAATGCTCCTTCAACCGAACCTTCTGGCAAACCTTCAACAGTCCCTTCTCCCTCAAATCCACCTTCGGGCATCCCTTCAACAGTTCCCTCAGGTTCAATACAGGGGGCATACCGAGAAAGGTCACTCTCTTTAAATCCTTCTGAAACTCCGCCACCAGCAGAAATCCCTGCCAGTCCATCGTATGCTTCAATATTTAGCCAGTTAATTGCGATACGACCATCAAAACACAATTCTATCTGGAAACTTACCGTATCATTAGTAAAGTTTCCATCTACACAAACCCCATCAAAAGTCACCACGAAACGGTCATCTAATTGTTTCCACCAGATTTGCCCGCATTTATTCGGCTTCAAATCATCAAATATTCCTGACACACGAGGGATACGAAAATGATTCTCAGGACTCTCTTTATTTTGGATGTCCCCTTCTGTAAAAGTAAGATAACCATTACTACCTATAAACACTCGGTCGTATGATATACCATAAAGAACTACCTGCTTTCCATCACTTAGCGGGACTTCAACAAATTCATCATCACCCAGAGTTACTACTGTGGGAAGTATTGGGTCAACTGGAAACTCCGTAATTGGATTCGTGCATGCGAAATATCCATTGGCATTGTTAGCGGGTGTTAATAACACTCGCATGTTATCTAAATCATTATCTACAACAAAATCTTCTGTAAACCAATCCGTAGGTGGCTGAGATGGTGGACCAGAGGTGAAATTAGCCTCACATGGACGGAATTCTAAGTCTAATGGACCGTTAAATGGTGTCCAAGGAATGGTCATAATAGGCAAATCCCATCTCCCACCGAAAATACTGATGAATACATTGGGATAGAACTTAACTGTTAATGTTAAATTGCATATCTCGTTATAATTCATCACAGTGCGATAACCATCTTCGCCAACTTGCACAGGGACAACCTGTCCCTCCTCCCAGAAGAATAATCCTTCTTGCAGATTTATTGTATCGCACTCTAACGACCCATCCGCCTCCGAAGATACATCTACTCCTGCACCTGCGGAAAATGGTATCCATTCTAGCCAGGAAGGTAGCGAAACGCCCGCTAAATTCAGTATTACATCTACAAGGTCTACATCAAACAAATGAGTTTTCGGGGTGCTATCATGGAGAGTTGACACACTATCCAACAGGAAACTATTAAAATAATCATAAGCAGTTGTTCGGAAATTTACATCGGGAACATAAGGAACATCCACCACAAATGGAGGTATCAAACCAATATCAAAACCGGCTTTCATAAGCAATTCCGCTCCGAAGTCATATCCCCAGAAACCACTTGCACTCCCTGCTTTTAACCACGGTGGACTTAGGTGGAAAAATCCCTGCACATCTGCCTGATAATTTGCCACTCCGGCCGCACGAATACGCACCTGAACAGGGAAACCTCCCGGTTCTTCCTCAAAACCTCCTTCACCCTTACCATTGGGCCACCAGCCTGAATCAAAACTAAGGTTTAATCCCTTCATTGGGGCAGTAAATTGAACAGGCTGTGTTTCTATCGCTTTACCAAAATCACCTTTTGCATCCACCCTGATTAACTCTTCAACTCCGCCAGAAACAATATATTCTTCATTTGCAGACTTTACACCCGAACAAGGTTCAAATACCTGCACAATTACACCAGATTTACCATTTTGTTGATAATCCCAGCGGATAAATACAGGACGAACACCTTGCCCAGAATAAATCTCTTTCCTTTGCTCAACATACAAAAAATTATCTTTTACATAACACTTCGTTTCTGATACTCCTTCACATCCCTTAGTCTGCACTATTGACCATTCCAGAGTTATTGCACCCATCTGGATGCGAAAATTATTTATCCCATCTTCCGAAATTGATTTTTCAACCTTATCAAAATATTTTTCCAGTAACGCTCGGTTTAAAGATGTAAAGCCCGCATATCCCACTCCCTTTTTACCGAACTGAACTATACTACGACGGACAATTCCATCTTCTCCAAACTCAATATACTCCAGCGAACCTTCTTCCTTCGCCATTAATTGCAGTTTTGCGTCGGATGGAATATTTTCCCCTTCCCAGCGTGCAGAATATACCCAGTAGGACTCTGCGGACGCAATCGCAGATACAACAATAACTGATAATACTAACAACAACTTTCTAAAATCCATTACAACTCTCCTTATGTTTTATTTTATTAATATTAAATTTCTTTTTTCCTCAAAAAACAGTTTTAAAACAACAATCCTATAAATACCATAAAAATACTTCCAATTAAATCATAACATTATCTTGAACAAATTTCAAATTTTTTTGATGTGTTTTTGATAAAATAATATAACAAAGTGTATGATAAATGAATCTAAATTAAGGAGATATACAATGATTAAAGATAGAATTGTCCGCGTAAAAATGAAGAAGAATTTTAAAGAACAAAAGCCCATTTCCTTTGTGGGAAAAGTAACTGTATGGAGTGAAAATTGGATTGCTATGGAAGGGAAGGGGATTATGTTAACTCGTCAACAGTCCAGTGGTGTGCAAATAGATGAAGCCTTAAAGTTAATCATTATTCCTCGTGAAAATATTGACCATATTCAGGTATTACCTGACAACTTTGACCTGAATAATTTAAAAATCACCACGCAGGGGCAACAATTAGTTCTTATGGTTGATGGGAAACGAGATGCTTTTCTCGGTGAATTAGGTGAAGGATAATAAATTTACTTCAAAATCTTAAAAATTATCCTGTCGCAACTCGTTCAAGATATTTCCCAGTTCGGGTATCTACCTTTACTACATCTCCTTCTTTAATAAAGAGGGGAACCTGTATCTTGGCACCTGTTTCCAAAGTGCAGAATTTCATCACATTTGTGGCTGTATCCCCACGAACGGCAGGTTCTGCAGAAACAACTTTCAACTCAACAAATGGTGCCATTTCAGCAATGATAGGTTTATCCTCTAAAAAGTAAATTGAACATATATCGGATTCTTTTAAAAACTTCTTCTGGTCGCCTAACATCTCTTCGGGGATGAAGGTTTGTTCGTAAGTTTCCAAATCCATAAAATAAAGTAAACCTTCGGACTCATAAAGATATTGCATTTTCCGTTCCAATAACATTACCTCTTCTACTTCATCTGACATACGGAAAGTTACTTCCATCGTCCTGCCCGTTTTCACATTCTTTAATTTCGTCTTCAACATTGCACGCCAATTTCCCGGCGTAATATGCTGAAACTCCACAACAACCCAGATATCTCCTTCATAACGAATTGCCATTCCTCTGCGAAATCCAGAAACTGAAATCATCCTTTCACTCCTTTCATTTTTTCGGTTGAATAATATTTATCTGTGTTAATAATATATTATAAAATTTTTGAATAGTCTTTGTAAAAAACACACCTACATTATGAGGTAGATTTATGAGTTTATCCCTCCTTATCCTGATAATGATAACTTCTCTCACTTCCTTTCCGCCAACTGTCAACCCCTTTGGAAATGCCCAACTTATCATTGACCCACGGATGAAAGGGATTGAATATAACAATGACTTTATGACACAACGGAAAGATAACTGGATAAAAGAATACCCAAATCAAATACACACACTATTCAGAAAAAAAATTGCTGTTGATTCAAAACCTTTGTCAGCGGAACTCTTCATAACCGCAGACGATTATTTCAAACTATATCTGAATGGAGAATATGTATTGGAAGGACCCACCACAGGCTATCCTTACGCCTATCCTTTTTATAAATATAATTTAACCCCTTTCATTAAAACTGGCGAGAATATCCTTGCCATTCATACTTACTATAGAGGATTAGTAAACCGTGTATGCGTAAGCGGTGATAACCGTTCAGGACTTATCTTAAGATTAATACTAACCTATCCCGATGATACCCAGAAAGAAATTGTGTCCGATACTTCCTGGAAATGTCTTCCCCTTGAATGTTTCATCACAACCGAAACCATAGGTTATAAAACCCAATTCGCTGAAAACATAGATATGCATAAATATCCCAAAAATTGGCAATCCATTGATTTTGATGATTCACATTGGGTCACACCAGAAATAGGAAAGATTGATTACCAGTTCATTGAAACATCTGCTAAACCTTTAGAAATAAAAACTGTTTTCCCGGTAAAGCAGGAAAAACTATCCTCCGGGAATATTTTCGTTGACTTTGGCCGTGAAGTCGTCGGATATACAAGAATCAAGACAAAAGGGGAAAAAGGGCAAAAAATGATTGTCTATCATGGGGAAGAATTAGATGAAAATGGGAATGTCCGCTGGCAAATGCGAGCCAATTGTAATTACAAAGAAGAAGTCATACTGTCTGGGGAGGAAGACATAACGCCTTTTTACGAGTATCGTGCCTTCCGTTATATTGAATTAGAAAACGCTCCCGATAATACCACCGTGTGGGTAGAAGAAAGACATTATCCGTTTGATTCCTCAAAAATTCTATTCTATTCTGCAAATGAAGATTTAACACGAATATGGAATATGTGCCAATTGGGTGTTCAACTTTGCTCACAGGAGGCATATCTGGATTGCCCTTCTCGTGAAAAGGGACCCTATTTAGGCGATGCGGTTATCACTTCACGGTCTTTCTTATGGCTCACGGGGGATACAACTTTAACTCAAAAAACCTTATTGGATTATTTTTTATCTTCAAGAATAGACCCCGGTTTATTAGCCGTTGCACCTTCCGGATTTATCCAGGAATTTGCAGAATATTCTTTACAATATCCATTAATGTTGTGGGAATATTACCGTCATTCTGGAGACAAAGAATTTCTAAGAGCAATGGCAGAATACTGCCTTCCGGGGTTATTAAATTACTTTGCACAATTTGAAAATGAAAACAAACTACTAACATCTACAGGCACAAAACCTATCCTAATTGACTGGCCTAAAAACCTTCGTGATAATTTCGATTATGACTATGCCCAAAATAAACCCAATGCGGTTGTAAACGCTTTTTATTACGGTGCAATTGTGCAAACTCTGGAAATCCTTAAAGAACTTAGGATAGAAGATGAGGACCTCAACAATAAAGCAAAAACAATCTGGCAAAGTTATCAGGAGACATTTCTTGACCCTGAAAAGAAATTATACAAAGATGCACCCGGTTCTAAACATTACGCCTTACATAGCAATGCAATTCCATTATTTTTTGGATTGGTAGAAGACCTTGAAGTAAAAAATAATATTTTTAACATGATTGAACAAAAAGGATTATCATGTGGCGTTTATATCGCCTCTTATGTAATTGAGGCATGTTTCAAAGAAGGACATCAAAAATTAGGCTGGCAACTATTAAATAACGATACAGAACATTCCTGGAAAGAAATGCTCCGTAGTGGTGCTACATCCTGCCTTGAAGTATGGAAACCGGAAATGAAAGTGAATATGAGTTGGTGCCATGCATGGAGCAGTTGCCCTATATATTTAATCTCTGAATATGTTTTGGGGCTAAAACCTGCTAAACCCGGCTGGAAAGAAATTCAATTTTCCCCTGCTAAAATAGACGATTTGCCTGATATGTATTTAATCAAACCTTTACCTGATGGAGGTTATTGCACTGTGGATGTAAAAAACAACCATTATGAGTTAACCGTGCCTGATGGAATAAAAGTAATAAAAGATGAATCTCAGGGTATAAATCTCTCTGTCAACATAAGTCCATCACATCAAAAGCACAAAGAACTCTATAAAGAAGATTGGAAAATATTAGACAAATATGGATGGAATACAGAAGTAGGAGAAAATAAAGGTATCTGGGTTTCTATAAAGCAACAAAAACTATATGTATTAGAAAACAACAAAATAATATGGCAGGCTCCCTGTTCCACCGCCCTTAAAGGAATTGGTGAAAAATTAGGTTCAGAACAAACACCCCGAGGCTGGCACCGCATTGTAGAGAAAATAGGAGAGAACGCACCATGGGGTCAAATCTTCCGTAACCGAGAACCTGCTGGTATTTGGGATAAAAGCCAAATTATAGAAGAGAACCTGGTATTAACACGCATACTGAGACTGGATGGATTGGAAGAGACGAAAAACAAAGGGAAAAATACAGAAGGAGAGGTTGTAGACTCTTATGCCCGCTGTGTTTACATCCACGGCACGAATAAAGAAGAACTTATAGGAACTCCTTTTTCTCATGGCTGTATCTGCCTAACCAATGATGATATTATTTTCCTTTATAACTTAGTACCCACGGGTACAAAAGTTCTTATTATAGAAGAATAAATATAATAACAATCTTTCATTAAATAGAAAGGTTATTCTCTATTGGTATTTATTTCGTTTTCTGGATTTTGGATTTTAAAACGACGCTGTTCAGGGGGGATAGAGTCCTGTTTTTCGCCGTGCATACGGTTTTGTTTCCAATCGTAAGCCTTACGGAGGAATTTACGAACTTCATTTTCAAAATCTGAGATAAGTAGATATAACTGAATTTTGGACTCTAATGGCAAATCCATAGAAAGGTTATCCACCCACTTCTGTTTCAATTCTGCTATTTCTTTATCCATTGCTAAAAGTTGAGCAAATTTTTCTTCCAACTCCTGTGTGTCAGATTTTT
>FWPV01016470.1_pt1 | contig 10412 bp, 9 predicted proteins | sample 2228371 | NCBI WGS metagenome assembly FWPV01 (sample SAMEA103939776, study PRJEB20133) | metagenome
TGTCTGTGGTGAGCTGGACCAACTCCGCTTCGGGTAATATGTTCAGAATATCGCTCTTGGTGCAGTACGCCATGACATACTCCCTATAACAACCCGCTACGAACTATGAACTATGAACTACGAACTGCCTTTCCTACTCCAATTCAATGGAAAGAATGGCGTTGGCAGGGGTGGCCACAGAACACTCGTCCCAATCAAAGCCGATCTTGGTCATCAATTTCCCCTGGAAGAATGTCGCCGGTTTATCATAATCCAGCCTGAATATCCTCGGATTGCTCCCATAAGCTTCGTAGAAAGTCATGTAATCCCCTTCCGCTATCCCGGTCAACCGCACCTCCCGGATAATGTACTCGGAAGCCATTTCCCAGTCACCACCAGACGGTCCGAGATCAATCTGAAGAAATTTCTTCCCCTTAATTTCTGTAACAGCCATAATCCATCTCCTTACTACCAACTCCACCGGTTCAAGATGTCATATTGTCCTTCATTTCCCCTGGCGTATCCACCATAATTGTCTAACGTGGAGTCTGTGTCCAGGAAAATCATGCCAGTACCAGTGCCACTCTGCAAACCAGAATCGCTGATAGTTACAGGGTTTCCTACATTGGCATTGTTGTAATACAACCTAAACTCAGTTCCGTTTGAAACAATCATCAATGGTGCACCAGAAGAGTATGTTGCTGCCGTGTTTATCACTGTGGTTTCAACTCCACCTACCCGCTTTATCAACAAGGCGTTTGTTCCGTTGTGGTAGGCATAGATATAGTTATTGCTGTCTGCATAACGCACCACGATTCCAGCGCCACTCGTGCCTTTGACCAGATTAACCATCGCCAAAACATTTACCGTGCTCAAATCGACGGTAGCTATGGCCCGACCGCCGGAAAGAGCACTGGCTACTGCCTTACCACTTGATATCCCTATCGTTCCCGCCTTGGTAGACCAACTCAATCCACTGCCACCGGCCTCCAGGTCTGTGAATCCTCCACCATCAGTCGTCGGCCAAGTGCCACCAAAAGCATCAGCCACCAACGGCTGGGGGCACCACCTTGTTTGCGGATGTCTAAGAAATTCTACAGATGGGGGATACCTGCCGTTGGTAACGCTTGTAACCATAGGAGTGATAGTAGACGACCCAAGACTTAAAATATGTCGCAGCTGCCCATCAACGAATATAAAGGTTCGGTTATTTCCAGTCACGAGACCGAAAACGTAATAATTGCCAGAAGAAAAACTTGCCAATTTCCAGTTATACCAACCGATATTGTTGGTCGTGCATATATCGTTATACGTACAATATAAAGCACCACAATGATTGGTTAGGTATCCTCCAGACCGCAAAAGAAAGTGCAGATATGATACATTACTACCAATGTTTAATGCACTCACCCTTGCTAAAAATATCTTCCCCTGTCCCCATGATACAGAACCGATACTAAATTTTGGATCATCTATGCCTGTAGTCGATGTTGAACAGGTAAGTTTTCCATTGGCTACGGATACAATACTGGCAGTATCAACCAGCGATCTTGTACCTGGACCTGGTTCAGCAAGAGAACCATGCACATTTCCGGCAGTCCTCGGAGCCATAAATTCATCCCTGAGGTCGTATACCTCTGCCGGCTGGCCGGTCCCGCCGCCAATAGCTCCATGCTCAATTTCAATCAACATGCTCTTCCTTTTGCGGCCAGAAGAAGCAGTTTCGTAGACAATCACTGGCCAGTTAAAAGGAACAGTGTCAACATCCCAATTGCGTGCCGAATCATATTGAGCTACAAAGAGCAATTTCTTGGAGGAATTATTATAAACAACCCTATGGGTCACATTGCTGGCCGACACTATGTCTAAATCAAAATTCGATATACTCAACTGCCTGTCCGTATAGGTAAAGCTCAAGTTAACTCCACCGGCTGGATACTCACCGGTAGGATCAATCTCATAACTTGATACCTGGCTCCAACGTTCATGACTGACGTTGAAGGTATACCCAGCCAATATGGCCATCTTCAAATTGGCCACAGAGCTCACAGGACTGTAAAAGCGAAGAACATATAATCCTTCCTCAACAGGACTAAAATCGTATATCAGTATACTATCAGGCCAGTCAAACTCTACCGCGGTGTTATTCCAGTTTTCAGCAGGATCATATTCTACTGCCAAAATCAATTCACTTGTGTCGGTATCATAAACCACCAAGTGGCTAACGCTGGGAGCAGTCACTAAATACAAGGAGAAATCGGTAATTGATAACTCATAATCTTCATATGTAGAAGTCAAAGCCACACCGCCAGACGGATACTCTCCGGTGGCACTGATCTCGTAGCTTAACACATCTGACCACTCTGAATGCGAAGAGCTAAAGGTGTAACCACTCAGAATGGCCATCTTCAAATTGCTACCAACATCACTGGGGTTATAAAGCCTTATCGTGCCGCTCATGGACGCTCCCCGATTATAGTGGTTTCTTCATCCCAGCATTCATGCGCTCCTATACAGCACCCACCGCTTTCGTTGAACCTCGGATTGCCGAAATAGTCATCGTCAACAGTAGCAGCCACTGCATAGGCTCCGGCCCGCCGGCAGGGTGAACTTGCGCCAATTTTGCCGGTTGATTCAGTAATGGCTGGATCATCAAGAACTGCATCACCGTCAGCTCCAGGCACAAGAGCACGCAGAGCAGTTAAGAAATCCGACCGATTCTTGACCGCATCAATATACCAATGACTCCCAGAAGGATTGCCGTCGGTAGTGTAATAAAGATTGTTGTTCATCTCAAACGGTAACGATTCGAACACTGCATTAGGCATCATATAGAAGTATGGGGAGTTGCAACTATCTCTTACATCCATATAGATAATATTATTCTTACATTTCAAATTTCCCATCTTATTGGTCCCACCAGATATCCCAATTGGCATAATGCCGGCCCTCACCATATAAAAAGTATTATTATAAATCTCAACCGATGGGATTTTGTAAGCTTCGTCCGCTTTATACCATACGAACATCGCCCTATTGCAACGCTTAACAACGTTATTGTAAACCTTGACCACAGCATCATAATCAGCGCTTTTATTAAATTGGCCATTAAAGTTAAATGCAGCACGAGTGCCAATCGAATTATACCAGTCCACCACGAACTCATCTCCCGGCTCCCATGTAGTCCTGGTGCCGCCGGACATACTAGTAACTGCCGTGTCAGCTATAAACCAGGTCCTCTTAACTTCAGTAATCGTCCCATAGGCCCCAGTAGTCAGATTTTTAATAGTCTTTCCTACAAGAAATGCAGGCGTGGAGGGAAAGTTAGTAGCGAACAAGGGAAAAAAGCTGACCAGTTCATTACCGCTGGAAAACGCCGAAGCATATCCATGGTGCTGGCAGCCATAGACATCCTCAACCAGGTTATTGTAAACTTCAATATGGATGTCTTCATTGTGTACTTGTCCTTGCCAATACAACACAATACCATCGCCTGACCTGCGAATTGTATTCCCGCTAAACCGGCAGTTTCCAAAAGCGAGCCCTGCTGCAATCGGCTCCATATCAGGAGCACCTGCAATATAACTGTTGTCGCAATCCTCTATAATACAATTTTCGACAATATAGTTTTCTGCAGGTCCATAAAGATAAAAACCATTTACACAACGTTGTGCCGTGCAATTACGTACAGTAACATTTCTATAAGTGAAACCACCCTCACCAAAAAGAGCATAGTCAGCATACCTGACAGTAACATTTTCCATGGTGACATTGTGACAATTCTTAATACTAAAACCTCCACTTTCAAGTGTGATATTCTTTAGCGTGATATTTGACGAATTTTCAGCTTTTAATAAAGGCATTTGCATCCTGGCATTTACAATCCAGCTTGGAGTTCCATACGGCTTAAAATATTGATAGTGCGAAGGACAACCCGTACTCACGTGCATGCCAGTGGTAAACATCTCTAAAATTTCATCAGGCGGTTCCATGCCAATCAAATGTCTTCCACTGCCGCCGCTGGTCAGATTTACCGCCGAACCTCCCTTAGAAGTTGATACCTTGATTTTCCCCGAGCTTACATTAACGATGTAATACCGAGTATTCTTAGACAACCCTCCCGGCAGGGAACCTTCCTCATTATCAAAAATCACAGCATCATCAACAGAATAGTTGCCGGCAACGGTAATCTCATCGTTGTCAACGTCGACATCAGACGAAGAGAACTCAACCCAAATCACAACCCCAGTAAACATGTAAAATGAACCGGAAAAGGTGATCGGCGTCCCACCCCTGGAAGTAGAGACCTGGAAGCCACCTGAACCTGAATTAACAACATACAAACGTTGATTAAACGGCAAAACGCATGACCATTCAGTTGCTCTAACAAATACTACTCTAGCATTATCTGGCGGCGGATTATCGACAAGAATCTTGCTGTTAGGAATGTCAATGTTGCTCGATGTCAAATCATAGATATATGGCCCTGGAGGCAGGAACCTCATGCCACTTGCCAGCAGTTTCAGCTGGTTATCATGGTATTCATAAGCCATGTGGATATTACTTGGTTCATTGGAAATCCAACTGAGCTTTTTTGCTCGATAGACTCCATTAACGCCAGTGCTACTAACATTTGCCAACCATCGATTCATGGCCCGGACAGTTGCCCACGGCGTCGTCCAGTCGCCACGAATTGTTATGTTTTTGGTTGAATTTAATAACCAAACGTTGGAACACGTTGCATCATTTAACACACTGTCTTCGTTAGAATACCCAGAAGGAGCCCAATCTCCTAACACCCATAACGTGTCGCCATCCTTAATCGAATTCCATTGTACCCTACCAAATCCCCGCCAAGGGTTTCCTAGGGAGCCATCACCAGTCACATTCTTAACCGGACCAGAGACAAACCAATCATCACCCATCACTCAAACTCCCATTCAAAACCACACTCTTTGCCAATCCGCTCCCACGGATACTTCGGCCCTGGGTCAACCTTCCTGCCGGCCGGCACTGCCACCTCATCATGGCCCACGATATCCACGATATCGTAAGCTCCGCAGATCGCATTAATTACGTCAATGTTCGCCTGGATCTGCGCTTCCGGCCATTCATCACCAAGACCCACATTCTCAATGCCAATGCTGAAGCTATTCACCCCGGACCGGCCCTCATACTCACTCCTGCCGGCATGCCAGGCAGCCCGGTTAAACGGCACCAACTGCCAGACCTGGCCGGTCTTAGCGATCACCAAGTGGGCCGATACCTTGGCAGCCGGATTGCACAACCAAGATAGCGCCCCCTGCAAGCTATTACTCCCCGTATAATGGATAACAACAAGTTCCGGTTTAATTACACTACCCCGATTGGGCGACAGTTTACTCGATACCCTCTGACCTCGACAAAACAACAGATGATTATTGATCTCATACACGTCCGACTAACCCCTAATGATAAACCGTTATTAATGAGTGCATAAAATAGATTGCTTCATGTTCCCCTCGCCCCCTTTGGGGGAGAGGTCAGGGTGAGGGGGAATGCAATCTTATTATTGCCCTCAGTAATAACTGCCCCTCCACCGTCTACGAACTACGAACTATAAACCACGAACTACGAACTACGAACTATGAACTATAAACCACGAACTAAGAACTACGAACTACGAACTATGAACTGCCCTTTATTTACTCCCTTTCTCCCCGCTCCAGTTCAACCACAGTTTTCTCCATCCCAGCCCGCAGCGCCCCAAACCCCAATGCCGTTAACAGGCCCATGAGTGCTTCATAGGCTGGAGCTGGCAATAGATCCAAGGCTTTCAAAATGGCCGCCACAAACATCAACAACGCTACCAGATAAGTCCTCTTACCTCTGAGAAAACCGACCATATCTATCACCCCTTGACCACTAACACCTTACCGCTTGTCCCTGACCCCTAATCACTCATCCCTGATGTCTGACCACTGCCAACCGGCCACTAATGCCGCGGAAGGGGATTCCGGGTTGGCGCTCCAACCTTTACCCCTTCCGCTAGGAACACTTATTCAGCAAGCCGCTAAGTCAGCCACGGCACGACCAACAGTTCTGCCGTCCCCCGCCACACATTGGTCTTGGAGCCACCCGCCGTGGCATCGCCCAACACCACCTCTGCCTGCAGGATCTCTTTGGCCTGGGACTCCAAAGAGGGCGGCACCACCAGCAGGTTGGGCCGGATTCCCAACGGCACTCCTTCCTCATTTTTCAGGCTCATCATTGCCATCCGGGCTGCCGCATAATTGGCGGTTGTCAATGTCTGTTTGCTGGCATAGGCCAACTGCCACAGACCGTAGCCCGCTGCCCCCCGGTAATCCACACCATAACGGAACTTCTTCCGCATGAAGACGTTTTCTTCCTCGGGCCGGTCTTGGCGCACCAATTGGGGGTGCGAACGCCGTTGGATGATAAACGGCCGGATCGCCCGAGTGTTATCAATGAGATACCATGCCGTGCCTGTACCCCCGCCGAAATTGCTTGCCACTCCATCACCTACAGGGTGGTCCACGGCAAAGAACGGCTTGCCGTCGTAACACAGATTGCTGAAGCCGGTCTTTAACAGATCGGCCACCAGCATATCCGGATGCTGTTTGGCCGCCCGCCCCAATTCCGCCACAATGGGATTGTAGATACCCAGTTGGTCGTCCTCGACATCATTCCGTTCCACTTCCACCGTGGCTTCATAGTCTTTGTTGACGATCTGGAAGCTGGCCGCCGCCAGGCTGCGGATCTGTCGGTCGCCGATCCATTCCCGCAGCATGGGAAACTGCAGCATGAAGGCATAGTCATTGGCCCGGCCGCTGCTCGGCACCACCATGGCAAGATGTTCATGAAAACTGGGCGCGCCCTCATAGGCCGCAGTGAAAATGCCACGTAACGCCACAAACATGCTGGTTAGATTCGCCTGATCGATGATCATCGCCGTGCTTTCCTCCTAAATCTTGATCCAACCTTTGGTGGCCGACACAAATTTCACCAGTCTGCCGCACTTCACCCCCTGACCCGGATCAGCATCATCAAAGGTCTGGTCGTCCACCACATACATCTCTGCCCCCAGGTTGGCCCTGGAGATGGAAACCGCTTCGAACTCGAAGACCCCGCAGGTTCTCAGCCGTACTGTCGCCGCACCGTCAGCCCCGGATCGATTGTCCACTTGTTCCAGGGCCACCCCCATGAACCGGTGTCCCGCCGTATTCCCCGCCGGCACCGCATAGCCGGTGGCATCCACCGCCACCAGGGAGCCGGCGAAGATGCGGGTATTCCCCTTCACCGGCACATCCAGTTCAATCCCTTCCCGATATGTCGTATTGCGATCTTTGGTTAATGCCGCCATCCTTACTCCCTTCCTGCCAACAGGTTCTTCTGCCGCCAAAATGCTTCCGGCGTCAAACCGAAGAGCTCACAGATCCTCAGTTCGTTATCATTTAGGACGACGCCCGAAGGTTCACCGCCGAACAGCGGCCCCGGCACTGCCCAGTTCTCCCTACGGGTAAGGATCAGGGCCCGGAAAAACTCCGGATCCGTCCTGGCCAACCGCCGCAGCCGGCCCTCCCCCTGATCCAACTCCGCCGGCGTCGTCTTTTTCGTGCTCAGGGCCTCCTGGATCAGCTTTTCCGCCAACGCCTCCTGACGTTCAGCCTGCAGCACCGCCACTTCTTGGCGCAGCGCCAACAGTTCTGCTTGCAGCGCCGCCACCTTGGGGATCACTTCCCCCGCCGCCTGCTCCCGGTCCAGTCCCAGCGTCGTTACGATCTCTTCCGGCACCTCCCAGGACTTCTCCCGGCTCCGCCTCGCCAGATCGATGGCCGCAGCCAGGATTGCGGCTTCCTCCGCCCCCTCATCCAGACCGAATATGGTCCGCAGCTTTTCAATCATCGTCCCTCCACCGGCATCCGCCTCCTTTTTCCAACCCATTCTTGCTTCCCCATCCTCCTCTACGGCAAACACCTGCCCCTTAACAGGTGACAACTCTGTAAAGCGGTAGGATTGTTGCAGCACCAGCGGCTCCAGGTTGCTGATGGCCGGGCAGTTCGTCAATGCCACCTGCAGCAGCTCCGTCACCTGCCGGTCCTCATCCAATTGCACCACCGGTGAAAAATACCGATACTCCCGTCGTTCCAGATAACCCTTGGCCCGCTCGGTCCATGTTGCCCTGGCATACAACCCGTCCGGCGCCGCCCACAACTCTTTGATCCAACCTGCTGCCGGCGCCTCCTGGCCACTCAGACTCTGGTGTTCATAGTCAATCACCAAATCGTGGCCCCGACGTCGCCAGGCTGCCAGGATCCGCGCCAATCCCTCCGGGGTGACCGAAAATGGTGGGCGGCCGTCCGCCAGCACCACCTCTCCCAGCGGCAGCAAGCGGATCACCTCCGGAACCACTCCATCCAATTGACAATAGAGAACTCCCCTCATGTTTCCTGCTCCACCGCCTCTGCTGCCGGCAGGCCGAACACCTCCTTAATGTGGGTGGCGGGAATGCGCACCCCCATGGCCGTCAATTTGGTATACGTCTCCGCCAATTCCCCCAGATTCACCTCCTCATCTTCATAGAACTGCAGCTCCGGCAAGGCCCGCTGCCAGCCGAAATTGAATCCCACCAGCGGCCGGATGAGCTGATTTTGTAGGGTCACCGCCAGACTGTCCGCATCCGATTGCACAATGTCCCGCCGCACCGCCTGGTGCACCTTGGCAGCACTGTAGGTCCCCGTCGCCTGCTGCACATCTGTGGTCAACGTCTGGCCCAGAATTGCCTTGCTCATCTCCCGGTTGCAAAACTCGGCCATGGTCATAAAGGGATTGTCCTGACCGCCGCTGCGCCCCGGAGTCTCCACGAACTCGATCTCTGTATTCTTGGAGATCACCGCGGCGGCATCCGATCCTAAGGACTGAATCGCCCGTTTCAGGATCTCCCGATCCTCCGGCGTCGCCGCCGGATCATATTTCCCCAGCCGCAGCGGCATCCCATAGACCTCGTTGAATACATTCCAATCCTTCAGGGCATAATTCTTGAATAGATAGACCCACGCCACTACCCGCAGCAGTCCCGCCCGCGTCACCGAACCCGCCCGGAGGATGCAGCGATGGAAGATCACTTTCCAAGGCGGCGGCACTATGACCGTCCGTCCATCCGGACCCAGCAACTCCGGCGTCTCCCCCCGCAAGAAACTCACCCGTTTGGGATCTATCCACTCCACCGCCTCCACCACCACCCGATTTTCCCTCACCCCCCAGACGATCTCCTGCAGCGAAAAACCTTTGCCCAGGGCATCCAGGATGTTCATGACCATCTGGTCGAAATTCAGCTGTCCCAGGACCTCCCTGACGAAATCAGCTATCCTTCTGTCCGCCGCGGTTTCCGCCGCCGGTACTACCCGGTAGGCCAAACCCTGCACCGCCACCTTCCGGGTCTGCAGGACCGCGGCCAGGTGTGCGTCCTTCTCCTCCATCTCCTCAAACAGTTCCATCTGCTCCCGGATATCACCCTGATCCGCCGCCCGAAAAATAGCCGCCAACCTGGCCGGGGTCAGCCCCGCGCTCGGATAACTGCTGTATCGATCCTGCCAGGAACTTTTCCAGAGCTGACCCTGGATCGGTTCCCAACGTTCCCACGCCCGTTCCACCATTGTTTTCATCCCATCACTGCCGGTGCGCCCTTATTCTTGCCCCACAGCCCCGGCTCTCTGAGCCTCCGGACATCTCTAGCGGGCTGTTGATAAAAATCCCTGCCACAATTGATGGTGGGAGGATATCCCCAATGTTTAGCTTTTGGCGCAGCCAAAAGCTGCTGTCGGGGTTGGGTGAGGGGTTGTAGGGGAGGGAGCAGGGGGCTGTGCCCCCTGGCCCCCTCCCCTACGAACACTTTTTCAACACCCTGCCAGTCCGCATCTGCACTTCATCTTGCCTGCCGTCCGGCGGTGCCGGCAGTGGTCCATTTGCCGTGCACCTCAGCCGCCAGATCCATAAACTCCCGCAGGGCCTTCCCATCCCGCGCCGCCAAGGCCTCGGCCCAGAGCCGCTGCTCCGGCTTTAGCCAACCTCTGGCCACCGCCTCGCCGAACAGTCGCCCCAAATCCTGGCGGCCTTTTTCTTCCCTGCCTTGCATGGCCATACCTCCCTTATCCTTCCTACCCTGATGCGCCGGCCCCTCCACAGAGATCTGCGGTGGGCCGGTATCAATGAGGAACCGGAAAAAATCACCGACTACCCCGGTCACCCTGTCTGACTCGGGACCGACAGTCAACACCGCCGTTCCGTCGTCCTGCCGCCTTCTCCCTTTGGCCACCTCCGCAAATCCTTGCCAAGCCAGGGACACGGCCTGTCTGAGATCGCCCTCAACCTCCGGCCACACCCGCCAGAACTCCCGCCGCCACATCTCCTGGGCCACGCCCGGCAACGCTGCC
>FWPV01015645.1_pt1 | contig 10411 bp, 6 predicted proteins | sample 2228371 | NCBI WGS metagenome assembly FWPV01 (sample SAMEA103939776, study PRJEB20133) | metagenome
GATCTCAGGAGGAAAGCCCATGTCGCAAAGCAGCGCGGCGATGGCGCCGTCCACGTTGAGCGGCAGGTCCCGGCCCATCACCTCGGCAATGGCAGCGCGGATCGCGCCAGCCATCTGCACATGGGGCCCCGCCACGCCCTCTTCCTCGGCCAGCTCGAACAGGCGGCGGCTGCGCGGATCGTCCGTGTGCACGCGGTGGCCGTAGCCCGGCAGCCGCTTGCGGGCTGCGCGATACTCGGCGACGATCTCCCGCGCGACCTCGGCTGTGGCCCGACCCGTCTCGCGCTGGCGCGCCACCGCGTCGAGCAAGACCCGCATACAGTCCTCAATCGCCCCCCCATGATGGCGGTTGATCGCCAGGAGGCCCGCCGCGATGCCCGCCGTGAGCGATGCTCCGCCCGAGGCCACCAGCCGCGCCGCCAGCGTGGAAGGGGGAGTAGCACCGTGATCCACACTCGCGACGAGGATCGCGTCCCAGACCCGGCTCTGCCCCGGGGCGGGCAGATCACCTCTGAGCACCAGAAACGCGGTATCCGAGAACGACACCCGCCCCATCAGGCTCTCCAGCCGATAGCCCCGCACAGTCACCCGGTTCGGCTCGACCTTGGTGATGGGCTGGCTCCAGGTCTCCTCGGTTGCCATAGCGCCTCCTAATCCGGGATCGGCCCCGTGCGGTAGTCCTCCGCCACCCACGGCGGCGCAACCGGGCACAGCAACACCAGGTCCTCGTCGCCTGTGTTCGTCAGGCAATGCACCTGTCGCAGCGGGATCAGGATCGCGTCGCCCGCGCGGACGTCGCAGGTCTCGGGCCCGATCTCCATGCGACCCCGTCCCTGGATGATGAAGTAGATCTCCTCCAGATGGGCGTGCCAGTGGGGGCAGGTATGCTGGCCTGGGCGAAGCCTCTCCACGGCCAGGCTCATGCGGCCTTCACCCTCCCCCGTGGTATCGAGCAGCACCCGCAGTTCGGTGCCTGAAGGAGTCGTCTGTGCTGGCGCCGTGTCCACGTTCACGATGACCATACAGCTCCACCCCGCTCGCACTATAATCCCAGCGCCACGAGTTGTCAAACCGTGTTTGGCAAAGGGGCGATTCTGTGGCATACTGCCAGATGTGGATACCATCTATGTGACCGACCCGATCTACCTGGAGCACGACCTGCCCTCTCACCCGGAGAACGCGGGCCGTCTCAGGCACATAGTCCGGCTCCTCGACCAGGAGGGCATTACCGAACGGCTGCGTCACGTGGCAGCGCGCCCTGCCACCCTCGATGAGCTGCAAGCCGTCCACAGCGCGTCGCTTGTCAGACTGCTGCGCCGTATCGCCGAAAGCGGCGGCGGATACGTGGACTCGGACACATACATGACGTCCAAGTCGTACGAGGCCGCTCTCTGGGCCACTGGTGGCGCACTGCGGGCGGTCGAGACCGTCCTGAGCGGCGAAGCAATGAACGGGTACGCCCTGGTGCGTCCGCCGGGCCATCACGCGACCCCCACGCAGGCGATGGGCTTCTGCCTGTTCAACAACGTGGCCGTGGCCGCCCGCGCAGCCATCAGTACAGGCCTGGCCGAGCGCGTGTTCATCGCCGATTTCGACGTGCACCACGGCAACGGTACGCAGGACACCTTTCTCAGTGACCCGGCCGTGTTCTACTTCTCGGTGCATCAGTACCCGCTCTATCCGGGCACCGGCCACGCGCGCGAGATCGGCTTCGGCCCCGGCGAGGGCACAACCCTCAACGTGCCGCTTCCGCCTGGCGCGGGCGACCGGGCCTATCAGCGCGTCGTCACCGAGCTGGTGTGGCCGGTGGCCGAGCGCTTCGCGCCGGATCTGGTTCTGGTCTCGGCCGGCTACGATGCGCATTGGAGCGACCCGCTGGCACAGATGGCGCTATCGCTCACGGGCTATGCCTGGCTGCAACGCGAGCTCGTCGCAATCGCTCGCACCTTGTGTTCCGGGCGGATCGTGTTCGTGCTCGAGGGTGGCTATCAGCTCGACGTGTTGGCCTACGGGGTGTTGAACGCATTCCATGCGCTCACAGGTAGCGAGACTGTGCGCGACCCACTCGGCCCAGCATCGCAGGAGGAACCACAGATTGACGGGCTGCTATCGCAACTGAAGGCGATTCACCACATCGTTTGACTTTTGGTCGGACAGGGTGCATAATCCGTCTGGCGTCTCAAGTCGCTGGCGGGCCGAGCGCGGACCGAGTGTCGAGAAAGGGGGCAGGCCGTGGCTGAGATTACGCTTCGCGATTACTGTGAGCTGATCTCGGAGAAAACCGAGCAGGGCCGCTACGGGGAGGCGATCGCGCACGCGAAGCACATCCTCTCGCAGTACCCGAAGTATGCCACCGCCTATCGGCTGCTGGGCGAGACGCTGCTCGAAGCCGGCCAGGAGGGCCACGGGATCGAGATGTTCCAGCGTGTTCTCTCGGCGGACCCTGAGGATCTGCTGGCCTGGGTGGGCCTGAGCGAGTGCTACAATCGGCAGGGCAAGCTGGACCCGGCCGTATGGTACATGGAGCGGGCCTTCGAGCTGGCTAGCGACAACCGGCTGATCGAGGATCAGCTGCGACGCCTGCAAGAACGCCGCGGGGGCGTGGAGCTGCAACGGGTGCAGCTGACCCGCGGGGCACTGGCCCGGCTCTACCTCAAGGCTGACCTCCTGCCCCGCGCCATCGCCGAGTTGCGCCGATTGGTCGCCAGCCACCCCGAGCGCGTGGACCTGCGCGTGGCACTCGCGGAGGCGCTCTGGCGCAACGAGCAGCGTCTAGAGGCCTCCGAAAGCTGCCAGCAGATCCTGGACGAACTGCCATTCTGCCTCAAGGCGAACCTGATTATGGGCAGCATTTGGTCCGGCGCCGGCCGCTCGGAGGCTAACCTCTATCTACGGCGTGCCGAGGCGGTAGATCCCGAGAACCGCGCTGCTGCCGCGCTGTTTGGACCCTCCTCCATACTCCCTCCACGCGACGTGACGGTGACGCTGCTCGAATACCAGCCGGTGGCCGAAGCGGAGCGGCCTGCCTGGCTGGTGTCGCTCGAGGAGACCGCGGGCATTGCCGAGCAGGAGACGGCCGTGGCGAGTGTGCCCTCTCCGTTCGCGGCGCAGATCGAGATCCCCAGTTGGCTGGTCGAGCTGGGGCTCGAGGGGCTCGGGGAACCCAGCACCGAGGAGCCCGTCGCCGCTGCCGAACCAGAAGCCGGGGAGGAGGCGGGGCCAGAGCCAGCGGAGGCGGAAGCGGCGCTGGATGAACGCCTGGCTTGGCTCACCGCCGCCGGAGCCCTCGCGGCCGAGGAAGGTGCGGTCGAGCCAGCACAGGAGGGCATCCCAGAGTGGCTGCGGGAGATTGAGCCGACACCGCAGCCAGCGGAGGAGTTGCCGCCACCTGGCCCTGTCGCCGAGGAGATCCCATCCTGGATGGCCATACCCGAGGGCGCGGCCGCCGTTCCAGAGGCGCTGCCAACAGAGGCGGCAATCGAGACCCTGCCCGAATGGCTGGCGCAGCCCGAGCCACCCGAGGCGGAGGAGATGTTCCCCGCCACAGTGGAGGAAGCACCGGTCGAGTCGGCGCCCTCGTGGCTGGCAGGCGATGAGACCGGGAAGGCGGAGCAACTCCCGCCGTGGCTGGAGGAGCTCAGCGAGCAGTTGGCTGGGGGCGAACCAACCGCCGAAGGTGAGGCGCAAACCGTCTGGCCAACCTTCACTCTGCCGGACGTGGGAACACTCGGCCCGCAGCCCGAGGAGATGGTCAGCGCTGCGCCATCTGCGGAGGCAGCGCCCATCGAAGTGGCGGAGACGCCCACCGTGGAGGCCGCGTGGCCAGGATTCGCGCCGCCGGAGGCTGCACCGGTATCCGAACCCGCCGTCAGCGTGGAAGCCCCTGCGCCGGTCACCACCGCCGAGGAGACCCCGGTGGCGATGCCTGATTGGCTGACCGAAGGTGAGCTGCCGTCCGGGGACGAGGCTCTCGCCTGGCTGGAACGGCTGGCCGCGGGCAAGGAAGAAGAGCTGCGCGCGCAGGCCATTGCCGAGGGCGAACGCAGCTACGCTGAGATCATGGGGCGCGCCAGGCCCGCTGAGGTGCCGGTGAGCCCGGCGGAACCGGCGGCCGTCGCGCCAACCGCAACGCCGCCGCCAGAGGAGATGCCCGAGGAGGAGGTGACCGCCGAGGCTGCCCCAGAGACAGTAGAGGCCTTCGGGTGGACGACGTTCGAGGCCGCGGCGGCAGTGGAGCTGGCCGAGGAGGCCGCAGCCGAAGCGCCAGCGGCAGAGGAGCTCACACTGCCGCCTGCGTTCGAGCCATCGCCCGCTGAAGAGGCGGTGCCAGAGCCCGTCGCGGAGGTGCCGGTCACGCTACCCGCGCTGGCGGAGGAGGAAATCGTGCCGTCTGCCTTCGAGGCCGTGCCGGCCGAAGCGGAGGAGGAGGTAGTGCAGCCGATCGCCGAAGTGGCGGAGGCTCAGGCCGCAACCGTCGAGCCGATCGCAGAGGCGCTGCCAGAAGTCAGGCTGGGGCTGCCCGTCGAGGAGGTCGCCGTTGCTCCTGCGGCCCCGCCGGTCGCGCCTGTCGAAGCACTGCCGGCGGAGGAGGCAGCGCCTGAAGCGCGTGAAGCGGCTGAGGTCGCTGTCGCGGAGCCTGTGGTGGCTGCGGAGCAAATGCCGACGCCGTCAGACGCTGTGGCCGCCAAGCGGCAGCATGTGCTCGATCACCCACGCGACTACGCCGCCTGGCTCGAGCTGGCACGGCTCCTGCACGCGAGCGGGCAGCGCGAGGAGGCGCTCAAGGCGTACGGCCGGGCGCTGCGCGGCCGCGACCTGACCGATAGCGTGATCGAGGATGTGGAGGCGCTGGCCGCTGAGCGACCCGATGCCGCCGCGCAGCAGCTACTCGGCGATGCCTACATGAAGGCAGGACGCCTCCAGGACGCCCTGCGGGCATATCGGCAGGCCTTGCAGGCCATATAGGGGCGGGCTAGATCAGCCGCAGCACCACCCGGCTGCTGCGCCAGAAGCCCTCGAGATCATAGTACCTGCGCACCTCGGGTGCGAACAGGTGGACGACGACACTGCCGTAGTCCATCAACACCCACCCTGTGGCAGGCTCGCCCTCCACGTGCAACGGATTGACGGCCAGCGTCTCCTTGATGCTGCCGCGGACGCCCTCCAGCAGCGCCTGACCCTGCCGCTCGCTGGTGGCACTCGCGATCACGAAGTAGTCCGCCAGGAGCGATACTTCGCGCAGGTCGAGCACCAGGATGTCCTCGGCCTGCTTCTCGGCCAACACATCCACCACCGTACGTGCCAGCTCCAGTGAGTCCAGTGCGTTGTCCCTCCCTCTTGATCCTTGATCGTCTGCCCGCCCCGCCTTCCGGCGCGGTTAGGCCAGTCTGAGCGAAACCACCTGTGATACCCCATCCAGCCCCATCGAGACGCCGTAAACGGTATCGGCAGCTTCGACTGTCACCCGGTTGTGGGTGATCACCACGAACTGCGTCTGGCGGGCCAGCTCCTGCAATAGCGCCCGGAAGCGCGTTACATTCGCCTCGTCGAGCATCGCGTCCACCTCATCGAGGACGCAGAACGGCGTGGGGCTCACCCGCAGCAGCGCGAACAGGAGCGCGACCGCGGTCAGAGCTCGCTCGCCCCCGGAGAGCAGGGCCAGGCGCTGCGAGCGCTTGCCCGGTGGCTGCGCCACGATCTCCACCCCGCTGTTCATCAGGTCATCCGGTTCCACGAGTTCGAGACGCGCGCTGCCCCCGTTGAAGAGCGCCGTGAACACCTCTGTGAAGCCCTCTGCGACCCGCTCGAACGTCTCACGGAATGCAGTCTGCATCAACTCGTCCAGTTCGGCCACCGCCTGGCGCAATCTGCCGCTCGCTGCTTCCAGGTCGGCGCACTGTTCCTGCAGGAACTGATAGCGCGCCCTGACTTCCTCGTACTCACGCGGCGCGCCGGGGTTGACGCCCTGCAGCTTGCGCAGCCCGGCCTTCACCTGCTGGATCTCGAGCTCCAATCCCTCTGGCAGTTCCTCGACCAGCGGCAGGTCGGATACCAGCGGGCGCAACGGCAGCGTGGTCTGAGCGGTCACGCTCTCGGCGAGCTCGACCCGTACCAGCCCCAGTTCCTCCTCGATCCGCTGAAGCAGCGACCGTAACCGGTCCTGTTCGCGGTCTGCATCCAGCTGCGCCTGGGCCTTGCGCGCCTCTGCCTCGCGCACGCGCCCCTGCACGTGGCGCTCCTCAGCCTCCAGAGCGCGCATCTCCGCCGTCAGGCGCGCCAGCTCGTCCTCGGCCGGCCCGATGCGCGCGCGCAGGCCCTCGGCTTGCTCACGGAGCGCCTCCAGGCTGGCTCCCTCCTGGCGTAGGCGCACAGTCAATCCCTCGCGCTCCACACGCAGCTCCTCCACCCGCTGGCGGCGTGCCGCGATCTGGGCCTCCAGGCGTGCCAGCAGGGCCTCCTCGCGCTCGCAGGCCGCCTGTTGGCTCTTCCAGGCCTCCTCTGCCACCGCTACCCCGGTGCGTGCCTTGCCCAGAGCATCCCGCTCGAACGCAGCCGCCTGCTCGCGCGCCTGGGAGACACGCTCGGCCAGCTGGGCCAAGAGCGGCTCGAGCCGCGCTACTCGCGCCATATGCGCTGCTTGCTCCCGCTCGATCGCCAAGAGCCGTTGCATATCAATCGGTGCAGGCCCACGCCCTGCTGCGGCGGGATCCTCAGTGGCCGCGCTATCCTCGGATCCCTGATCGGCCAGGCGCTCCTCTGCTGTCGGAACAGCACTCTCCGCCTGCCACGTCGCCACGAGCGTTGCCAGCCGCTCACGCTCGGCGGCGAGGCCACGCGAATGCTGCTCGGCCTTGGCACGCCGCGCGGCCAGCTCCCGGAGCGCGGCCTGCTCCCGCTCCAGCTCCGCTTTGCGGTTTGTCACGGCCTCTGCCGCCAGCGCCGCCTCGATGCGTAGCTGGCCGAGCGCCTGTTCCCGCGCGCGCTCGCGCTCCCGTTGGACTCTAGCTAGCTGCGCATCGAGCTGCTGCAGATCCACTTCACGCTGCTCCAGCGCGGCCGCTAGGGCTCGTCGCTCCTGTTCCAGCGCGGCAAGGCGTGCCCGCGCTGCTCCCACCTTTGCGTCCAGCGCTTGGCCTTCTGCCAGAGGCAGGACCTCACCCACCCGGCCCACCGTCACGGCGCCGTTGGTGTGGAGGACGGTCCCATCCATGATCAAGCACACGCTCCCAGGCGGCATCTGCGGGAGCAGGGCGCGCGCGCTCGCCAGGTCGCGACACAGCGCGACCGAACCCAGAACGGCCTCCACCGCCGGCCGTGCCGCCGGCTCACAGGCCAGTTGGTCCGCCAGCGCGACGGCTCCGGGCGGAAGCGTCGGCGGTTGCCGCAGCCCATCGAGCGGGAGCAAGGTGACCCGGCCCGTCCCGCCCTCCAGCAGTTGTCCGATGGGTTCGGCCAGTGCAGCTCGCTCCACCACCACCGCCCGCAGGTGCTCACCCAGGGCCTGCGCAACCACTTCGCTCAACGCCTGCGGGATATCCAGCAGGCCCGCCAACGGGCCCAAGACGCCCCTCACCTGAGCCTCGAGCACCCTCTGCACGCCGCTGCCGTACGCGGCGCCGGATTCCTCCATACGCCGCAGCGCATCTCGCTCGCCGCTCAGCCGCGCCACCTCGGCCTGCACCTCAACCAACGCCGCTTCCAGGCGCGTGGCCTGCGCACGTCCATCTGCAATGGCGCGCGCCAGTTGCTCGCGCCGGCCCATCAGCGCAGTCGTCTCCTCTGAGGCCTCGCTCCCCTCGGCGGATTCGGCACTCGCCAACCGCGCCCGAGCCTGGGCCAGCGCCTGGTGGCTTTCCTCGAGCGCGCGCTTCGCGACAGCCACCCTGGCCCGGCGGCTTTCCGTCTCGTCCGCCAGCATCGCGAGCTCCGCCTGAGCCTCCTCGAACCGCAGCAGAGCTTGCCGGCTGCGCTCCTCGGCCACAGCACGTTCACTTGCCCGTCTGGCTGCCTCGCTTTGCAGCCGGCGTGCGGCCTGGCCAAGGCGCTCAATCTCCGCCCGGTGCACGCGCAGCGCCTGCTCCACACGCGCCTGCTGGCGCATCGGCTGCGCCACCTCTTCCTGCATCGCCGCCCACTGCGCCTCCAGCCGTTCCAGCTCCTCCCTGCGCCGCGCCAGTTCGGCTGCCCATTGCGCTTCACTCGCTCTGGCCTCGTGCAGGCGCTCCCCTTGCGCACGGTGCTGGACCTCGAGTGGCCCCAGTTCCTCGAGCAACTCGGCGTGACGGGCCTCTGTCAGCCGCAGACGCTCCTCGGCGACGGCCAGCTCACGTTGCCTCTCGCCGATCAGGTCGTGCAGGTCCCCATTCTCGCGATGCCAGTCGCGCAAGTTCGCCCGTAGCTCCGCCTCGGCGGCGCGCAGATGGCTCAACCGCTCACTCAACGCCGCCACCCGTGCCTGCTGGGCCTCGAGCTCCGCCCCCAGCGCGGAGAGGCGCGCCTGCGCCTGCGTCAGCGCCATCTGTTGCTGTCGGCACCCGTATCCGTACCACGTGCGCAGCAAGCGCCGCAGGTGGGCCGTCAGCCGCTCGTGCTCTGCGACGCGCTGTGCCTCGACCTCCAGACGCTGCAGCCGCGGCGTGATCTCGTTGATGATATCGCGGACTCGCTCCAGGTTGCGTTGCGTCTCGTCCAGCCGCCGGACGGCTTCTTCCCGCCGCGCGCGGTAGAACGTGATCCCGGCTGCCTCCTCGAACAGCGTTCTGCGCTCCTGAGGCCTGAGCGTGAGGGCCGTATCCACCAGCCCCTGCCCGATCACCGCGTAGGCGCGCTGGCTTAGCCCGCTTTCGGCCAGCAACTCGGCAATATCCCGCAGCCGCACCCGGGAGCCGTTGATGAGGTACTCGTTATCGCCGGCACGGTAGGCGCGCCGCGTGATGGTGACCTCGCTGAAGTCAATCGGCAGCCAACCGTCGGCGTTATCGAACGTGAGCGAGACCTCCGCCATCCCAGCCTGGGCGCGGCGGCGACCGCCGGCGAAGATCATGTCGGCCGTAGACTTGCCACGCAGCACCTGCAGCGACTGCTCACCCAGAACCCAGCGGATGCCATCGGCAACGTTGCTCTTGCCTGAACCGTTGGGGCCGACGATCGCGGTAATGCCGGACGAGAACAGGAACTCTGTCCTGCCCGCGAACGACTTGTACCCTTGCAGCGACAGGTGTTTCAGGCGCATGGCGCGGCTTCCCACCGGGCGCACCGCACATGCCGGCGCGCGCCGATTGCCCTTTGCTGGCGGCAGCGTATAATGGAGATAGAGTCCGTCAGCGAGACCTGTCTATCCATAGAGGTTAGCAGCCTGTGAACCAACCACGGTGTCCCGCCTGCGGCGGAGAACTCGTCGTGGGCATCCTGATCAGCAACAGCGCGTTGTGGCCAGACAGCCGCCCTCGCTTCGTCCCCTCCACCTTCGTGGGCGACCGTTCGCTCTATGGGCGGCACCGCCGGGAGATCGCGACCTCCGCCCGCGCCTGCCTTCAGTGCGGCGCCGTCACCTTGTTCGTCAACCCCGGCACCCTCAGCGCTATGCTTCAGGCATCCCAAGAGCCAGCGGAGGCACCCGACTAGCCAGCCCCGTTCCGGGCGATCTTCTCGAGGGCCTCCTGTGCCGCCGCCTGTTCGGCGGCCTGTTTGCTGCGCCCTGTCCCGCGCGCGCACTGCCCCGCGGCCAGTGTCACCTCCGCCACAAAGCACTTGGCGTGATCGGGGCCACTCTCGCTCACGATCCGATAGCGTGGCGTCACCCCCAGCCGTGCCTGGCTCCACTCCTGTAGGCGGCTCTTGGCGTCCCAGTCTGCCTCCAGCGCCAGCGTCTGGTCCGCCATAGGTCCCAGCAGCGGCTCGAGAAAGCGCTCCGCAGCTGCCATTCCGCCATCCAGATACAGCGCACCCACGAGGGCCTCGAACGCATCACATAGATTGGCGGGCCGTTCCCGTCCACCCGATTCCTCTTCGCCACGTCCCAGGCGCAGCGCGGAGCCGATGCCGATCCGGCGCGCCAGCGCCGCCAGCGTCTCGGTGCGGACCAGTGCGGCCCGCAGGCGTGTCATCGGTCCCTCGCCGAACTCGGGATAGCGCAGGTACACCCAGCGTGCCGCGACGAAGTCCACCACGGCATCGCCCAGGTCGACCGGGCTGAGCAGGCCGTTGAGCACCAGTTCGCCCAGCCAGTCGTGCGCGCCGATGATCACATCCGGGCCTTCGCCCGCCGGGCCGGCAATACGAAGCTGGTCGCGGATGTCGCCGAAGGCCATCTGCTGAACGGTCAGAGTGACGCCGTATTCTTCCTCGAATGCCGCGCCGAGTTCTTCGATGACGCCCGCGCGCGTCTCATCCGCCCAAATCAGGAGCACGG
>FWPV01016471.1_pt1 | contig 10410 bp, 6 predicted proteins | sample 2228371 | NCBI WGS metagenome assembly FWPV01 (sample SAMEA103939776, study PRJEB20133) | metagenome
TTATAATTTTTTCACCACGGAGAACACGGAGAGCACGGAGAAAAAAAATATCCATTCAGTAAACCTATACCATCAAAAAAAGATTCTTTTCTGATATTTAAACCACGAAGAACATAAAGATAAAAAATAAAAAAACAAAGGAATTATAGATTTTTTATTTCAAATATGTTTTTGAATATTTCATAAAACCTTCGTGGTCTTTGCCGTTAAAGATATAGGTTCGTGGAGGCATGATCTATTGATTTACACAAATTCACTCCGTGCTCTCCGTGTTCTCCGTGGTTTTTATTTTGATTCTTGATTTATGGTTAATATGTGTATTTTGTAAAATGATATGATTGAAAAGATATATAATTTCTTCGTGGTCTTCGTGTCCTTCGTGGTAAAATAATCAAAAAATATTGATCTTGCCGGGTGTTAACCGGATATATTTCTCTGTAAATAAGCGGTATGCTTTTCAGATCCTAGACCCTACTTCCATGTAGTGCCTACGGCGAGTTGCTTCGGGAAGCGAAAGAAAATAATCTATTTCCGCAAGCATTCGTTCACGATCTTCGGGAAGATTGCCTTCGATAGAAATGTAGTTGTTGGCGTGGTCGCAAAGCAGACGGGAATTAACGCCGGAAATCTTTTCGACAAGGCGCCGGAGTTCCAGTACGGTTCCTTCGGGCGTCTGTTGAATGAATCTTCCCTTGCGTATATCCTCCCAGAGCGGACAAGCTGTTGCCGTTTGTGAGTCTTCGGGCGTAAAGAGCCATATCCTGCGCACTCTTATAAAATCCGGATCGGTTGCGTTTATTACTTCAGCCGTACCGTCTATATGCTCCTCCCATCGATTTTTTCCGCCCAGGCCGAGCAGCACATAGAATGATATTTCTATTTTAACTTCCCTTAAAAGACGGGCCGTCTCTATTACCATTTTCGGGCTCTGGCCTTTACAATGGAACTTTAGCGTCGGAAGGTGGCCCGATTCAAGTCCGGCATGAATTCGTGTAAGTCCGGCTTCTGCAAGCCTCTTTAAACCTTCTGCGCCTAGACGGTACAGCGTACCGATGCGAGCATAAGCCGTAACACGGCTGATGTGATTTATCCGGCTCCGGAGATAGCCGATTATCTCCACCGATTCGTCAAGTGGCCGGCAGAGCGGATCGGCGTCTCCTATAAAGGCGGTTGTAAAATCAGGCATATAATCCGCATACCAGTCTATGTCATGCCTGACGTCGTCAAGAGACCTAACCGAAAATACAGGTTCGCCCAAAGCAGGATATACCCCGCAAAATCTGCATCTGTTCCAGTTGCATCCTCTGGTCGAACGCACCATAAGGCTGCGCCGTTCCGATGGAGGTCTAATTGTAGGGAGTTCAGGCCTGTATGGTGGAGCTGCAACCATATTAAACGATCTTTATTAGTTCATATAGCCGCGTTCCCAGACCTTTTTGCTCTGCAATGTCAAGCTGTTTCAGAGGATCGCGTTTAGGGTGTGCTTTCCTGAAAGGATCGAATCCTCCGGCCTTTCCGCACACAAGATCGTACGAAGCCTGATCGATAGCCACAGGGTCGAAAGAGGCAAGCACTCCGACGTCGGGTACGATCCGTGGATCATCTTTGGCAAGACAGTCGCATTCTGCGGTAATGCGCAAAGCAAAATTAATAAACGACTTTCTGCCGGAACTTCGGAGAACCGCGCCCGCGTACTCTATCATCTTATGGGGCAGCAAATCCGACCCGCTGCTCCAGTCAACCTCCACTGCGTCATTTTTGCAAACCGCAATACACGAGGCGCAGCCGATGCATTTCGACCTGTCGATTCCTGCCTTCCCCTTATGTAAAGTAACTGCTCCTGCCGGACATACTTCAGCGCAGGCGCCGCAACCTATGCAGTTTCTTTTGATAACAAACGGCGATACTTCAGAGTGTTGAGCGAGTTTCCCTTCCCGTGATGCGCAGCCCATTCCGATATTTTTAAGCGCTCCTCCGAAGCCGGTTACAAGATGTCCTTTGAAATGGGCTGCACTTACAAGAAGCGGCGCTTCGATATAGCAGCGCATTACTTTTGCTTCCGACAGATATTTTCCTTCGACCGGAACCGACGCCACAGACTCACTGTTTTTTTCATCGGGAATTTCCACAGTTCCGCCTATTGCTTCATCCGTAAAACCGTGTCTGCGCGCAAGCAGCAGATGATCTCTGCTGTTGGTACGGCAGCCTCTGTAAAGAGTATTTGTATCGGAAACGGTTGTTCGATAACCTGCTGAGGCAAGCGAACCGGTTATAACTTTTATATACTCGGGACGCACATAACCTTTATTACCCTCTTCGCCGAAATGTATCTTGACATGTGCGACGGATCCATCCGCCCGATCGCCCGGGAAACCCGACCGTTCGAGCAGTAAATGTAATTTATCCGAAACAGCCTCGGCGCTTTCCTTTTCGTCTACCTCAATAAACCATACTGGACTTTTCCGGGACATTTTCGTTCTCCAAAAATAAAGGGGTGAATCCTGCTAACCACCCCTTAAATATAATTTTTTATCTCTTTAAGCCGCTTCAGGCGGGTTGTGCATACTTTTTCATAAGGATGTTATTAACTGCGCGGTAAATCTGATGCGAATCGAACGGCTTAGGTATTACGTCCACAAATCCGAATGATTTGTAATTTTTCATAAGTATATTTTCCCTGTAACCCGACATTACGATCGCCTGTACGCCAGCGTCGATCTCGTGCAGGCGCCTGATTACCTCCTGTGCTCCGTATCCGTTGCGTATTGTTACATCCAGAATAAGCAGATCGAAAGGCGCTCCCTCAGCCCTGTGTCTGAGATACTCCGATATTGCGGCCGCGCCGTGGTCCACGCCTATTACCAGATGCCCTTTTTCGGAAAGCAGCATTGTAATCGCACGTTTTACTCCTTCTTCGTCGTCCATGACAAGTATTTTTCCTTTTAACTTATCGGAAAAGACGCTGTCGGAAACTCTGTTTTTTTTCAGGTCGGTTTCGCATCCTTCTCCACAAGGGAGGCGCACAAAAAAAGTGGTACCGATATTCTTACGTGTTGAAACTGTCACTGTGCCTCCGTGCTTTTCCACGACCGACTTTACAACCGACAACCCGAGACCCGTGCCTTGTTCTTTGGTGGTAAAGAACGGTTTGAAAATATCATCGATGTTATCTGCTTCAATACCGCTCCCCTGATCGGAAACCGAAACCTCTATCCATTTAGCTTCATCTATCGTAATATTTCTGCATATAACGCCAACCACTCCTCCCCGCGGCATGGCCTGCCTTGCATTTACAAGCAGATTCAAAAACACCTGATTCAACTGTCCCGGGTCAGCCTCGATCGAATAAAGATCTTCGGGAATATCGACATGACATTCAACGGCGCTGCCGCTCAGTGCAAGCTGAACGCTGCCCTCTATTATCTCCTTTACCGAACAACGTTCTTTATTGGGCTTGGAGCCTTTCGATATTGTCGCAAGCTGACGGTTGAGGTTTATAACCATGTGTGCTGCTGCATCTACTTTGTCAAGTTTCTCCTTTACCGAATCGGAAATCTCCTCAGTGGAGCGAACGAGCGACAGATATGCGACTATAGAAGTGAGAAGATTGTTGAAGTCGTGGGCTATTCCGCCTGCCAGAAAACCGAGCGCCTCGAGTTGTTCGGTTTTGCGGAACTCGTCCAGAGCCATCTTTTCGAAACTGCTGTCTCGGCAGCTCACAACCATCGCGACAGGGATATTCTTTTTTGTCTTACGGATAAGCGACGTATTCACCACCACCGGGATCTCCTTACCGTCTTTAGGAAGCAGCATAGCTTCATGGGACCATGAGTTTAGCTCAGAGCTTACCGCTTTACAGAATATATTTTTGGCAAACCCCTCCGCAAAGAGTCGGTCGATATGCATTGAGACAAAATCACCGGCGCCGTATCCGGTAAGGCTTTCGGCCTTGGCATTGACCTTTATAATCGAGCCCTCAGGCGTAGTAATAAAAAGCGCTTCGGGAATTGCTGCAAATATATCTTCCGCCGCGGTAACCGGCGAAATTGTATAAAGATTGTATTTGTAAATAAAATATGCGAATACCGCCGTTGCAACCGGGCCGTTTGCCGTAAAAAGACCGGAGAACTTCAGTGTCAGAGGATCGAGTATCCATGTAGCTATGCCGTTAACCGCAATAAGTGCAGTTAAAGGGATAAATCCGCGCGGTCTCTTTGCGTATAAATCTCTGCTGATACCGGAAGTAAAAACAGCCGTGAGGAACATCAAAACAAAAAGAGTCGCAATCCATCCGAACAAAAGTCCGGTAAGGACCATATTTTTCCGGTCCACTACCCAACCGCTTCCATACCGGATCGGCTCGTACCAGCTAAGTATTCCTATAGCTTCCATTCCTGTAATTACAAAAACCGGAATGTAGAGAGCAAAGTGGAGCGGAAGGGGAGTCGGAGTTTTAGTTCTGCCTGAGTATAGAAGAAGAAAATGGAGCATCAGCGGTACAACCCCGAACCGCATGCTTCCAAGAACGCTCCATGCCGCCGCCATATCTGAACTCTCGCTGGTGCGCAGCCCGAACTCAATAAACAGCCAATACGCCCAGAAAAGCGAAAGACCGAAAAATATGGTGTTCATTTCGTTTTTCTGACTTGTAAAATAGATATAAAAACCCACCGCACTGATTACCAGCGACGAAAAAAGAAGATAGAGCGCAAACACCGACAAGTGCAAATATCCTTATTATAAAATCACTAATTCGTTCTTTTTATTTTATAGTAACGGAAATTTAAGATCAATACGATTCCCGACCGTTTTTTAATGGTTTTAAATTAGAATTGACAGTAAATCAGGCAGGACGCCTTTGCCCTCAATTATCCTTTACCAACCTGACCGAACACTCCACCAGCGTATAGTAAGTAGCGTCGAGGTCGAAGTTTATATACCATAGATCTCTCACGCATGTATAGGTCGCATCCTGCTGTGTGGCGCTCCACCAGTAGGTTCGAAATTTCATTTGCTCGAACTGATTCGTGCCCCAGTAGCGCCATCCGGCCGGAAGAGCGGAAAAACCGCTCGAATTGTTGAGGCTAAGGTCATTGCCGATGGCTCCTGTTTCCGAGCTTGGCTCCCAGTCCGTCGTAGCAGCAAGAGCTTTTGCGATTTTGTTCCCGCTTGTCGTACCGTCGTAATTGTACCCGTGTGTTATCAGATAGTTTTTAAGAGTATCCCAATCGGCATTCGTCGGCAGACGCCAGCCCTTTGGCGCAAGTTTGCCGGATTTTGCGGCTGATTGAGAATAGAGCGCTCCCCATTTCTTTTTCGCTGCGGCGTCGTTGACATTTGTATAAAAATGACAGCCGCTTCCTATGCTGCTTCCGTCATTGTATTTTGTGGTACGAAGATTCTCAGCCATCCATACCTGATTTCCTATCTTGACGGTTCTGTACACATTACCTTCTACATCGGTCATAGTACCGGTATCAAGAGGTAACATCGTTACCTGCAAACCGGAAGTGTCGGGATTTTTTATTTCTATACGCGACAACCGGTAGCCCTCTTTTATAAATAAAAGCGCGTCGTCTATTTGTGTTGACGCTTTCCTCCCGAAAAACGGAGCGGAATTTGTTGCAACAGCAATCCCGGCATCCTTATCCGTACTTTTTATACCTCCAATATGCCTGAAAATATATTGTTCGGTTCCAGTCGAAATGCACCAAAGGTATACGCCTTCTGAAATATAAGGAATCTTAATTGTAAATATCCCCTCCCACGACTTTTCAACCTTACATACAGTCATCCTGCCCTTACAATCGTATACCTTTGCTTCTACCGCCGACGCTTGTGATGTCTTTAGAAAAAAATGTTTCCCCAGAAATGTTCCGGATATAGAATTTTTTCCTTTTCTTGCGATTATTTCAGTATTATCTTTAAGCGTAAACTTTCCGTCATCACCGCTTTCTGTGGTTAATGCCGCTTTCCCAAGCCTCACCTTTACGCCTTTTATTCCGGTCCCGTCGCTTTTTATAACCTTTCCTGTTATATTTACGGCGCCAATACCGTGTGCTGATAATAGTATCACTATCCACAATACAATATTCAATCCTTTCATCATTACCTCCCTCGTTTTAACAAGCAAAAAATATAAAGAGGAAAAATGTATTCAATCTCCCTACTCTTTATTCATTAATATATTAAAATATTTAAGATGAATTGTGAGATTTATTTTAAAATTGATGTTTTTTATCTATTTCTTTTTAAATTAATCCTAATGTATAAAATGGTTTTATTCTTTACGTTTTTTACTTCTCCTTCCAGTTGATTGCCGAAAAAACCTCTTTTTTTGAACGAGGCCTGACGGTAAAGGGTAGAGGTCGTCGCGGAACAACGAAACGATTATCCCATATGTAAATCCACGCCGCGGCGTGCCCCTCACATACCATTCTCCCTCCAAATCCGGCCGAAATTTACCTGTCTTTGACGATTCTGACCGATAAACCGTATATTTTGCTGAATGCGCTGCTTTGCAGTTCGCTTGAATAATATGAAATGGCTTTTATTCAGGCTGATGACGAATCGTTTTCTGTCGCGGTCCACCATAAACAGTACCAGTTCCGGTAAGTCGAAGTGCCGTCATAGTCACGGTACCCGTTGGGAAGAGCGGAAAAACCGCTTGAGTTGTTGAGTTGCGGATTATTGCCGGGAGAGCCAGTGTCGGCGCTTCCGAGCCACTCGATTCTATGGGCAAACGATTTTGCCGTTTTGTTTTCAGTCAATTCACCGTCGTAATTATAGCCGTGACTTATAAGGAATTCGCATAATGTGTCCCATTCCGCGTCGGTCGGCACATGCCAGCCATGCGGGGCAAGCTTACCCGTATTCAGTGCATACCAGTTGTAAAAAGCCCCCTATTTTATTTGTTCTTCGGGGTCTGTGGTATTGCCGAAGAAGCAATATGCCGGCTTGTCAACTACGCTCCATGCCTCATTGCCGCCGACATACAATATTTCGTTTCCGTCGTTGTATCTGGTGGTTCTCAGATTCTCCACTGTCCAGATTTGGTCGCCGTATCTGACGGTTTTATATAAGTTCCCGTCGATATCCTCTACTGTACCGGTATCAAAAGGAATAAGCGTAATTACCACACCCGATGTATCGGTATTGGTTACCGGAATACGGGATAACTGATAGCCGTCCTTTGCGGCAAGAAGCGCGTCATCGATCTCTACGCCCGCTTCGGAACGAATAGACAACAAAGCCCCGGTTTCTAATGATGCTAAGGAAAAGAGCCTGCCGGCAATTTTTAGCCTCTTCAATGCATATCTCTTATTGTTGACTGAAATCAGGTAAACGGAAATCCCGTCAACCGGAGGATCGGGAAGAGTCAATGTCCGCATGTTTCCGGAAACTTTGTATGTTTTTCCCCACAACAATCTTCCTTTGCTGTCGTAAACAGAAACTTTTAATCCGGTATTGTAAACTTCGGGCAAAAAGATAGTATTGCCTTTTATGAAAATCTTATTGCCCTCGGGTTTCAGACGACCGTACGATTTTTTTATAGCCGATAATTTTGCGGTAAGGTTGAAACTACCGTCCCGGCCCGTTACAGTCGAGATTCCTGCCTTTCCAAGTCTTACAACGGCGCCTTCGAGAGGATAACCTTCATTATTTCTGACGACTCCCGAAATGGCAATGTCCTGGGCGCCACACAACGCAGCCGTAACGAAAAATGCCGCGAACGTTTTTATAACGTTTTTCATAAATCCGGCCCTTCTATGATTGTTGATTTAATCCGTTTGTTGTTGATTGGAATGAATAATTATTCTCCGGCGTCATTCATCCGCATCCCTCATAATACGGACCGGAAAGGCGGTGTTTTTATGATGAAGGATTCTGTCGAGATAACAGTGATGACTGTCGAGCCAGCGGTGAAATGCCGTTGTGGAGTCGAATTCGGTAGAACTCCATAAATAGGAGACGTTCTTTTCAGCAAAGCGGCTGTAATAGCTTCCGCCCCAGTGCCGGTATCCTCCCGGAAGGCAGGAGAAGCCGCTCGAGTTGTTTTTACCGACGTCATTACCCACGGCGCCTTCGATTGTTGACGATTCCCAATCCCAGGCGGCGGCCAGGGCTTTTGCCGTTTTATTGCCGCTTGTCGTATTGTCGTAATTGTACCCGTGAGAGATAAGATAATTCTGCAGCGTTTCCCAGTCTTCGTCGGTCGGTACACGCCAGCCGTGCGGGGCAAGCTTACCCGTTCCCACGACATACCAATTATAAAACACACCGTATTTCGCCCGCTTTGCATCGTCGGCGCCGTAGATACAGTAGGCGGGAACGGCCGCTCCCGAAAGATAGACGTCACACCATGTCGCGCTGTCGGGTATATGTGTTATCGGAGTACCGTCGTTGTAAGTTGTGGTTTTTATGTTTTCCGTCACCCATACCTGTTTTCCTATACGGACGGTCTGGTAAATGTTGCCATCCATATCTATGAGATTCCCTTCATTTGGGAGCATTGTGATAATAAGACCGTTCGTATCCGGATTTGAGACCGCTACCCGGTAATCGAGCAGTCCGTCCTTTGTTACAACCAGAACGTCGTCAATAGGAGATAATCCATTCAGCCGTGTTGCTCCCGATTCAGCCGGTTTCGGTTTTTCGCCGGAAACGTATGAATATGAACCGCCGTAACTTGACAAAAAGGAAGCAACGCGGCGGCTTTTGCCTTCCGATATAATACATAGAACATAAATTCCATTGCTCATACACGGTAAGGATACGAAATTATCGCCGGTTGAGGAACGTAGTGTGAAGTTTTTTAATCTTTTCCCCGTAATATTATAGAAGCCGATGGAAACGTCTTTCTCTCTCTTCGACGTAAACCGGAGCCTGCCGTTTGTTAATACCGGATTGCCGACATCGCCTTCTTTTATTTCGCCGGCGTCTCTTTGTGGAACCTTTACTTCCCCATTTAGTCTGAAACCGCCGTCAGCTTCGGTTGTAGTTGAAATATTTATTTTCTGCAGCTTTACCAATGCGCCCCACACGGCGGTGCCGGATATGTCCTTCACAATGCCGCCGATATTGACGGTCTGTGACTTGCAGAGTACTGGAAAAATAAAGCATAATAAAAAGACGATTATTACCGGCATAATCAATGTATCCGTTCTGTTAACCCATTCTTCTTAATCATGTCAATAATAAGAAACACCGCAAAGAAACACGTTCGATTATCAATTATCAATTTCCATATTTACTGATTTTTTTACGTGACCTTCGTGGTTGATATTCTTCTCTTAACTTCCGCAATAACCTCTGTGTTAAAATAAAAGCATACCAAATGTTCCGATTGCTTGATGGTTTCTTCCGACCTCACCCCACCTCGACCCCTCGGCTAACCCGAAAGAATCCTGTGCTAAAGCACAGGCCGCACGGACCAAGGATAAGTTGGTACACGGGGCGCCCCGCGCGGTTTGACAGAAAACAACCGCTCCTTTCGTAAATTTTACAATGAATAATAGGGAGAGAAAAGAGCGGTTTTCTCCCTATCATACTTTCGAAACATACCGATCAATTGAATTGGTTGAAGAATTTCCATATTGCAGCCGGTTGCCAGCTTTGCGGCCCGTGTCCGCCGTCGAATTCGCAATAAATAACCGGGTACCCCTCCTTGCAGCCCTGATAGGCCACGCACGGGCTCGGTTCAACAGGGGTGGTCTGTGTTCCGCAGCCGTTTCGTGCAAGAAAATATTTGAGCGCGGCTTTTGCGCTGTTAAGAGGCACCGCGGTGTCGTTTTTCCCTTGCGCCTGCCAGAGAGCGACGGGGCCTTTGCTTGTCGAATCGCATCCGCTTACAAACGCGGCGGAACACGGCGCAATAGCCCTTACGACGTCATGCATTGCACAACCCACCGCAAATGACATCATACCGCCGAAACTGAAACCTGTGGAAAAAACCCTCCTTTTATCGATGCACAGCGTAGAACAGAAATAATCGAGCATCGCCCTGAAAAATTTTATATCCCTTCCGTTCGTATTTGCAAATCCGGTCATTCCGTTAAACGGCCCCGAAGTCTCTTTCATCCCCTGTGGAGCGACAAAGACGGCTGTGTTGTTTGCCGGTGCTTCAAGGCCGTAGTAAGGGCCGTTGCTTATACTTCCGGTTATGACGTCATCCATACTACCGCCCAGCCAATGAGGGCAGAAAACCAGCATATAAGGTTTGTTGGGATCGTAGTTTGCAGGAATTTTCAACATATATTCCCTTTTTGTACCGTCGACGTCTATAGTCGATTTTCCGCTCTTGGGATAATCGGTCTTGCCGCAACCCGCACATGCGGAGGTCTGAGATGCAGCTTCGAGCGTAAAATTAACTTCCATATCGTATGATGTGATCGCAACAGTCGACGTTTT
>FWPV01016472.1_pt1 | contig 10410 bp, 8 predicted proteins | sample 2228371 | NCBI WGS metagenome assembly FWPV01 (sample SAMEA103939776, study PRJEB20133) | metagenome
ATATTAAAACAAGTCCATTATAGGGAGGTTCTATATGTTATCTAGAAAAATCCACTGCATTTTTTTCGCTCTTGTGATTCTAAGTTGTGTTACTCAGGCACAACTTGTATTTGAACCCGCCTTGTCAGGACAGATTCGTTTTCCTGACACCCCAGTTGGCCAAGTCAGTTCAATAAATTTCACCGCTACTGACCGAGGTCAAGGTCCTTGGACGGTGCGAATAACTATCAATCATCAATCCTTTTCAGCAATTCCCAATCAATTTCAGGTTCCACCCGGTGGTGTTACCCAGTTTCAATTGAGATTTGCACCCCAAGCCGTGGGTCAAGTGAGTACAATGTTATCGGGTATTTATTCAAATGATGAAGTTGTTGCTCGTTTATCAGCCACTTTGATAGGCACTGGTATTGAAGAAAATCGCCCTGAGATCGCAGTAGACCCTGATTCAATTCAACTTGCTATTTGGGTTGATGAACTCGGGACTATATGGGATGAAACAGTAGCCACTTTAGTAGTATCCAATGTGGGACGAGGTGAATTAAATGTTATCGGTTTTTCTGATGTTCCACAATGGTTGAACATTTCACCTATATCTTTCCGCGTTCAGGCTGGACAGAGTGTGCCTGTTGATTTTGAGGTTTCCCGACAGCAGTGGGAAGTGATGGAACCTGATACCTATTATGCTCGTGTTACTATACAAAGTGATGGCGGAAATGTCGTAATTCCTGTAATGTTTGACCGTGGGTTTATACCTAACTATTTAGTAACAATACCGGATGAACCACCAGAACAAAATCATGCCTTGATGGTAATAGATGCGACGATAGAGGGTGAAGAGTTGAATCTATGGGATGAGATAGGAGTGTTTACTCCCCGCGACCGTTTAGCCGGTGCAGGCTTTTTATCTTACGATGGTTTTCCGATTATTATACTGGCTTGGGGTGAAGGTAATGGCTTCCCCGGTTTTCGCAATGGGGAAGAGTTTACTTTCCGAATTTGGGACCATTCTGCAAGATATGAATATGAAACCGATATCGCTTGGGCTGAAGGACCTGAGACCTTTCAACCAGATGGTGTATCAGCCTTGGCTTTGATGGGATGGGACCCTCAGGCAATCCAAAGTATACCGCTCGCTCGGGGGTGGACTATATTGTCGCTACCATTTGAATTTGATGCGAGATATCTGGTTAATAATAGACCGGATGTTCCGCGTATTTGGGTGGATGTTGTGCAAAGAAACACTCTGTCCATAATAAAAGATGAACGGGGAAGGTTTTATACTCCAAGGCTCGGCTTTAATAATATTCCATTTTGGAATGTTTTAGAAGGTTATCAGGTGCGTATGTTTGATGTTGATACTTTAGTTGTTTACGGACATCGCTTACCCTCGGACACCCAGATAGAACTCACTCAAGGTTGGAATATAGTGGCGTATATACCAAACAGGCGTATGACGATGGGTGATGCGTTCATTAATTTAATTCAACAGGGGCTTGATTATATTCTTATAGTTAAGAACTATCGTGGACAGTTCTGGGTGCCGAGATTGAATAATTACGGGATTAACACGATGATTAACCCTTTAGAGGGATTACAGATAAAAGTTTCAAATGATTGTTCGTTTCACTATCCCTCCGACCAACTGGTGGGTCTGGGGATTACCCCTCATAAGGACCAATTTCGTCATTTTAATGAACCAACTATAACTGGTAGTAATATGTCAGTTCTAATTGCCCGAATAGAGGGTTTCGATGTGGTCAATGGAGCAGAATTGGCTTGCTTTACTCCTGCGGGTTATCTTGCCGGGGCTTGGATTTTAGAAGGACCACCACCTTGGGGAGGTCCTGTGTGGGGTGATGACGACCAAACCGATGAAATTGATGGTTTTAGAAATGGCGAACCTTTAAGATTTGTATATTGGGACCCAGTGCACGATTGGGAACTGGACGCTACACCTCATCTTTTAGAACCGGGTGAATTAGTTTATGAAACTAATGGTTTTATTGTAATTAGTTTAATGTTGGGTATTAAAGATGAAACATCTTTAACACCTTTAGATTATAGTTTATCATCTGTTTTTCCAAACCCTTTTAACGAGCGAGCATCGATAAAATTTACACTTCCAAAGAAGGCAGAAGTGAAAATTGATTTAACAGATTTAAGTGGTCGGAGTTTAAAATCAATTGTATACGGGAGTTGGCAAGCCGGGGCATATCAAGTTAGTTTCAATGCTAAAGGAATTTCAAATGGGCTCTATTTAGTTATAATGCAAGTTGAAGGGAGAAGTTTTGTCCAGCGTGCAGTAATTTTGAGATAATAATCTTCTTCTTAATAAACGAAATAAAATTATGTGTTTTCCTATGAGCAATAAAACTATATACTTAATCCTGATTTGCATTTTAATGCCTTTAATAGCATTTTCACAATTGCGTTTTGAGCCGGATATTGTTAATCAAGGGATAAATTTCCAAGATACAAATGTAGGCGATGTAAGTAGGGTGGAAGTAACCGCTACTGCCACACCTGTGAACGATGTGATGCAACAGGTAACAGTGAGCGTCACGCAGGGTGAATTTTTCAGCGCTGCGCCTGCTCAATTTAACCTTGAGCCAGAACAGCGAGGGGTCATAACCGTGTCTTTTCAACCCCAGAGAACCGGTAATTTTGAGGGCACTCTGAGAATAACTGCTGGTTCTCCGATGGGGAGGGTTTATGTTTATGAAACTCGTTTGACAGGTAGTGGTGTAGACCCGCGTAGGCCGATTATTGTATTAGACCCGCAAGAATTTGAGGTTGTGGAGATTACGGATAACCATCGCCAAGAAACCTTGATATTAAATATTGCAAATAATGGGGATGCTGACCTAAATTGGCAGATTCAAGTGCCAAATTTGCAGTGGCTGCGGGTTAATCCATTAAATGGCAATATGAGACCGGGCAATAGTGCACAGGTAACTATTAATATTAACGAACCATATCCGGGCAATGGTGATTATCAAGCAGATTTAGTTATAACCTCGAATGACCCTGATAACCGCACCATCACGGTTAGCGTTCGGGTAAATATAAACTTAACCGAGTTTTCTCGTCAGGTAATAATTCTAAATCGTGGCTGGAATATGATATCAGCGAATAGGGATATAAGCGAGCAGTTTTACGAGAACGGGAGGCCATCGATGCAGAGGATTCTATCCGATGTTATGGATAATGTTATTATTATCAAAGATGGTCAAGGGCGTTTTGCTATTCCGCGGTTAAACTTCTGGGAACTTCAGTATTGGAATAGTGCAGATGGTTACCAAGTTAAAATGGCACAAGACGATACTTTAATCGTTATGGGTAACTTAATACCTTATAACAGGCCTTTGGATTTGAGGTCGGGATGGAATTTAATTTCATACTATCCTGATTATGAACTACGAGGTGTATTAGCATTTGATGATCTGTTAAGTAGAGACCTATTGTTAATAGCCAAGGATGGCTTAGGGAATTTCTTAATAAGGATATTTCCCGATCGGTTAATATGTAGACCTGGACAGGGTTATATGGTTAAGGTTACCGGTAATTGCCAATTCCGCTGGGCACCAAGACAATAAAATATGAATTGTTTAAAATCTTATTTTAAACTAATATTTTATATTTGACAGATAAATTCTTCTTTCATAAATTGTACACTAAACTTTACTGAAAGTAAATTAAATGTAGGGGTGGGCGATTAGTCCACCACTTACATTAAAAAAAATAAATAGTAAAATAATAAATAAGGAATAATAATGGCAAAAATAGCACCTTTTCGTGGTTACCGTTTTAATCCGTCTGTTGTTGGGGACCTAAATAAAGTAGTAACCCAACCATACGATAAAATTGATGATAATTTTACTCGGAGTGAATATAATATTATCCGCATCACTAAGGACCGTCCCAAGCCGACGGATACACCTAATGATAATGTTTATACCCGAGCCGCAGCGATTTGGCATCAATGGATAGAAGACCGCGTCTTGATTAGAGAAGCAGGTCCTGCGATATATCCATATTATCAGGAGTTTACCATCGATGGTAAAACTTATATTCGCAAAGGTTTAGTTCCTTTAGTTTGCCTTGATGACGAGAAAGCCAAAGTCCGCGCTCATGAACAAACCTTATCCGGACCAAAAGCAGACCGTCTTAAACTTATGCGGGCAACCGAGGGGAATGACGATTTTATCTTTATGCTCTATGATGACCCTGAAATGAAGATTAACAAGTGGATAGACGAGGAAATAGGCTTCAGTTCACCTATAATGCAGGTTACGGATGACTATAATGTCGTTCATAAACTTTACCGCATCACTCGCCCGAGTTTGATTGCGGATATAAGTGAAGTCCTTGAAAATAAGGAGTTATACATTGCTGACGGACATCATCGTTATGAAACTTCGGTTAATTTTATGAACGAGTGTAAGTCGCGCAACTGGAAGCCGGTAGGGGTTGAGACCTTTAATTACCGTATGATGACTCTTTTTAATATGCATGACCCAGGTTTAGTAGTTTTACCGACACATAGGATATTACACTCTCTAACCGGTTTCAGTCCAAGTGAGTTTCTGAAGAGCGCTTCACAAGATTTTAACTTAACGGAGTTTGCCGAACGCATGGATTTATATAAAGCAATGGACGACGCTGCATCTGCAGGTAAATCAGCATTTGGGTTTTATGCGGAGGGTCTTTATGGATATCATCTTTTAACCCTTAAGGACCCAACTTTAATGGACCGGTTAGTTCCAGACCGCTCACCTGCTTGGAGACGATTGGATGTAACTATTTTACACATCGCTATTCTTGATAAATTGCTCGGTATTGACGCGGCAAAGTTAGCTGCAGAGACTAATGTCCACTATGTCCGTGGTCGAGATGAAGCCCTCGATTTAATAGGTAACGAGGCGATTAATGTTCATACCGGTGCACCTTTCAAGTGCCAAGCCGCCTTTTTAGTTAATCCGACAAAAGTAGAGCAAGTTCGTGAGGTGGCTTCAGTGGGCGAGCGTATGCCTCAAAAATCAACCGATTTCTTCCCTAAATTGTTGACCGGTATGGTTCTTATGAAGATGACCATAGATAAATCTATGGGACTTGCGGTTTGGCAAGCCCCTGATTAATTTTAATAACACTTCAAAAAGTTATGGCGCCAATTAATCTTTGGCGCCATATCTTTTTTGGGGGTAAAAATCGGGTTAAATTGTTTATCTAATTAAAATTAGTTTAAGAAATTCACTTTTATTAAGACTGTGGACTCGTAAGAAGTAATTCCCACTTGATAGATGGTTAGCATCCCAGATGATTGTATTATTGCTGAACAAGATTGAAGGTGTATCAAAGGTTTTTACTATCCGTCCGCTGTTGTCTATAATATCTATTCCCATCACTTCCTTTTGTGGTTTTTCTATCTTTATCACCACCCTTCCGTTGAAAGGATTAGGATAAGCGTTAATTAATGAACTTTGCGAAGGCAGCACTAAAGTAGGTGCAAAGTCTTCATCGCTATTATATTCATATGCGCCCATATCCGGGGCATCACCATAGTATTCGAACTGTGACATATTAACCAAAGTATCTCCGTTATAGACGAAACGCCAAGTTCCAGCGTCTATACAAGGTGAATTTCTGTTCAAGGAGAAATCCTCATTTTCAATGTCAAAAAATAACGGGTCATCGTCGATATTTCCATCTAACCAGTCAATATTTCCAGCATTATTAGTTTGGATTGCTTGTGGACCGCCCTGAATGTCGCTATATGCGGATGCAAATAGATTTGTCCTGCCTTGTATCAGTCTAAATGAAACGGGAATCTCGCCATTTTGCCATAGTATTGAATTAACCACAATTGAACTGCAATCATCTAGGAGGTGTAAAGCGCCAGCACTGCTATCAGCGTAGTTGTGAAAGATGGTGGAATTGATAATATTAACTCGGGATAAGTAAAGTGTCATAGCACCACCGGTGATAGTTGAGGAATTATTAAATAATTGGCAGTTCTTTATGGTTGCGATAGTTTCGTTTTGTAGCGAGAGTCCTCCACCAGTTCCTGATTGGTCAACTGCGCGATTGTGGTCGATATAACATTTTCTCATTGTGAGCCCGCATCGTGCTGCATAAAGACCAGCGCCAGTTCCGTGGGCGATATTACCATTTACCTCGCATTGGAGAAAACTATAATTTCCATTAAGCAACATAGCACCACCTCCCCGGCAGGGCGACCGCCCCGCACCCAATCCTTCATTCATAACAATAGTAACAAATCGAAAGTTCATATTACCATTGAGAAGGGCTAATCCACCGCCATAAGAGGCATGATTTTCTGAAATCATTAACATCTCTAACGAACTATTACTACCTGTAGCGTATATGCCTCCACCCATACCTCCCGCTTGGTCAGCGTTATTATTGTTTATGATGAGATAAGAAAGGGTTGGGCTAGCATTTTCAATGTATATACCTCCGCCATTGCGCGATGAACCACCGGTTAAAGTAAAACCCCATAGCACCGCATTTACTGTTTCACCGTGATTAAAGGTAACCACACTACCCCTGCCATTTGCGTCTATTACGGTTTCGAGCATATAGTTAAGGTCAAATTCGGTTAAAACCAAACTTCCGACGGTGATGTTTTTCCCATTAAAGTTTATACATTCTTGGTAAATTCCAGGTGATACTAATACGGTATCGCCATCTTCTGAAAGATCAATGGCGTTTTGGATGCTACCTATATCATCCGGAACGGATATTATATATCCATATATCTGACTATTAATGAGTAAGATTGCTGTAGTTATTAGAGATAGGGTTTTCATAATTTCTTCTTAATTCTCTTTTTATTTAAAGTAATGATATAATATTAAAAAAGCAAATCGCCACTAAAGAGAAGTGGCGATTTATATTTAATTTAGTGAATTAAGGTTATTACTATGCTAAATGTTTAGTGAGTATTTGTTCAAGCGTTTCTTTGGGTAACGCCCCGACGATTCGTTCTACCGGATGACCATCCTTGAATAGTATCAAGGTGGGAATGCCCGTTATACCATATTTTCTCGCTATGGAAGGATTATCATCGACATTCAACTTACCTACACTTAGCACACCGGCTTTTTCCTCGGCAATTTGGGTTATAATAGGTGCAATAAAGCGACAAGGACCGCACCAAGGAGCCCAAAAATCCACTAATATGGGTAGTTTTGACTCAGAGACGATTCTCTCGAAATCCTCATCGGTCAAAGTTATTTCTTGAGACATATTTTCCTTTTAGATTTGATGGATAAAATAAGCCATTAAGGCATTATTCCTGCCATAATGACTGTCTAATTTGTTAGAATATATATAATAAAATAATTACAATCACAAATAGCAAATAATATACCAAAAAATAAACAACTAATCAGAATTTTCTGAATTGTGGTTAACCTTTAAAATAGCGTTTCGAGCTAAATGGTCGGCTTCTTCGTTATAACTGTGATGGTTATGCCCCGGAATCCAATTCCATTTAACATTATGGGTGGTTATTAACTTAGCGAGTTGTTCCCAAAGGTCTCGGTTTTCTACTGGTTTACCCGAACGAAGCCGCCAATTATTTTGTTTCCAACGGGGTAACCATTGGGTTGCACCGTTGTATAAGTAAGTGGAATCGGTAAAAATAAGACATTCGACTGGACGTTTTAGGGCTTCTAAGGCTTTGATAGCCGCGGTTATCTCCATCCTATTGTTGGTAGTATAGGTTTCTCCACCTGAAATTTCTTTGCGATAGCCACCATAAATCAAAATAGCCCCCCAACCACCGGGACCAGGATTTCCTTTACATGCCCCGTCTATATAAATATAGACTTTTTCTTTTTCGTTATCTATGCTTCTTAATGTTTAATGGTATTAATAAATATAAATTATTGATAAATCTATTCTTTGTCAAGATTTTTTATAGTTAAAATTAAAATTTTAATCATTATTTATTTTATAAAATTTCGGATCCAAATATAAGAATATTCTTGACAATTTAATGTATTTCTATTAAATTAAACAAGAAAAATTTTATCCTGTTCTTTTATTAATATAGAAACATTCCTTAAACAAACATCAAATTATGGAGAATAAGTCCACCTCACATAAGTCCCACAAAGCACCGACGCTGTTGGTAACGAAATATATGGGTTCGAAAAAGGCTATATTAGATTTTGTAATATCGGAACTTACGCGTATTACAGAACCCGGTGATATCATAATTGACCTTATGGCGGGCACGCATACAATTGGCTATGCTATGAAGAATCGCTGTAAGATTATTGCCAATGATATTCAACGCTATTCGTTAGTTATCGGTCATACCTTACTTAATTATAACGCACAGCCGCGCTTTGAAGGAGAAGCCAGAATTGCGTTTCGGAGGTTTTTCTTTGCCAATGCTCGTCATCTGGAAGGTCTCTTTGAAATTCCATTACTTTACGAACGCAAGATGCTCACCAACGAAATAGGACAGCGACAATCTTGGCTTACCTATCGTGATTTTTGCGATGACTATCCATATTTTATGCGTGTTGAACCCACTAATAAACAGTGGCACAATGAGTTTCTATTGTTATTCTCACCTCAAAGAGTCGGTGCATACCAAACCCTTAACAAACTTGAACCATATAGCCTATTTTCATTATATTATGGTAATAGTTATGTTGGGGTTCGTCAAGCCCTTGAAATTGATTCACTTAGATATGCCATAGATAAACTGTGCGACGAATGGTTGCCCCAACACCCCGATTTAGGTTATGATGTGAATTTACTTCGTTGTATGTTAATATCTGCCTTAATTGCCGTTCTCAATAAGATTAATCCTTCTCCCGGTCATTGGGCAGCCTTTCCCCGTGTTACTATGAAAAATATGGAATGGTTAATCAGTCAGAGACGAATAAGTGTTTTCGATACCTTCTTTTCAAAAGTATCAGATTTTGAAGCCGCGTTATCTAAGTATCGATCACCATATTGTCCCCATACCGTTATGAATGAAGATTATAAGATTTTTATGAGTGAAGTAAAAGAATATATAAAGAAAGCACGTTTGGTTTATCTTGATCCACCTTATTCACAAGGGCACTATAGTCGTTTCTATCACCTTTTGGAGACCTTAGTTCTATACGATTACCCTGAAATTGAGCATCTGGGAAGGTATCGAAAAGACCGCCACCAGTCGGTGTTTGCACACAAATTGAAAGTTAAAGGAGCCATCGGACATATTTGCGAAGTTGCCAGAGAAGCGGGAACCCTGCTGGTTATATCTTATTCTTATGGTGGAGTTATCCCCAATGCCGAAGCCTTCCGTGCTATTTTAGAAGAATACTATCCTTCAAATAACATTGTGTTAAAAACCCTTAAATCCGTGCACTCTAAATTAGGTCAAGCCGATAGAATGAAAACGGAAGAATATCTCTTCACTTGCCGACCTTAAAAATTTGACTTATAAGTATAAGTAAATAAAAATCAACTGCGGAGCATTAATCCATTAAGAAAATACGCGATTTTATAGAATATACTATACTCTATGGTCTCGCTGTTTTTGTAAACCTATTACCTGTCAAAATTGAGCGTTGGTTGGCGAGGTGCTTGGCTTTTTTTATAAGTGATATTCTGGGAATAAGAAAAAATATAACTTTGAAAAATCTTGAATTAGCATTTCCTGAATGGACTATTGAGCAGAGATTAAGAATGTTTAATTTGGTCTGGCACCATTTTATTAGAGTAGCCTTTGAACTAATGCGGTTACCACACCTTAGTATTGATGACTTAAAAAAATATATAGATATTTCAGATGGTAGCCTTGCGGTTTTAGAACGGGCTTTGAAGCAAAATCGTGGGGTAATTTTCGTGTCTGGACATTTAGGAAATTGGGAATGGATGGGAGCTTTTGTGGCGATGTTGGGTTTTCCTTTGAGTTATGTAGTGGAAACCCAGTCTAATCGTTTAGTGGACAATTGGGTAAATCAAATAAGGATGAATTATGGTGCTGAAATAATAACCCGTCAAAATGCGGTGAAAGGTATTTTAACTGCGCTTAAGCGACAGCGGATTGTAGCGATGCTTTCCGACCAAGATGCTGGTCCAGCGGGGGTTTTTGTTTCGTTTTTCGGTCATCCCGCATCTACCCCTAAAGGTCCTGCAGTATTTCATTTAAAAACCGATGCCCCAATAATTTTTGGTTCAGCAATACTTAATAATAATAAATATCATATATCATTAGAAGATTTAAAATTCCCGCCACTAACGGGCGATAGAGATAGCGAAGAAAAAGAGATTATGAAACTTATTACCAATCGCATAGAACAGGAAATTAGAAAACACCCCGAGCAATATCTATGGCTTCATAGAAGATGGAAGACTAAACAATAAATAAATTTATTA
>FWPV01016474.1_pt1 | contig 10410 bp, 13 predicted proteins | sample 2228371 | NCBI WGS metagenome assembly FWPV01 (sample SAMEA103939776, study PRJEB20133) | metagenome
GTGTTCTTGAGCGAGCTCGCGCTCGAGCGCGATCGGCTGCGGATCGGCGGCTTCGCCCCCTCGGCCTCGCCGCTCGTGCCGCTCTTGGAGGCCCTGCCGGTCCTCGAGGACGTCCGCTTCGAGGCGCCCAGCACCCGCGCCGTCCTGACCCTGCCGGGCGGGGCTCGACGGGAGCTCGAGCGCTTCGTCCTGGCCGCGCGGGTGGTGGGGATCCGGGGGAACGGGCCGTGAGCGGCTGGCCGGCCGGTCTGCGCCGGGCCGTGGCCCTGGCCCTGCTCGTCGCGGCCCTGGCCGGCGTGGGTCTGCTCGCCTGGCTGCCCTGGCGCTGGATCGAGGCCCAGGACGCCCGGCTCGCGGCTCTCGAGCAGCGGATCGCCGCGCTGCGCGAGCGGCTGGCCGAGCGCGAGCAGCTGCAGGCCGAGCGTCGCCTGCTCGAGGAGGCACTGGGCGACGAGACGCTGTTCGTGCGCGCCCCCACCCCGGCCCTGGCGGCGGCCGAGCTGCAGGGGCTCGTGAGCGCCGCGGTGCGCGCCGGCGGCGGCGAGCTGTCGAGCGTCCAGGTGCTGGAGCCGACCGAGGTCCCCCCCTTCACCGAGATCGGGCTCAGGCTCACCATGCGCGCGGATCTGGACGGGCTCGTGGCCATCTTGCACGCGATCGAGAGCAGCCGGCCGCTGTTGCTCCTGCGCGCCCTGCAGCTGAGCGCCGCGAGCGTCGAGAGCGAGGGGCCGGTGCCGCTGGAGACGGTGGTCGAGCTCGTGGCCTTGGCGCGGCGCGGCTGATGCCGAACGGCTGCGGCCGCCCGGGCAGGGAACGCGCGCCCTTGCGAGCCGAAGGGGCGGTGTGTGGAGGAGGGAAAAGATGAGCGAGGTGGCCTATCGCCCGGGGGACGCCGACGAGCGGCCGTGGGGCCGCTGGCAGGTACTCGACGTCGGGCCGGGCTTCGTCGTCAAGCGGATCACCGTGCGGCCGGGCGGGATCCTCTCGCTCCAGCTGCACCATCACCGCGCCGAGCACTGGTTCGTGGCCGCGGGTGTGGCCGCGGTGCGGTTGGGCGAGCGGGAATTCGAGCTTCCGGCCGGCGGCAGCGTCGACATCCCGGTGGGTACCCCGCACCGCCTCGCCAATCCCGGCAGCGAGCCCTTGGAGCTCATCGAGGTCCAGCACGGTCCGCGGCTCGACGAGGCCGACATCGTCCGGCTGGAGGACCGTTACGGGCGACGCTGAGCCCCCGACGGGCGACGCCGAGCCCCGCGTCCGGCGCCGGGCTCCCACCCGCGCGCGGGGCGCGGCAGGACGACCGGTTGCTGCTATCCTTTCGGCCGCTTAACCCCGGGCATCCTTCGCTGGAGAGGAACGCATGGGGAAGGTGGTACTGGTCACCGGCGGCTCGCGCGGGATCGGCGCGGCGGTCTGCCGGCTCGCGGCCCGGGACGGTTGGGACGTGGCGATCGGCTATAGGGAACGCGCGGAGGCGGCCGAGCGGGTCGCCGAGGACGTGCGCGCCCAGGGGCGCCGGGCGATCACGGTTCCTTGCGACATCACCGACAAGCGTGCGGTGTGCGCCCTGTTCGATCGCACGGCAGCCGAGCTCGGCTATGTCGAGGCCCTGGTCAGCAACGCCGGGGTCATCCATCGGGCGGCCCCGCTCGTCGACGTTCCCGTCGAGGAGATCCGTCGGATCGTCGAAACCGACCTTCTGGCGCACATCATCTGCAACCGCGAGGCGGTGCGCCGGATGGCCCGCTCGCGGGGTGGCCGGGGCGGGGTGATCGTCAACATCTCCTCGATGGCCTCCGAGCTCAAAGGGGCCGGTGGCTTCGTTCCCTACGCCGCCGCCAAGGCCGGGATCGACGTGCTCACCGAAGGGCTCGGCAAGGAGGTGGCCGGCGAGGGCATCCGGGTGGTGGGGCTGCGTCCCGGTCTCATCGACACCGACATGCAAGCCGACACGGGCGTGCCCGAACGGATCCAGCGGCTGGGGCCGACCGTGCCGCTCGGCCGCGCCGGCCGGCCCGAGGAGGTGGCCGAGGCGGTGGTCTGGCTGATCTCGGACAAGGCCAGCTACGTGGCGGCCACGATCTTCAACGTGAGCGGCGGCCGCTGAGCGGACGATCGGGCGGGCGAACGCGGCCCACCCGGCGCCCGCCCCTCACCGCGCGCGCTGCGCGAGATCGTCGAGGAAGGCCAGAAAGTCGGCGATGGCACCGGGCTCCAGCTGGATCTCGGGCATCCCCGGATGGCCGGTGAGCAGTCCCTCGGCCAGAGCCTCGGCCAGGCTTTCGATCGGGTAGCGCTCGGGAAGGGTGCGGAACGGCGGGGCGGCGGGCATCGGGCTTCGGCCCACGACCTCGACGGCGTGGCAGCGGGAACACAGCGCGGTGGCGAGCGCCCGGCCGCGGGCCGGATCGCCGCCGGCGGCGCCGGCGCCGCTTCCCCCCGCGGCGAGGGCCGCGACCAGGAGCGCCGCGGCCGCGATTCCGCCGGTCAATTGCGGGCGAGCCACTGTTCGACCACCTCCAGGCGCTGCCAGCCGGGCACCGGAGCCCGCGGATCGACCGAGCGCCACTTCGGATGGTAGGCGTCGGTCTGCAGGATCGGCAAGGAGTCGAGCAACCGCCGCGCGAATCGCGCGACCCGATCGTAGCGGCTCGTGCCGAGTTTCCAGTTGTAGACCGCCATGACCGCGCCCACCGCGACGGTCGGCACCCGCTCACCCGGGGGAATCAGATTGGGATAGTCTTCGGACGTGAGCACGGCATCGGTGTAGGTGTCCTCGAGACCCTTGCCGAGCTCGAGCGGCAAGAAGCGCAGCCCGTGCTCGCCGCCGATCTCCCGGAAATAGGTCGCGGGCTTGCCGACCACGAAGAACGAGGCGGCGATCGCCCCGGCCCGCAGCGCCGAGAGCGCCTCGGAATTGGACAGGTGCACGGGCTCCACCGGCAGGTCCTCGGCGTCGAGCAGGATCTTGGCGGTCATGGCCGTGCCACTACCGCGCGGTCCCAGATTGACCCGCCGGCCGGCCAGATCCTTGAGGCTCGTGATCTCCGCCCGGGCCAGGAGGTGGACCTCCTCGTCGTAGAGGCGGGTGAGATAACGCACGCGGCTCTCGAGAGCCGGGAAGACCCGGTCCTCGCGCAAGAAGCGCAGCACGTCGGATTGCACGATGGCGATGTCGACGTTGCGCAAGTAGAGCAGGTCGGCGATGTTCTGAACCGAACCTTTGCCCAGGATCGCCACCACCCGCAGCTCGCCGGGCGCGTCCAGCGCATCGGCCAGATCCTGGGCGAAGCGGGCGTAAGTCCCCGAGACGCTGCCCGCGACGATGCCCACCGTGTCGCGGTTGGCCCGCTCGACCTCGCCCGCGGCCGAGACCGGGCGGGCCGCACCCAGGAGCCCCCAGGCCAACGTCCCGACCAGGATGAGATACCGCCCCATCCACCCCCGTCGCATCGCTCCCTCCCCTGTCCTGGACCGCTATGTGCCCGACTCCGAGGCCGGGGGCAACGTGTGGACGGCGGACAACCCTGGAATCGCGAATTCCCCCGAGTTAGAGTGGCAACCGGTAGGCGGAGGGCGCCAGATGCTCCGAATAATAGGCGGACTTTGTTTTTTGCTCGCCTTGTCGGCGAGCACGTCGACGCTTCGGGCCGACGAGCGCAGTGAAGCGGCCACCTTGTTGCGGGCGGCGCTCGACGCGGTGAAGGAGGCTGAGGCGGCGGCCGGCCCCGAGCGGCGCCGGGAGGCCCTCGAGACGGCCGCCGCGCTGGTCGCCAAGATCGTCCGCGACTATCCCACCACCTATGTGGGCCTGCGCCTGGGGGCCGGTCAGCCGATCGGCGCGCTCGATCCCCGAGCGCTCGAGGAAGAGCTGGCGCGGGCGCGCGCCGGCACTCCCGCCCCCGCCGAGATCCGGCCGCTCGCGGCACCCGAGCCGGCCCGGCCGGCCACGGCGCGGCCCTGCGATCGCGGCGTGGTGGCCGGAACCCGCCGCGGCGAACCCGGCCTCACGCTGGCCGAGGTGATCGCCGACTGCCGGGCGGCGCTGGCGTTCGAGCCGGGGTCGGCGAGGCGCCGGTTCCAGCTCGCCCGGGCTCTCTCCGAGCGGGCGGGGCCGGGCGACCGCGAGGAGGCGTTGCGGCTTCTGGAGGCCGCCGCGGCGGACGGCTGGACGGCCGCCAAGGCCGAGCTGTGCGCCCGTTATCTCTACGGCATCGGCACCGCCAAGGACCCCAGGCGCGCCCGGCTGTTGTGCGAGGCGGCGGCCGCCGAGGGCAGCGAGCAGGCCAGGGTGCTGCTGGCCCGCGGCGAGGGACTGGCCACCGCCCAGCGCTGACGGCCCGCCGCGATGTAAGCCCTTGCCAAACTTTTTAGCCTAGACTAACTTACCGGCCGACCGGCGAGGCGGCGGCACACCGCCCGCTCGCCGGATGGAGGGGAACATGCGTCGACGGCGAGCCCTGGCGACGCTCGTCGCCACCATGCTCGTACCGGTCACGACGCGGGCCGGCGGAACGCTGCGCATCGTCACGACCATCGCCCAGATCGCCGATGCGGTGGCCCGGATCGCTGCCGAGCGGGGATCGGTTCTCTCGCTCATGGGCGAAGGTGTCAACCCCCACACCTACCGGCCGACCCGGGCCGACGTGCTGGCGCTGCGCCGCGCCGATCTCGTGCTCGCCAACGGTTTGCATCTCGAGGCCCAGCTCGACGATCTCCTGCGCGAGCTCGCCCGCGAGAAGCCGGTGGTGCGGCTGGCCGAGCGGCTGCCCCCCGAGCGGCTCCTGGAGCGGCGCGAGTTCGCCGGGTCGTACGATCCGCACGTCTGGATGGACGTGCGGCTCTGGCGGGAGCTCGTGACCGAGCTGCGCGACGCGCTGATCCGCCTCGATCCCGCGGGCGAGCCCGGGTTCCGCGCGCGCGCCGCGGCCTACGCGGCCGAGCTCGAGACGCTCGACGGCTATGTCCGAACGGTCCTCGCCACGGTGCCGCCGGAGCAGCGGATCCTGGTCACGGCGCACGACGCGTTCGGCTATTTCGGCCGCGCCTACGCTCTCGAGGTGGTCGGCATCCAGGGCATCTCGACCGAGAGCGAGGCCGGTCTCGCCGAGATCGAGCGGCTCGTGCGGCTGATCGTCGAGCGGCGGGTGCCGGCGGTGTTCGTCGAGAGCTCGGTGAGCGAGCGCAACGTGCGCGCGCTGGTCGAGGGAGCGGCGGCCCGCGGTCATCGGGTGCGGATCGGCGGCGCGCTGTTCTCCGACGCCATGGGGGCACCCGGCACCTACGAGGGTACCTACGTCGGCATGATCGACCACAACGCCACGGTGATCGCCCGGGCGCTCGGTGGCGAGGCGCCGCCGCGCGGCCTGCACGGTCGGCTGGTGAGCGCCGCATGAGGTGGCCGGTGGCGTCGCCTTCGCACGCGATCGAGGGCGAGGCCGGCCACCGTCTCGATCCGGCGAGCCCGCTCTCCGTCGCCGGGCTCACGGTCGCCTATCACGACCGACCGGTGCTCTGGAACGTCGACTTCACCGCGCCTCGAGCCGGTCTCGTGGCGATCCTCGGGCCGAACGGCGCCGGCAAGTCGACCTTCCTCAAGGCGGTGCTCGGCCTCGTGCCGCGGCTCGCCGGCGAGATCCGCTTCTTCGGTCGGCCTCTCGACCGGAGGCGTGGCCTGGTCGCCTACGTGCCGCAACGCTCCAGCGTCGATTGGGAGTTCCCGATCACCGCGCTCGAGGTGGTGGCGATGGGCCTCTACCATCGGATCGGCTGGCTGCGGCCGGTCCGCCGGCGGCACCTCGAGGCGGCCCGCGCCCAGCTCGACCGAGTGGGCCTGGCCGACCTCGCCGACCGGCCGATCGGCCAGCTCTCCGGCGGCCAGCAGCAACGTGTGTTCCTCGCCCGAGCGCTCGCTCAGGAGGCCCGCCTCTACCTCCTGGACGAACCCCTGGCCGGGATCGACGCCGCGAGCGAGCGGGTCGTCGTCGATCTCTTGCGCGTCCTGCGCGCCGAGGGGCGGACCGTGGTCGTGGTCCACCACGACCTCGAGAGCGTGGCCGAGGTCTTCGAGGAGGCGATGCTGTTGAACGTCCGCAGGATCGCCGCCGGGCCGGTCGCCGAGGTGCTGACCGCCGCCAACCTCGAGCGCGCCTACGGTGCGGCGATCGCGCTCGGCCCGCGCGCCGCGGCTCGGCGCGCCGTTTAGGGGGCGGCGCCGATGGAGGGGCTGGTCCAGGCGCTGACGCTGCGCGCCGGCTACAACAGCACGGTCGTCACGATCGGTGCGGCGCTGCTGGGGGGCGCGGGCGGACTGGTCGGCACCTTCCTCCTGCTGCGCCGCCGGGTGATGCTGGCCGACGCCCTGGCCCACGCCACCTTGCCGGGGCTGGTCGCCGCCTTCCTGATCGGCACCGCGCTCGGCGGCGAGGGCCGCGCGCTGGCGCCGCTCCTGCTCGGCGCCGCGGCGAGTGCCGCCCTGGGCGGCCTCGCGGTGCAGGGCGTGCTCGCCTCCCGGCGGCTCGCCGAGGACACCGCGATCGCCAGCGTGCTCGCCACCTTCTTCGGCGCCGGTACGGTTCTGCTGAGCCACGTCCAGAGCCTGCCGGTCGGCGGCCAGGCCGGCCTCGAGCGATCCTCCTGGGCTCCGCGGCGGGCATGCTGCGGCAGGAGGCCGAGCTCGTGGCGGCACTCGCGGCCGCCCTCCTCCTGATCGTCCTCCTGCTCCTCAAGGAGCTCCGCCTGCTCTGCTTCGATCCGACCTTCGGCGAGGCGCACGGTTGGCCCGCGGCCCGCCTCGACCTGCTGCTCGCAGGCCTCCTCCTGGCGCTCCTGGTGATCGCGCTCCAGGCGGTCGGGCTCGTGCTGGCGCTCGCTCTCGTGGTCCTGCCCGCGGCGACGGCGCGACTGTGGGCCGAGCGGCTCGGCCGGATGCTGGCGATCGCGGCCGCGGTCGGGGCGGCCGGCGCCTGGCTCGGTGCGGCGCTTTCGGCGAGCCTGCCGCGCCTGCCGACCGGACCCGCGATCGTGCTGGTGCTGGCCGGCCTGTTCCTCGCGAGCCTGCTTCTGGCTCCGCGTCGCGGCGTGCTCGCCCTGGCAGCCGGGCGCGCCCGGCTGCGCCGCGCGGTCCACCGGGGCGACCCCGCCGTGGCGCCGGCGTCGCGATGATCGAGCTCGAGGAGTTCCTGGAGATCGATCTCCCGGTGCTGGCCACCGGCAGCTTGGCGGCGCTCGCTTGCGGCCTGCTCGGCAACTTCCTGCTCCTGCAGCGGCAGAGCCTGCTCGGCGACGCCGTTAGCCACGTCGTGCTGCCCGGCATCGTGATCGCGTTCCTGCTCACCGGGAGCACCGGTACCTGGCCGATGCTGCTGGGCGCCGGGGCGGCGGCGGTGGCGAGCGTGGCGCTGATCGATCTCGTCCAGCGGGCGGCCCGGATCGAGCCCGGTGCGGCCACGGGCGTGGTCCTCACGAGCCTGTTCGCGCTCGGCGTCGTCCTCCTCGAACAGAGTGGGGCCCGCGCCGTGCACCTCGACGTCCAGCACGCGCTCATGGGCTCGCTCGAGGGGATCGTCTGGCTCGGCGCGCGGGACTGGTCGGCGCTGGTCGATCCGGCGCGCCTCGCGACCTTGCCCGAGCCGCTGGTCCGCCTGGCCGTGGTGACCGTGGTGGTCGGGCTGCTCGTTGGCTTACTCTACAAGGAGCTCGCGATCGTGAGTTTCGACCCCGGCCACGCCACCAGCCTCGGCATCCCGGCGCGGGCGATCGGGCTCGTCCTCCTGCTCGCGAGCGCCGTGGCCGCGGTCGCCGCGTTCGACGCGGTCGGTGCCATCCTGACCGTGGCGATGTTCGTCTGCCCGCCGGCCACCGCCCGGATGCTCACCGACCGGCTCGGCACGCAGATCGTGCTGAGCGCGGTCGTGGCCGTGCTGGCCGGCACGCTCGGCTACGTCGCGGCCGCCTGGGCGCCGCTCTGGTTCGGTCTCGAGCGCGGGCTCGGGGCGGCCGGGACGATCGCCCTCGTGGCCGGCTGTCTGCAGGCCCTGGCGATCCTTTTCGCCCCACGCTACGGAGCCCTGGTCCGGGCGCGGGCCCGTACGCGGGCCGGCCGCCGGGGTGACGCGAGGAGCGCTGGAGCCGAGCCATGAGCGGAGGCCGCAAACGAGCGCTGGCCCGGGCGGCGAGCTTCGATCGGACCCGGGCCGATCACCGGCGGGAGCTCGCCGAGGACTATGTCGAGCTGATCGCCGACCTCACCGAGACGATGGGTGAGGCCCGGGCGGTCGATCTGGCGGCCCGGCTCGGGGTGACCCCCGCCACGGTCGCCAACGCCATCGCCCGGCTGCAGCGTGACGGCTACGTCACCAGCGAACCCTACCGGGCGATCTTCCTCACCGAGCGGGGCCGGGAGCTGGCCGCCTTCTGCCGCCGGCGACACCGGGCGGTCCTGGCGCTGCTGGTGGCGTTGGGTGTGGATCCCCTCACCGCCGAGCGGGACGCCGAAGGCATCGAGCACCATGTGAGCGCGTCCACCCTCGAGGCGATCGAGCGCTGGCTCGCCCGCCAGGGGGCCGGGGTGGAGTGAACCGCCCGTCGGGGTGCCATCGCAGCGGCGGGACTGGGCTCGTGCCGTCGCTCGAGCCATAGTCCCGCGTGGGCCGTCGCCGAGGAAGGGAGCGGAAGGTGGCGGGAACGTCGATCGTCGCCGAGGGCCTGCGGCAGCGCGCGAGCCGCCTCGATCAGCTGTGGTCGTCGATCGCCGATGCCGGGCGCGAGCTGTTGCGGCGCCGCTGGGGACCGCGGCGGCGGGCGGTCGAGGTGCTCTGCCGCGAGCTGCTCTCGGTGCGCGGCGAGGCCTCGACCCTGGCCCTGGCGCGCGAACTGGTCGAGACCTGGCGGACCATGGCGGCCGCCGAACGGGCCGCCTTCCTGCACCTGCTGGCGGTCGAGCTCGGCCCCGATCTGGAACGGGTCCGGCGCGCCGCCGAGGCCTTCGTGGGAGCGCCGGGGCCGGCCACGCTCGCCGAATTGCGACGGGTCGCCGAGGCACCTCGGGTCGAACTGTTCCGGCGGATGAACACCGCGCCCGGCGGGACCCGGGCGATCGTCGAGCTGCGCGCCGAGCTGTTGCGCCGGGTGAACGAAGATCCGGTGCTCCAGGAGCTCGACCACGACCTCCACGCGCTTCTGGTCTCCTGGTTCAATCCCGGCTTCTTGACTCTCACCCGGATCGATTGGGGCAGTCCCGCGGCGCTGCTCGAGAAGCTCAAGGGCTACGAGAAGGTCCACGAGCTGCCCTCGCTCGAGGCCTTCAAGCGGCGGCTCGCCGCCGACCGGCGCTGCTTCGCCTTCTTCCACCCGGTCCTCCCCGAGGAGCCGTTGATCTTCGTCCAGGTGGCCTTGACCCGGGGGCTCCCCGAACGGATCGGCCCGCTCATCGATCCGGCCGAGCCGGTGGCCTCGCCCGCCGAGGCGGACAGCGCGATCTTCTATTCGATCAGCAACTGCCAGGACGGGCTCAGGGGCGTCACTCTCGGCAACTTCCTCATCAAGCTCGTGGTCGCCACGATCCAGGCCGAATTGCCGCAGATCGACCGCTTCGCCACGCTCTCACCCGTACCGGGCTTCGCCCGCTGGCTCACGGCCGAGCTCGCCCACGGTGCCGCACCACTCGCCGGCGAGGCGGAGCGGGCCCTGCTCGCCCGCCTGGCCGAGCCCGGTTGGCACGAGGATCCCGAACTGGCCAAGGCGCTCGAGCCCGTGCTCACGAGCCTGTGCGCCTGGTATCTGTTGCGGGTGCGACGCAACGGCCGGCCGGCCGATCCGGTGGCCCGCTTCCATCTCGGCAACGGCGCGCGGCTCGAGCGGATCAATTGGCTGGCCGACACCTCGCCCAAGGGGCTCGCCGAGTCCTTCGGGATCATGGTCAACTACGGCTACGATCCGGCGCGCATCGAGCAGAACCACGAGCTCTACGTGGAGGGCGAACTCGTCCACGCCCGGGCGGTCGACAAGCTCTTGAGCGCTCGCGAGCGGCTGATCGAGCGGGTGGCGCTGCCGGCCCCGTCCCAAGCCTAGGCGCAGCGAGCGAGCGGGGACCGGTCGCGGGGCGAAGCGAGGCGAGGGGAAGGGGATGGTCGGAGCGGCGGGATTCGAACCCACGACCCCCAGCGCCCCATGCTGGTGCGCTACCAGGCTGCGCCACGCTCCGACCGACCACCGGCTCGGCGGTGAACCGACTATAGAGGGGGGAGGAGGGCGCCGCAATCGCCGCGCGCGGGTCAATCGAAGGCGCGCTGCAACCGTGCCCGCAGCTCGACGAGCTCGGCGCGGATCGCCGCCAGCCGCTGGCGGACCGCCCCGCCCAGCTGCAGGCCGAGCCCGCCGGTCGCGGCCGTCGGCTCGGCGGTGGCGCGC
>FWPV01016475.1_pt1 | contig 10409 bp, 9 predicted proteins | sample 2228371 | NCBI WGS metagenome assembly FWPV01 (sample SAMEA103939776, study PRJEB20133) | metagenome
CTGATGGTGCCTTCCTCCCTCACCCACCTCGACCCCTCGGCCGCCTCGAAAAGAATCCTGTGCTGAAGCACAGGCCACACATGTAAATTATAATGTAAAAGAGATAGGGGAAATTGATATTACCTTATGGGGTAACTGAACGGATACCTTCTTTTTCAAGTATCAGCGTAACGGGGCCGTCGTTTATCAATTCGACTTTCATCATTGCTCCAAAGACCCCGCACTGAACATCGTTTATCCGGCTTTTGAGATGTTCGATAAAAAGGTTATATAATTTCTCTCCTTTAGACGGCTGAGCGGCTTCTATGAAGCTGGGTCTTCTGCCCTTTCTGCAATCTCCAAGAAGAGTGAATTGAGAGACGACAAGAGCGGCGCCTTTAATATCGATAAGAGAGAGATTCATTTTTTCGTTTTCGTCGGGAAATACCCTTATTTCAGCACACTTATCTGCAAGAAACCTCGCTTCTGCTTCGGTATCGTTGCTGTGAACACCGACCAGAAGGAGAAGCCCTTTGCCGATTGCACCTACCGTCCGGTTATCAATTGTTACAGAGGCTTTTAAAACACGTTGGAGAACGACTTTCATAAAAAATTTAAAAAAAACAAAATTTTTAGTTTTTTTTATTGTTTTCAGGATCAATCTTCGAGTTAGGATTCTACAACCCGAACAGCCCCGCCTTTAGTCAATTGGAATTATTTAAAAAGAATTCATTGTAAAGAGCATTAACGGCCTTTTTTTCGTCGGTTGCATCGATGCCGAATATTATACTTATTTCAGAGCTTCCCTGATTGACCATTTTGATATTTATTCCCGCCCTTGCAAGTGCAGATGTCGCCTTGGCGAGAAATCCTATCTTATGTACAAGCCCTTCTCCCACGACCGATACGAGTGCAATCCCGAACTCAGTTTTTATTTCATCGGGCTGGAGTTCATTCTCTATTGCCCTGATAATGGTATTCACCATTTCAGAGTCGAGTTGTTCCTGGTCGAGTATGACTGAAATATTATCTATTCCCGAAGGACAATGTTCATAAGAGAGATTTAGCTGTTCGAATATCGAAAGAAGGCGTCGGCCGAATCCCTTTTCACGGTTCATAAGGAATTTCTGAAGTGTAAAACTGCAATAGCCGCTATTCGAGGCAACCCCTATGACGTCACGTTCGGTAGGCAGCCTTTCCGATACAATAAGCGTTCCACTGTTTGAGAGGTTGTTGGTGTTACGTATACGAATGGGAATCTTCTTCCGCATAACCGGTTTTACCGCTTCTTCGTGAAGAACACTAAACCCCATATAGCTAAGCTCGCGCATTTCTTTATAAGTTAGGGCAGGGATCTGCATGGGAGTATCCACCATCGAGGGATGGGCGCTGAAGATGCCGTCAACATCGGTCCAGTTTTCATACTCTACGGCGTCAAGAGCTTCGGCTAGAAGGGAGCCTGTGAGATCAGAACCTCCTCTGCTGAAAGTTGCAACATCTCCCTTCAGAGTATATCCGAAAAATCCCGGAAATACGATAATGGTCTCTGCGCATATTTTTTTCAATCCGGCCATTCTCATTGCTATATCCGGAAACGGCTGAGCGTCACCGAAATCTTCGGTTACCATCATGCCGGCGTCACGAGGATTTACATATACGGCATTTAAATCTTTTGATTGAAGAAACAGCGCGAACAGCCGACAATTTATATCTTCTCCCGCCGCTACAACAAGATCACGGAATTTTGCCGGCTGCGCTTTATCAAAAGCCAGACGTTTGTCGAGATCATCCAATATATTATCTAATTTTTCCGAATTAAGATTGAGCGGGTTATAGATATTATAATAACGCTGCTTTATCTCCTTCAATAAAGAATCTACAGGCTCATTATTAAGAGCTTTTTTAGAGACCTGAATTAAAAGATCGGTAATTTTGATGGAATGGCCTTGTGCCTTGCCCGGAGCCGAAAGAACAATACAGCGGCGTCGGCTGTCCTGTTGAATAATATTATATATAGTGATTATCTTCTCACTTGTAGCAACGGACGATCCTCCGAATTTACATACAAGAATATCCATGAAAACCCCTTCTTAAATCGGTCTTGAAATCAAATAAATATAATAAAAATAATACTTTCGAAGGAAAGCTTCTTTGTCTCACCACTAAGGCTGTAAAATGATATTTTTTTTTGATTTCTTTTTTTAGATTAAGGATATTGATGGAAGTAATTATTATTCAGGAGGTTTTATTCCGAATTCCGCAAGTAATTTGACTGCCAGTTTATCGATAAATTCAGGTGAATCATAATATCCATTTTTAATTTTTTCAATTACTTCGGATATCTTATCGGTACGAATATCATCCTGGTTTTTGATTATTCCGGTTATCGAATCAATAGAAGCTTTCGTATCGCTAAGCCTTTTAGCCCCCTCGGAAATCATAGAGTTATCTGTGGGAAAAGCTTTTGCTCTTACTATTGTTTTTTCACTCCTTTTGGCGTTTTCCGTTTTCTGGAATTCCGCCTGCAGGGGTTGGGTTATTGCATTAATCCGCATGCTCTTTCACCACCTTTCATATCCTGATACTTTTATCGGCAATATATCTCAAAACTTTAATTCCTATTTTAAAATAAATTTCTATTATCTATTTATCCAATTCCTTCCCCCATGGATAATTTAATCCGATATTTTCAACGACATGCTGTCTCTTGATTATTGTTAATATTCCTTACTTCTGTTTATTTAATCGTACTTATCATACTGAACATAGGCAGATACATTGCTATTAAAATACCCCCTACGATGGCTCCGATAAAAATAATCATAATTGGTTCGATTACCGACGTCAACGCGTCGACTGCTGCGTCAACCTCTTCCTGGTAGAATTCGGATACTTTCTTGAGCATTTCCGCCAGATCGCCGGTTTTTTCCCCGACTGCTATCATATGAACCACCATAGGCGGAAACACGCCGGTCTCTTTAAGCGGTTCTGAAATAGTCAGTCCGCCGGAAATTCTTTCGAGTGTTTTTATAACTCCTTTTTCAACCACTTTATTGCCTGCCGTTTTTGCTGTAATCGAAAGGGCGTCAAGAATGGTGACGCCGCTTGTAAGGAGGGTGGAAAGGGTCTGGGCAAATCTGCCGATAGCGCTTTTTCGTTCAAGATCCCCGAAAACAGGAAGCGCCAGTTTGAGTTTGTCGATACGGTACTTGCCGGTTTCGGTTTTATAGTAATTTAATATCGCTACCACTATTCCAATAGAAATTATTAAGATTAAAGGCAGAAAAGCTTTAAGGAAATCCGACAGTTGCATTACTATCCGGGTTGCGAGCGGCAGGGTGCCTCCGGTTTCTGCAAACATGTTTGCAAAAGTCGGAACAACGAAAGTAAGCATAACCACGGCTGCCGCGATGGCTACACAAAAAACTATCACCGGATAAGTCATTGCGCCTTTTATTTTTCTTCGTAAAGCGTCGGATTTTTCCAGATAATCTGCAAGCCGTGAAAGAACTGTGTCGAGATTACCCGATGCTTCTCCGGCGGCTACCATATTGGAATAGAGAGAATTGAAAATTGAAGGATGTTTCTGAAGCGCATCAGCGAGCGTACTTCCGCCCTGAATATCGGAAGAAACTTGTTTGACGGCTGCGGCAAGCTTTTTATTTTCCGTCTGTCCGCCGAGAATATCTAAACAGGACACCAAGGGAAGCCCCGCTGAGGTCATCGCGGAAAATTGACGGGTAAAACGGCTTATATCCTGTAATTTAACCTGATCGAGGAAAGGGATTTTAATATCTATCGAACTGTTCTTTATTGAAATCGGCCTTACTTTTTTCTTTCTGAGAAGGCTTATAACCTCGTTTTTATTAGCAGCCTGAATTTCGCCTTTTATCTGCTTTCCTGAAGAAGTAACCCCGACGTAAGAAAATCGGGCCATATTTACAACCTCCCCGGTTTTATCTATATCTTATAAATTATCTCAATTATACAAAAATAATAAATAGAATAAAAGTATTATTTCTGATGAACATCCGCCTCCATCATTTTAATCATTTGTTCAGGATCAGGACTTCGGGACAGAGCATCTTTTTTGGTTATCAATCTTTTTTTAAAAAGTTTAAAAAGTTCCGCATTCATTGTCTGCATACCGTATTTCTGGCCTATTTCCATAATGCCCTGAATCTGATGAAGCTTATCATCTCTTATAAGAGCGCGGACCGCCGTAGTTGCGATAAGAATTTCGCAGCATAGAATCCTGCCGCCGCCGATTTTCGGAAGAAGAGCCTGACTTATTATTCCTTCAAGCACCATAGAGAGTTGAGCACGGATGGTGGCCTTTTGTTCATCAGGGAAAACGTCGATGATGCGGTTTACGGTCTGTGCGGCGGAATTGGTGTGAAGAGTAGCCAATGTCAAATGACCGGTTTCGGCGATGCTGAGGGCGGCCTGAATGGTTTCAAGATCGCGCATTTCTCCGATCAGTACGACGTCGGGATCCTGCCTTAAGGCGACCCTGAGAGCGCTTGCAAAGCTTTCGGTGTCCTGATGAACCTCACGCTGATTGACGACACATTTCTTATGCTTATGAACGAACTCTATCGGATCTTCGATCGTAAGGATGTGTCCTTCTATTTCGTTGTTGATTTTATTGACCATTGCGGCAAGAGTGGTGCTCTTTCCGCTTCCTGTCGGTCCTGTAACCAGAACGAGTCCGTTCGGGCGTTCGGTAAGCTGGCCTACTACAGGCGGTAAACCTAGTTCCTCCAGCGATTGGATATTGAACGGAATGGCACGCAGGGCGCAGGCGCAACAACCTCTCTGTAAAAACACATTTGCCCTATAGCGTCCCAGGTTCTGAACGCTGAACGAAAAATCCACCTCTTTTTTTTGTTCGAAGGTTTTCCTCTGGGTTTCATTCATTATATTGTATGCCAGTTTAAGCACCTCTTCCGGAGTCAGACGTTCCGCCTCGGTGGGCCTGAGACTTCCGTCTATTCTGAACAGCGGAGGCGAACCAGCAGTAAGATGCAGGTCTGAAGCACGCAGTTCAGCCATTCGTTTCAGTAAATCATGCATCGAAACCATAGGAGTATAATCCCTTTTTTTCTATTAATAAAAGGTATAAAACAGATCATTTTTCCGGTTAATAATTTATATTTATTATATCGTTGCACCAAGAACTTCTTCTACTGTTGTTAATCCTGCCTTCAGTTTCTCGATACCAACGTCACGTAATGTCAACATGCCTTCGGAAACGGCTTTTGTTTTTATTGTAAAGGGCGCCGCCTTCGAAATTATCAATTCCTGAATAGCGGGTGTAATGGGTAAAACCTCATACAGACCGGCTCTTCCCCGATAACCGGTATTACCGCACAATGAGCAGCCCTTTCCTCTGTATAGCCTGATTCCCGCTCTTTCTTCCTCATTTAAGTTGAGTAGAGACAATGGTTCGTAATTATCCGTAGGAATAGGCTCCTTACAATTTGTACAAATGAGACGGATCAAACGTTGTGCCACGATTAGCCTTACAGCCGATGCTGTCAGAAAAGGGTCTATTCCCATATCGGAAAGCCGGGTAAGCGTACTTGCGGCATCATTTGTGTGCAGTGTGCTTAATACGAGATGTCCCGTAAGAGCGGCTTTGACTGCAATTTCGGCCGTTTCAAGATCGCGTATTTCGCCTACCATTATAATATCCGGGTCTTGTCTCAGGAAAGAACGTAACGCTGAAGCAAATGTCAATCCGATATCGGGATTAACATTAAGCTGGTTAATACCGTCGATGTTATATTCCACCGGATCTTCAGCCGTCATTATGTTGACATCCTGTCTGTTCAATCCGCTAAGAGCCGAATAAAGGGTGGTTGTCTTTCCGCTTCCTGTAGGGCCGGTAACCAGTATCATTCCGTAAGGCGCATTAAGCGCCTCTTTGAGGCGTTTAAGGGCGTTTTTTGGCATGCCGAATTTATCCATATCGAGCATAAGATTCGAAGCGTCCAATATGCGCATCACAACCTTTTCGCCGAAAATCGTCGGAGTCGTACTGACGCGGATATCAATTGTCTTATATCCCATTTTTATTTTTATCCGTCCGTCCTGAGGCAGACGCCGTTCTGATATGTCAAGATCGGCCATGATTTTTATCCTCGAAATAACCGAGGCCCGCAATCGGTAGGGCAGAGGCGTCATTTCAACCAGCTTACCGTCTATCCTGTACCTTACGCGAAGGATTCGCTGGTAGGTTTCAATATGGATATCGCTTACGCCTTTACGTACGGCTTCGAGAATCAGATGATTGACCAGCTTTACTACAGGAGCTTCCGGTACTTCTTCCGAGATATCCTCAACTTCAGTATCCTTTTCTTCGGCTACTATTTCGAAGTTCTCGCTCGTAATATCGCTCAGAATGGTGTCGACTTCATGAGAAGATTCGTAATTGAGATTTATTGCCTCCTGAATTTCCTTGGCAGGTGCAAGAATCGGTTTTATGGAGCATCCGGTAAGGAATTTCACCGCGTCGAGCATAAAGATATTTTTTGGATCGCTTATAGCAACCGTCAAAAGCCTGTTGACCTTATTTACGGCTATCATATTATATTTTTCGGCCATATCGTAGGGGATAAGATCGACCACCGAAGGATCGAATTCCAGCTCCTTTAAGCTGAGTTTACCCATGCCAATCTGTTTGGCAAGAAACTGACTTATAAGATTTTCGTCGTCGATTGCTCCGGTCGCCAAAAGAGCTTCTCCGAGCATCACACCATGAACTTTCTGATATTTAAGCCCTTCAAGAAGCTGCTCTTTTGTTATTACGTTATTTTCTACCAGAATCTCGCCGATTTTTTTCGACATATTTATTTGGAATTCGCCTTTAAATGTTAAATTAACAGGAATCTGTCGTATGATGTATTATACCGCTTTTAATGGAGATGCTTCAAGGTTGAATTTTTCGACTGAAAAGTTATGTGTTTTTTTTAGGATATTCAAGCACTATTTTCTTTTTTAAATCGGTCCGGAAAATCAACTGATCAGCCCTGTTTTTCTTCATTCCGCTAAGAAGCAGATTAGGATATGTCGTAATGTCTTCCTTAAAATTACCAAATGCGACTGTATAAAAAGGGCGAACAGAATAGCGCAGATAAAGAGCGGATTTCATGTCGGCATTGATAATTATCAATATTTCACAGGCTTCCTTTAACTGCTTTTCGTTATATGGAATTTTATCAATATCGGCCGCATCGATAAGAAATATCTTTAGTTCGGGCAATAGTAATTCCATAAAACACGGGCGCCCACTGGAAAAGGATATCGAAGAGATGGAACAATCTTTAATGCCGTTTATATTTACAGGCTGTGGAGACGGCCAATGAGGCGGGATATTTACGTCATGAAAGGTAGTATCTATTATCTGCCATATTTTTGGCGGGGAAGGGAACAAGGTGCCGTCAATCGAAGAGTTCAAAGATATGCAATTCCATTGTTCAGGAACCGGATATTCAGAAGGGGGCAGGGCGGCGTCGCCGAAGGGTATGACGGCAACAGCCTTATTTTTTTTATAAGAATAAAAAGTAAGGTTTTTCTGATTACCGGAAATTATTATCCGCATCGAAGAATGAAGAGGGTTGTTTGACTCCTGCTTCCCGTACCATGTTAGAATAATTATCGCAAAAAAAGAGAAGAATATTTTGAAATACCGGAGCCTCGCCGCCGAACTGTTCTTCTGAAAACCGAAAGAAAGACGTTTTTCCGTTAATTTGCATGAATCATGTAAAGCAGAAATCCTTGACTCCTTTGATTCTGTAATAAATTATTTTAAACAATGATAGTAAATTAGTCAACCGATTTTACGGTTTTTTTCTTACCGGGCAACAGAAAGAACTGAAAAAAGTGTCGAATCATGGAGATTTATATGAAACAGATAGGTAAGTTATTGTCGGTTTGTATTCTTGTATTAATACAGGGGTGTTTCGTCGTAAAAACGAAAAAGGAAAGAACATCCGAAGAGCGCTCTTTACAGACAAGAAGGCCTCCTGTTGAAGAAGTAAAACCTTCCAAAACATATCAATACACATTTCTGGATACTATTAATAAAGGTAAAGAGATATTCCTGACCGACGCGGACTTCAGAAAAAGCGATCGATCTACGGAAACGGCCGCTTCTTCCGAACAATCCGTCGATGAGATGCGCTATAGAATACAGATATTGGCCTCAAACCGAATCGATATGGTGCGTGAGCAGAAAAAAGAGCTGGAAAAAAAAATTAAAGAAGATATCATTATAGGTTATGAGGCTCCGTACTACAAGTTATATATAGGGAATTTTACCAGGCGGCAGGACGCTCAGCCTCTTTTGCTGAAAATAAAGAAAATGGGTTTTAATGACGCCTGGATCGTCTCGACCGCCGTTCAACCGATAAATTGAAAATATGCAAAAAGAAAGCAAAGAAAATATTCGTAAATTTAAACCCGGCGACTTCCTTTTCAGACAGAATGAAAATACGCGTGATCTTTTTATCTTAAAGAAGGGAAGGGTCAGAATTTTCAAACAAGAGGGTAATGCTGAGATTGAATTGGATACTATAGGGCAGGGAAGCATAGTCGGAGAGGTTGCATCTATAGACGGAGGCCCAAGAACCGCCTCGGGTATAGCACTGGAAGAAGTAGAAGCCGTTGTAATAGGGGAATCTCAATTCAAGAGATTGGTGGCCTCCGTACCGGAATGGTTTATGAAAATATCATTTATTATAGTACAACGCCTGAGGGAAGTCGACGCTAAAATCAACCGCTCGATCGAAGCGGATTGGACTAATCATATTGCGGCAGTAATTTCGCTTCTGGCTTTTACCGATAAGTGTGTTCCACGTACGGAAGGATTCGTAATCGATAGAAAAACTGTCGAACATCTGATTATTGATTTATTTGATATTTCGATTCCTCAAATTACAGCTTCCCTCGATCGTTTGAATCGGTTAAAATATATCCGACTGGAAGGCCCGAATATTATTCTTTCAGGAAGAGAAGCTGTCGATGAACCGGCCCGGAAGGTGTTTAATATCGAATGCCCGACTCCAATAGTCTGATAACGGCATTTTTGCAACCTTCTATTTTCTTGTCGCATATTTGCAACTACAATTGTATTCATTATGAATGAAAAATCCAATATTTTCCCGAAAGAACGATTGGCATATAAGTTGCAATCTCTCTTTTTCCATAAAATTTAAAAGAGGGAAACCTACAATCTTCTAATACGCGTAGTTAAGAAGAATAGGTAGTGATGCTGGTAAAGGGCGGGTTAAAACACCCGCCTTTTTTATTGGATATAAATTTTCATAAATAAAAAAGGAAAAATTTCCCGATAATTCTCTCCGTTTGCCATACCGCTTAAGTTTCTTTTTCAAATAACCGATATAATTTAATGTACATAGTCCTTTTAATAAAAGGAGTAAAACAATATGGGGATTTCAATCAACGGGCCTTCTGGTATAGATACGCAGTATATAATCGATTCCCTGGTTGCGATTGAACGTAATAAGGTAACTAATGTCGAAAATCAGAAAAAAGCTTATCAGTTGAAAATCGACGCCTATTCCAAATTGAAAACGCTTCTGACCGATCTTAGAAACAGGGCGCTCGCGCTTTCTAAACAGAGCTCTTTCGATATTTTCAAAACCTCCAGTACAAACGAAAAAGTCGCTACTATTTCGGCCGGAACCGGCAGCGTCGACGCAGTGTATGATGTGGAGGTGTTTCAGCTTGCCTCCAACGAAAAGATGATTTCCGTGGACGCATTGATTACGGATCAGAACGCTTCTTTACAGAGCCTCGGCATAAACGTAGGAACAATCAGTATCGACGGAATTGAGATAGAGATCGACGACGACGACACGGTGCAGGATTTACGCATGAAAATCAATAACGCCGCGGATGAAAACGGCAGGCGTATAGGCGTAAGCGCGTCGGTTCTTAGGATAGCTGATGATAATTACAGGCTGGTGCTTACTGCAAAGGAATCGGGAAGCCGGGGAATCGTATATAAAGACATTACCGGATCGACGCTTCAGGATCTCGGAATAATAGCGGACGCCGAAGGAAATAAGGGGAATGTCAATCAGGTCCTGACGTCTTTAGAGGATGTGCGGGATTTATGGGAAAACCTTTCTGCCGGCGGCAATGTAGAGATTACGGGTAGCGACAGAGCCGGCAATACGGTTAATGTATCAATTGTAAAGAAAGCAGGCGGTACGCCGGAAGATTTTCTTAAAGATATCGTCGGGGCTTTCAAAGGTATGGTGGACGCCGCCTTCGACGATTCGGGCCGATTAGTGATAACCGATAAGGTGGGGGGATCGTCGCGGCTGTCGATCGGCAATATGACGATAGGCGGGGCCGAAGTAACGGTAAACGTTTCCACATACGGCGATGAAGGCGCC
>FWPV01016480.1_pt1 | contig 10408 bp, 7 predicted proteins | sample 2228371 | NCBI WGS metagenome assembly FWPV01 (sample SAMEA103939776, study PRJEB20133) | metagenome
GGTCACCCTGCTCGAGCAGAACTACCGCTCCACTCAGACCATCCTCGATGCCGCCATGGCTGTCATCGACCGCCAGCCGGGCCGCCACCGCAAACGGCTGTTCACCGATCGCGGCCCCGGAGAGGCGATCACCTACTACGAGGCATACGACGAGACCGACGAAGCGCGCTATGTCGTCGACACCATCGGCCGCCTGACGCGCTCCGGCCAGGTCCGCCTTGGCGACTGCACGATCATGTACCGCACCAACGCGCAGTCCCGCCCACTCGAGGAGGCCTTCTTCCACGCCGGCCTGCCCTACCGCTTGGTGGGGGCGCAGCGCTTCTACGGCCGGCGCGAGGTCAAGGACCTGATCGCCTACCTGCGCCTGGTGCAGAACCCGGCCGATCAGGTCAGCCTGCTGCGCGTCCTAAACACCCCGCCGCGCGGCATCGGGGACAAGACCATCACCGCCCTGCTCGATGCCGCGTCACGCGCCGCACTCGCCCCAGGCCAGATCGTGCTTGACCTGGCGCGGGGCGGCTCCGCCTCGGCCGATCTTCTCAGCGGCCGCGCCGGACTGGCGCTGCGGGCGTTCGGCACCCTGCTCGCCTCCTGGATCGCCCTCGCCTCCAACACCTCCCTGCCCGACCTCTTCGACCGCATCCTGCACGACATCGACTACCAGCGCCATCTCGACGACGGGACCGAGGAGGGCCGCGAGCGCTGGGAGAACGTTCTCGAGCTGCGCCGCGCCGCGCTGGAGTTCAGCGACCTCGGCCTGCAGGCCTTCCTCGAGCAAGTGGCCCTGGTCTCTGACCAAGACACCCTCACCGACTCCCTCGAGGCACCCTCGCTGCTCACCGTGCACGCTGCCAAAGGCCTGGAATTCCCCGTCGTCTTCCTCATCGGCCTCGATGAGGGACTCTTCCCCCACCAGCGATCCTACGAGGACCCGGAGGCCATGGCCGAGGAACGACGGCTGTTCTACGTCGGCCTCACCCGCGCCAAGGATCGCCTGTTCCTCGTCCGCTGCTTCCGCCGCGCCCAGTTCGGCACCTCCACTGTCACGGAAGCCTCTCGCTTCTTGAGCGACATCCCCTCCGACCTCTTCGCCGGGCTGGCCCCCGGCCGCCGCACACCGGACGAGGCGGCCTACGAGCGTCAGACGCGCTGGGAAGGCTCGGCGCCGCGCGACCTGACCCCGCTCTACCGGCCAGGCATGCGCGTCCTCCACCCCGCGTTCGGCGAGGGCTACATCCTGGAATCCCACCTCGCCCGCGACGAAGAGGAACTGACGATCCGCTTCGAGCGCGTCGGCATCAAGCGCCTGGCAGCCTCGCTCGCTCCGCTGCAAGTCCTGGAAGGATAGGCAGGGGAGGTGCGGCGTGCCTGCGCAAGGGATGAGGCGATGAACATCTTCCTCACGGGCGGGGCAGGCTACATCGGATCGATCGCGGCGGAGATGCTCTTGCAGGCCGGGCACCGGGTTACCGTGTACGACTCCTTGGTGACCGGCCACCGCCAGGCCGTCCCTTCGGGAGCCCGCTTCCTCCACGCTGACCTGGCCGATGACGCCGCTTTGGCCGCGGCGCTGCACAGCGAGTCCTACGATGCTGTGATGCACTTCGCTTCGTTCATCGAAGCCGGCGAGAGCATGAGCCATCCCGGCAAGTACTTCGCCAACAATGTCGTCCTGTCCCTCGGGCTGATCGAGGCCTGCGCCCGCGCCGGCATTCCCCGCTTCGTCCTCTCCTCCTCCGCCGCCGTCTACGCCTCCAGCGATGCGCCGCTGGCGGAAGAGGCGCCGATCGCCCCGGCCAACGTCTACGGACAGACGAAATGGATGGTCGAGCAGGCGCTGGAGTGGTACCGCCGCATCTTCGGGCTGCGCTACGCCGCGCTCCGCTACTTCAACGCCGCTGGAGCGCTGCCCGGCCGCGGCGAGGCGCACCGGCCGGAGAGCCACTTGATCCCCTTGGTGCTGCAGGTGGCGCTGGGACAGCGTCCCCACGCCGAGGTCTTCGGCGCCAATTACCCCACGCCCGACGGCACATGCATCCGCGACTACATCCACGTGGCCGACCTGGTCTCGGCGCATCTTCTGGCCCTGGAAGCACTGCAGGACCACGATCGCCTGGTCTACAACCTCGGCAACGGCACAGGCTACTCGGTGCGGCAGGTGATCGAGACCGCGCGGGCCGTCACCGGCCATCCGATTCCGACGGTGGAATCCCCCCGCCGTCCCGGCGACCCACCCCGGCTGGTGGCCTCGTCCGAAAGGATTCGCCGCGACCTCGGCTGGCAGCCGCAGTTCCCCGATCTCGAGACCATCCTCGCCAGCGCCTGGGAGTGGCACCGCACCCATCCGCACGGATACGCGGACTGAGGCTCGGCCCCTGCCCCTCAAGGGCCCTTGACAGATTCCCGCCTCCTGTGTATACAAGTATACAGATAGACAGGGCGCTGATGCCGGCCGTCGACAAGTCCAGCCCCATCCCGGTCTACCTCCAGATCGCCACCGCCCTGGAAGGCATGATCCGCAGCGGCGACCTCGAGGTCGGCGCGCGCCTGCCGTCCGAGCCCTCCCTGGCCAAGACCTTCGGCGTCAACCGCAACACGGTCCGCCACGCCATCTCCCTCCTGGTCGACAAGGGGATGCTCGCCAAAGAGAAGGGCGTCGGCACCTTCCTGCGCCGCAAGCACCCCCTGCGCCCGGTCCACCAGCTGGGCCGCATGACCAGCTTCGTCGACGATTTCGACATGTCCGGCGTGCAGATCGAAAACCTGGTGCTCACCAAGGCACGCGTGCGCGCCAGCCAGGAGCTCGCCGCCAAGTTCGGCTTAGCCCCAGGATCGCCCCTGGTCAAGGTCGAACGGCTGCGCATGGCCGACCGCACGCCCTTCGTTCTGGAGCGCCAGTACTACCCCTACGAGCGCTTCCAGCGCCTGCTCGACCTCGAGCTCACCGGGTCGATGTACGCCCTCCTGGTGGAGGCCTTCCAGGCCGATCTCCATCACTCGATTCAGACGCTGCGCGCCGTCCGCCCGCCGCGGCAGGTGGCGGCCAAGCTCGGCATTCGGCAGAGCATGCCCTGCATCTTCCTGGAGAGCCTGGCCTACACCTCCCAGGACGAGTGCATCGAGGTCCTGCATTCCTACTACCGCGGCGATCGTTATCTGTTCCGCGTCGAAGCCGGCGAGTACCGGCGGGAGATGAATTCCGCCCCCAGCACCTAGGGATCCCATCCGCACCCGCGGGATGATACAATCGCCCCGCTGTTGCACCCGGCCGTCAAGAGGCCGAAGGAGATCACTCATGAAGAAGCCTGTCGAGGAGTACTTCGTCCCCTGGCTCCGAGGCCAGAAGATGTACGTCTCATCGCACATCGACCTGGCCTGGAAGCGCCCCGAACTGCGCCGCCTGATGTCGAACGAGAACCCGCTGCCGCCCTCGCCGAAGGTGCTGGAGGCCATCCTCAACTACGGCAAGATGGCCAACCGCTACCCCGATCAGGGCTTCGCCGTGCGCCAGCGCATCGCCGAGATCAACGGCCTGGACGGCATCGAGAACGTCCTGCTCGGCAATGGCTCCAGCGAAGTCTACGACATGCTGTGGCGCGCCTTCGTCGCCCCCGGTGAAGAGATCATCCAGCACACGCCCTGCTTCGGCATCTACAAGCTGCGCGGCGCCGTCGTCGGCGCCAAGATGGTCTCGGTGCCCATGATCTACAAGGACCGCCGACTCCTGTTCGACGCCGAGGGCATCCTCAAGGCCATCACCCCTAAGACCAAAGCCATCGTCATCGCCCACCCCAACAACCCCACCGGCAACTTCATGGACGACGCCGACTTCCTCAAGATCGCCGAGACCGGCGTGCCCTTCGTCATCGACGAGGCCTACATCGAGTACGCGGGCCTCGGCAAGTCGAAAGTCGGTCTGACCAAGACCTACAAGAACGTGATCATCACCCGGACCATGTCCAAGGCCTACGGCCTGGCCGGGATGCGCTTCGGCTACGCCCTGGGGGACAAGGACGTGATCATGCAGATCGCGGCCACCCTCATCCCGTGGAACGTCAGCACGATCGCCATGTGGGCGGCCCTGGCCGCCCTGGACGACACCGCCGCGCTCCAGGAACGGGTGGAGTTCACCAACCAGGAGGTGGAGTACATCGAGAGCGAGGTCGCCAAGATCCCGGGCATCACGGTCTTCCACTCCCACGCCAACTACATCCTCTTCGACTCGTCCGTCCCCGGCAAGACCGGCGCCGGCATGGTCGAATACGCCCTGAGCAAGGGCTTGATCTTGCGCGGCCAGGAGCCGATGTACGGCAGCGACGGCTGGTTCCGCGTCACCATCGGCACGCACGAGGAGAACGAGCTCTTCGTGCAGGCCGTGCGCGAATACTTCACCCAGTGATCCCCTCATCCCCGCGCGCAGGAGGTATCCCGATGGCCGAAAGCGTTGTCGAACGACTGCAGAAGACCCACCCGGATATGGAGATCTGGTGGGATTCCTCCCCCTTGGTCTTCGATTCCTGGGTGCGCAAGATGGTCGAGGCCGCCCCCGCCGGCCAGAAGAAGGAACTCGAGGCGCAGCTCAAGCGCCTCTTCGTCTGGGACGACATGCCGCGCAGCGTCTTCCGCGGCTGCACCACCAACCCCCCGCTCTCCCTGGGCGCCATCAAGGACAACCCCACCGTCTGGGAGAAGTGGGTCGACGATCAGATCCGCGCCAACCCCGGCATCGGCCTCAAGGACTTGTGGTGGATCACCTACAAGGAGGTCGTCCGGCGCGGCGCCGAGAAGCTGCTGCCCATCCACCAGGCCTCCGGCGGCCGCTTCGGCTGGATCTCCGGCCAGCTCGACCCGCGCCTGTTCACCGAGAAGGAGCAGATGGTGCAGCAGGCCAAGGAGTTGGCCGCCCTCTCGCCCAACGTCATGATCAAGGTCCCGGGCAGCCAGCAGGGCGTGGAGGTGGTCCGCATCCTCACCTCGATGGCCATCTCGACCAACGTCACGACGTGCTTCACCCTCCCGCAGATCATGGCCGTTGCCCGCGCCGCCCTCGAGGGCGTCGAGGAGGCCAAGAAGAACAAGGTGGACCTGAGCGGATGGCGCGCCGTCATCACCCACATGCTCGGCCGCCTCACCGAACGCCAGGTCATCTGGGAGCAGGCCGCCTACTACAAGGTCAATTGGACCGAGGCCGACCGCCGCTGGTTTGGCCTGGGTGTCTTCAAGCGAGCCTACCAACTGCTCAAAGAAGGCGGCTACCCGAGCAAGATGCTGCTGTGCTCCGTCCGCCCTGGGCCGCTCGTCAATGGCAAGATGCGCTTCTGGGATCTGGAGGCGCTGGCCGGCGGGGACATCGTCTTCACCCTGCCGCCCTACGCCCTGGAGCCGATGTTCGCCATGGGCGACAGCCTGGACTTCCGCCCCGGCGCCATCGACGAACCCATCCCGGACTCGACGCTGGAGAAAATCTACCAGATGCCCTACACCATGCAGGCGTTCGAGCCGCATGGCCTCTCGCTCGACCAGTTCAACACCCATCCCGCCACGCTCTACACCGTCGAGGACTTCTCCAAGGCGGTGCGGGGGGTGGAGGAGTTCGTCGCCTCTCGCCTGAAGAAGGCCGGGCTGCCCGTCGAAACCGAGCCGGCCAAGGTGTGAGGCCTTCTCGGATAACGGATCGTCTGTAGGGGCACGCCGCGGCGTGCCCCTACATCGCGCCGAGGATGAGGGATGCGCACCCCGGGGCTGCTGCTCGATCTGGACGGTACCCTGTTCATCGGCACGGATTGGATCCCCGGCGCCCGCCAGGCGCTGGCGCGCCTGCAGCGCCGCGGCCATCGAGCGGTCTACGTCTCCAACACCCTCGACTGGCCAGAGGATATCGCCGCCCGCCTGAACGACGCCGGCCTGCCCACCCCCACCGACGACATCGTCCACGTCCCCCGCGTCCTGATCGACTACCTGCAGCAGCACCACCCCGGCGCGGCGGTGTACGTCATCGGCGAACGCAGCCTGATCGACCAGATGCGCCCCCACGTTCGCCTCAGCGCCGATCCGGAAGAGATCGATGTCGTCGTCGCCAGCGCCGACCTGGCCTTCGACTTCAGCAAGCTGACGGTGGCCTTCCTGGCACTGCGCCGCGGCGCCCGCCTGATCGCCACCAACACCGACGCCACCTGGCCCGGCCCCAGCGGCCTGGTGCCCGACACCGGCGCCATCCTCGGTGCCATCGAGGGCTGCACCGGGCGGAGGCAGGAGGTCGTGGTCGGCAAGCCGTCACGCTGGATGGCCCAGGCCGCGCTGCGCCGCCTCGGCTTGCCGCCGGAGAAGGTGTGGGTGGTGGGCGACAGCCTGGCCACGGATGTCCGCATGGGCAAGGAAAACGGGATGACCGCCGCCCTCGTCCTCACCGGCGTCACCTCGCGCGCCGACCTGAGCGGCGCTAACCCCCAACCCGACCACGTCCTGGAATCGTTTGCCGACCTGCCGGACCTCCTCGCCTCCCTGCAGGACACATAGGGGCACGCGGCTGCGTGCCCCTACGAATGCACCGCTGATCCTGGCGGCGAATTACGCCCGTATGCGTTCGCCCTTGGGATCGAACAGCGGCTCCTTCTCGACGGTCAGCCCCAGGCGCTCGCCGAAGAGCTCCACCTCCAGTTGCGTGCCCGGCTTGGCTAGATCCAGCGGCAGGTAACCGTAGGCGATGCTCTTCCGCACACTGTAGCCGTAGCCGCCGGAGGTCACCCAGCCCACCACCTTGCCCTGTGAGAAGATCGGCTCGTTGCCCAGAGCCACAGCCGTCGGGTCCGAGAGCGTCATGCAGCACAGCCGCTGGCGGATTCCTTCTTTCTTCTGTCGGACGAGGGCTTCCTTGCCGAGGAAGTCGCCCTTGTCGAGCTTGACGAAGGCTCCCATCCCCGTCTCGAAGGGGGTGTAGTCCGGAGTGATGTCGGCGCTCCAGTAGCGGTAGCCCTTCTCCAGGCGCAGGGAATCGATGGCCTTGTAGCCGGCGGCCACCAGGCCTTCGGGCAGGCCCGCCTGCCACAGGGTGTCCCACAACGTCTGGCCGTATTCCATCGAGCAGTAGAACTCCCAGCCGAGCTCGCCGACGTAGGTCACCCGCATCGCCAGCGTGGGGACGTTGCCCACCACCAAGCGCCTCGCCGTCATGTACGGAAACCCCGCGTTGGAGACATCGTCTCGGGTGACCCGCTGCAGGATGGCGCGCGCCTTCGGCCCCCACAGGCCGAGGCAGGCGTAGGAGCCGGTGACGTCGTCGACGGCGACCGAGCCGTCCGCGGGAGCATGCAGCCGGATCCAGTTCAGGTCGTGCTGCCCGAAGGCGGTGCCGGTGATGATCAGGAACCGATCCTCCGCCAGGCGCGTCACGGTGAAGTCGCATTCGATGCCGCCGCGCTCGTTGAGCATGGAGGTGTAGACGACCGAGCCGACGGGTTTGTCGATGTCGTTGGCACACAGCCACTGCAGGAAGCGCGCCGCGCCCGGACCCCGCACCTCGATCTTGCTGAACGAGGTCTCATCGAACAGGCCCGCGGCGGCGCGCGTCTGCAGGTGCTCGTAGCCGATGGCGGGGGACCAGTGAACGCCGGCCCAGCCGCGCGGGCGGTAGCCGTGGTCCGCCAGCTTCTCGTAGGGCGCGTACCAGTTAGGCCGCTCCCAGCCGAACTTCTCGCCGAAGACCGCACCCAACTCCTTCTCGCGGAAGTAGGCAGGGCTGAGGCGGAAGTTGCGCTCGGTCTGGCGCTCCTCGCCCGGGAGGTGGATGTCGTAGTAGCGCGAGTTGCTCTCGATGGTGCGGTTGAGGGTGAACTGCTGGCCCACGTAGTGGGGGCCGAAGCGCCGCACGTCGAGGCGCCAGCAGTTCCACTCCGGCGTCCCCTCGATGATCCACTCGGCCATGGCCTTGCCAATCCCGCCTGCCCCGGCCAGGCCGTGAGCGCAGAAGGCGCATGCCACCCAGAAGCCGGGCACATCGGTGGGGCCCAGCAGGAACTCACCATCCGGGGTGAACCCCTCGGGCCCGTTCAGCAACTGAATGACCTCTGCGGTCTCCACCGCGGGCACGCGCTTGATCGAGTTCTCCATCAGCGGCGTGAAGCGCTCCCAGTCCGGCGGCAGCAGCTTGTAGCGGAAATCCGGCGGGATGCCGTCCAGGCCGAAGGGCTTGGGGTTGCGCTCGTACCCGCCGGTGATCAGCCCGCCCACTTCCTCGCGCCAGTAGACGAGCAGGTCGGGGTCGCGCATGGTGGGCACATTGTGGTCCAGCCCTGCGATGGGCTTGGTGATCAGGTAGAGGTGGGCAAACGGGATGATGGGCAGGACGATGCCGACCATGCGGGCAATCTCGTTGCCCCACTGGCCGGCGGCGTTGACGACCACTTCGGTCTTCAGGCTGCCCTTATCCGTCACCACCTCATCCACCCGGCCGCGCTTGAGGCGGATGCCGGTGACCGTAGTCTCGGTGAAGAAGCGGGCGCCGCGCTGCTTGGCCCCCGCCGCCAAGGCGTTGGTCAGGCCGGTGGGGTCGATGCTGCCGTCGGTGGGGGTGTAGGCCGCGCCGAGCACACCTTCTGGGTTCATCAGCGGCCACATCCGATGGGCTTCCTCGGTGCTGATCAACTCCAGCGGCATGCCGAACGAGCGGGCGTAGCCGACCTGGCGCTTGAGCTCCTCCAGACGCTCCGGCGACGAGGCCAGCCGCAGGCCGCCGACCTCGCGCCAGCCGGTGTCGACGCCGGTTTCGTCCTTCAGGCGCCGGTACAGGTCGGTGCTGTACTTCATCATGCGCGTCAGGTTGAAATCCGAACGCAGCTGGCCGACCAGCCCGGCCGAGTGCCAGGTGGAGCCGCAGGTCAGCTCCCCCCGTTCGAGCACGACCACGTCCTCCCAGCCCATGCGCGTCAGGTGATACGCAATGCTGCAGCCGCCCACACCGCCGCCAATGATGACCACCCGGGCTTGGGTGGGAAGAGACTGTGCCATCGATGACCTCCTTGGTGCCGTGAACTGTCGGGCGCGGAGTGGTTGGACCGCGCGCCCGGAGGCTAGCCTTGCGCGTTGGTCCGCCACACGGAGCGCGGGTGAGCCATTTCCGCGACGATGTCGTAGGTCGAGATGATGCCCAGCGGCATGGCCTCCGGCTCGGACGGATCGACTACGACCAGGCGGTGGTGGTGGTGCTCGATCATGGTGTCGGCGGCCTGGCGCAGGCTCGCCTCGGGATGGATGGTGAGCGCAGGGTGCATCACATCGGCCGCCGTTGCCTCGCCGCAGCCCTCCTCGCGGCAGTAGGCGATCAGGTCCAGGCCACTGACCACGCCCAGGGGCCGACCCCGCGGGCTCACCACGAGCACCGAGCGGTAGCGGGCATCGGTCATGCCGCGGGCGACGCTGGCCACCGGCGTGGTGTCGCGGCAGACCAGGAAGGCGCGCGACATGACGTCGGCGACGGTGGCGCGGGCCACGGTGCTGTGCGTCACCATGCTGGCCACCAGGTCCGAGACGGAAATCACGCCGATGGGCGTGCCACCGTCGGTGACCATCAGGCGCGAGATGCCCTCCGTGTGCATGCGCTGGGCAGCGCGGCTGGCAGGCTGGCTGGCCTCAATGGTGTCGATGGGGGTGGTCATCAGCTCGCCGGCCGTCATGGCCCGCATCGCCCGCAGGCTTTCCTCATCGGTGGAGAGCCACTCGGCCGCCAGGAGATCGAAGTCGGTGATGATCCCCAGCGGCTGGCCGTCGCGGTCGGCGACGATCAGCGCGTGGATCCGGTGCTGCGTCAGCAGGGCCGCCACCTGCCCAAGGGGAGTCTGCGGCGGGCAGGTGATCAGCCCGGGATGCATCAGCTCTCGAACCTGCTTCATCGCGGCGCGCCCTCCTCGGCCCCCGGCGTTCGCTTGCGGCTCATTTGACCTCGTCCACGTCCTTGTACCACTTCACCCGATCCCCCACGCGCGCCCTCAGCCGCCAGGCCATGGACTTCGGTTGGGCTTCGATGTGGGCCAGGGCCGCCTCCACCTGACTGGCCACGTGGGATTTCTCCTGCGCACTCAGCTGCGGGTAGTCTTGGCTCAGGCGTCTGACCTTCTCTAGGTTCATCGTCACCGTTCGCCACAGTCCCCAGTCGTCGCCGCACAGGCGAGAGACACGGGCCATGTTGATCATCTCTTTGTCCTCTTCGCCCAGCGGGTGTTCGAGCAGGAGCATGATCGTGTCGATGACGTCCTTCTCGTTGATCTTCACGATCTGCATCTTCTCCAGCAGCATCTCCGCCAGCGGGATGGTGGGGCTGTCGACCTCTAGGCGCCCGTTCCAGGGAATGACGTGGCAGAAATCCAGCCGTTCGAAGAAGACATCCACATGCATGCCGAGCGGCCGGTTCTCG
>FWPV01016481.1_pt1 | contig 10408 bp, 8 predicted proteins | sample 2228371 | NCBI WGS metagenome assembly FWPV01 (sample SAMEA103939776, study PRJEB20133) | metagenome
GCGGCTTCCGAAGTGGCGAACGCGATCTGGGCTTTGAGTTCGTCCTGAGTCATGCGGAGTCCCCCAACTTCTGTTTCCATCTCCCCCAGCAGACGATTCAGGCGGGTTAAATCATTAAGACGGGAGTTGAGATCCATCAATAAGAAAAACAGGACGACAAACCCGGCAATCACCAGGAGCTGTTTGATCCTCGGGCGGAATTTTTGCATGACACAATCTTACAGCAAATTTGGAGATGGGACAAGGTGACCGGACTCGTAACAAAAACCCCGCAAACACGGGGTTTGAGTGCCGAAGGTGGGATTTGAACCCACACGAGCGTATTGCCCACTACGCCCTGAACGTAGCGCGTCTGCCAATTCCGCCACTTCGGCTTACAGGCTCGAACAGTATTTTATCTGGAATCGGCAATTTGTCAACCTGTTCGCAACCTCCAAAGTATTTTGCCATCAAGTTTGACCATGCTATAATCACTTTTGGCAATCAAGCGATTATGATAACCCTCCTCTCGCAAATCTTGCAGCTCTTGACCACATCGCCGGGCAACCTGGTCTATCACCTTGTCCTGGCTTTTGCGTTAATGGCTGGTGTACAGGCGGTGGTACTTCAGCGCGGGGAGGACGAACAACCGGTAGTCCGGCGTTACTTCACCGGTTTTTCGATCTTACTGATCGGCCAGGCAATCCTGTTTATCAGCAGCGCGCTGGTTTGGCAGCGGGTGGTTGACCCGCAGCAGTTCCTGCCGGTCGTCGACAGGCTGGTTACCGCCGTTTCATTTCTCTGGCTGGCGTGGATGTGGGCGTTCCCTGCCCCTCACCCGGCAGTGGATACCGTCAACATCGTCCTGAATCTCGGGCTGGTTCTTTTCGGCGGGATTTCCATCTCCCTCTGGGCGCCGCAGATGGGCACTTCCAGCTTTAACCGCTCGGGGATTGACCTGGTCTGGACCGTCCTCGAGCTTCTCATCCTGCTGTCCGCGATTGCGGTCCTCCTCTACCAGCGTAAAGGCGCCTGGTCGTTAGGTCTGGGCTTCTTTCTGGTCCTTCTGGCCGGTGCCGCTGCCCACCTTTTCACAGGCGATACGAGGCAGGATTACCCCGCTGCCATTCGTCTCGCGCAAATCTGCGTCTATCCGCTCCTCCCCAGCCTTGCGCGGACGCTGCGCGCCAGGCCTCTTGCGGCTGCGCCAGAAGGCGAAAAGGCAGGCAGCAGCCAGGAGCCAGCAACCGCCCCTGGCAGACGCCGCCGGGTTTTGGACCCGGGCGCAGTGGCTTCCTGGCTGCAAGTCGCGAAGAGCGGACCCGACCAGCAGACCTGCCCGGTTCTGATTCAGGCCGTTGCTCACAGCCTGGTCGCCGACCTTTGTTTTCTAATCCTCGCGCCTGACAGGCAGTCCGCCTATCTTCGTTTCGGCTACGATTTGATTCGCGAAGAACCTGTGCCGGATTCGGCCGTGAACCAGAACCGGATCCCTCACATCGCCAACGCCCTCCACCGGGGCCGGGCTGTCCGCATCCCGGCGGAAAGAAAGGACCTGATGCAGGACCTGACCGCCCTGGCCGCCTCGATGGGACTGAGGACTACCGGGGATATTCTGGCGGCGCCCATAACGCTGCCAGCCGTGACCTGGGCCGGAATCATCGCCGTCTCTCCCTACACCCGATATGAATGGACCGACGACGACCAATCCATTCTGAGCATGATCTGCGAGCAGGCTGCTCCTCTGCTCGCCCCGGCTTTTTCGCCCACCGAACCTTCACCTGCTGCCGTTCCTTCGGCTAAAACCCGTCAGGACAGCGCTTCCGAGGTCGAAGAATTGAGAGAAGAACGCAGGTTGCTTCTGGCTGAAATCGAATCGTTACGCCAGGAAGCCCAGCTCACACCGCCGCAAATCGATCTGGAAGCGCTGCTGGCTGTCCAGGAAGAATCGCGGCTGACGATCCAGCGTCTGGAAGCGGACAATCTCGAATTGCGCGAGGCGCTTCAAAGCATGCGGGGCGATCCGGAATTGAAACGCCAGCATGAGCACCTGCAAAACGAGCTTCGTGCCGCCCTCGAAGAAGTCGCCCGCCTGCAGAACCTGCTAGCCGAAGCGAACATGCAAATCCTGAATCTGCAAAACCGGATGCTCACTTCGGGAGCAGGAGGCAGCAAAGGCGTTGAAATAATAACCAGCATCGTCCAGGATATTCGCCAGCCAGTTTACTCGATTCTGGGTTATATCGATTTATTGATGAGCGAAGCTCAGGATCGACTTGGAAGCGAGCAAATCCAATATCTGCAAAAGATCAAATCCTCGTCTGCTCAGTTGAAATCGATCCTGAATGAGTTTTCCCTCTCTCCATTCGAATCCAGCCCGGTTGAGCTCGCCCCTCAGGACGTGGATTTCCATCGGGAATTAAAAGCGGTCATCAAAGGATTGAATGAACAGCTGGAGGGAAAAAATATATCGGTTCAATTGAACACGCCTTCTGTTTTGCCGCACGTCTACGGCGATCGGGATGCGCTTCATCAGGTGATTTTCCACTTGATCCAGAACGCCCATGCCGTAACACCTCCTCACGGCTGCATTCGCATCGACCTTTCGGTGGATGACACAAAGAAAGACGCGCCGTTCCTGGTTTTCCAGGTGACCGACGAAGGCGGCGGCATTGCCCCTGAAGACCTCGGGAAAGTGTTTTCACGCAGCTCCCACAGCGACCAGCTGCGCATCCCCGGAGTGGGCGACAGCGGCCTGGGTTTGTCCATCGCCAAAACCCTGGTGGAGGCCCACGGCGGACGAATCTGGGTGGACAGCCAGCCGGGAAAAACGACGACCTTTTCGCTCGTCCTGCCGCTGCGCTCCATCGCGGCCAATGGATCCATCAAACCATGATGAAGATGATTCGCAGCGGGATGATTGGGATCATGGCTGCCGTCCTATCAGGATTGTTTGTCTTCAGCATCCTCTCGCTGGCCGTGGTGGAAGGGATGATCACCCTCCCGCCTACCGCCACCATCCAACCCACCTTATTTCCCCCTAACCTGACCCCGATCCCGGTGATCCGCATCACCACCACGGCGCAATACATGGAAACATCGACGCAGCCGCCGCAGCCCACGCAGTGTCCATCGCCGGCCGGCTGGCAGCTGTATATCGTCCAGCCCGGCGACAACCTGGCGGATCTGGCTGCCTCGTACGGGCTGTCCCTGGCGGCGCTGATGGAAGCCAATTGCCTGATCACCAGCCAGCTGGTCGTGAACACAACGATCTATCTCCCCCCGCCAACTCCAACGCCGTCCTTCACCAGGTTGTACACGCCAACGGCCTGCACGCCTCCGCCCGGCTGGGTGCTCTACACGATCAAACCCGGCGACACGTTATCCATCATCAGCCGGCAGTTCCAAATCTCTCTGAACCTGCTGATGCAGGCGAACTGCCTGACGAGCGAATACATCATCGCTGGAAACACGTTATGGGTGCCCAATGTTCCTACAAGCACCCCGGCTGTTTCGCAGACAGCCACATTTACACTGACCCCGCCGCCTTTTACGCCAACGCGCACCCTCACACCAACCTTGACCGCCACATTGCCCGAGCCCACCAGTACGCCAACGCCGACGACCGCTTCGCCAACCCACACCCACACGCTCACAGACACTCCCGTTCCAAGCGAGACCCCCACTGTCACCCCGACGGAAACACCCAATCCGGGTCAAACGAAAAAGGTGCCAACAGGAACCAATACGCCGGAGAGCGCGTCTAATTAATTATGCGAAAACTGCTAATACCCCTTGGAATCGTGGTTTTTATATCTGCGGCTTGCAATCTCCCGGTGATGAGCCAGGTGTCGCCGCCCGTTCCGCGCGACGCCGCGCCGATCCTTATCACCCCGGATCCCAGAGCCACGGCAACGCCGACCCCCTTCCAGCCGCTTGAGGTAACCCCTACCTCAAACAGCCCTTTTCCGACGGTCACGCAAGCACCGGTCGAGGAACAACCCACCCCTACCCCAACCGAAGAAGAAAAAACCGTGCCGCGCATCGATATTCCGGAGGGGGTAGTTTCTATCATGATTCTTGGTTCCGACTGGCGGCCGGGGAGAGGGTCGCGCACCGACGTCATGATGCTGCTTATCCTCGATCCATCCACCGGCGGAGCCAGCCTGGTTTCCTTCCCGCGGGATCTCTACGTGTTTATCCCGGGCGTAGGGCAGGAGCGCATCAACACCGCCCAGGCTTACGGCGACTTTCCGCTGACTCAGCAGACGTTCCAGTACAATTTCGGCTTCACGCCCGATTTTTACATCATGACCTACTTCGACGCCTTCAAGAATATTGTCAACAGCCTGGGGGGGATCAACGTCGAGGCGTCGCGCAACCTGACCGATACCTGCGATCTTCCCCAGGCGCAGGAGGGTTACTGCTCGGTTGGACCTGGAACGGTCTGGATGAACGGCGAAACCGCCCTGTGGTACGTCCGCTCGCGGTACAGCACCAACGATTTCGACCGCACCCGCCGAGCCCAGGAAGTGATCATCGCGATGTTCAAGAAATTGATGAGCCTGGATGCGCTCTCACGCGCGCCGGAACTCTATCAGCAGTACCGCAGGAGCGTCGAAACCGATATCGATCTGGCAACAGCCGTATCGCTCGCCCGGATGGCGCCCGGTTTATTGTCCAATCCGGGGAAAATCCACCGTTACACGATCGGACCTGATCAGGTCTGGCCTTACGTCACGGAGAAGGGCGCGCAGGTGCTCATACCCAACACCGAGGCGATCCAGGCCATCCTTTACGAAGCATTCAGACCCTGACCGGGTCTGATTTTTTTCCGGCGATATTGTATTTTGCCGTTTGACTTTACGCCTATTTTGTTGTAAACTGGAAAAACAATTAGACTATACGAAAAAGTCTACGGGAGTTCCTATGGCCGGAGATTCCTCCCCAGTCGCCCATATCACTTCGCAAACCCCCCTCCTTCCAGCGATCCGATCCTGGGAATTGTATCTCCAGGATCAAGGGAAATCTCCCTATACCATTAAAGCTTTCCTCGGAGACCTCCAGCTCCTTGCCAATTACCTGCCGCCCGATAAAGCCATCGGCGCCATTACCACCCGCGATCTGAACAACTTCCTCAACTGGCTCCAGAACGGGCGCGGGGTTCCGTGCAGCATGAAAAGCCTGGCCCGGCGGATCACCTCGATCAAGGCATTTTTTCGCTGGCTGCAGCAGAGCGGGCGGATTCTGGTCGATCCGGCTGAAAAAGTCGTCCAGCAGTCCGTGATCAGCCCCTTGCCGGTTGTACTCACCCGTGAGGAACAGGAAGCGGTTTTGGCTGTGGCCGAGCAATACCGCGCCGCCAAGAAACCGGACGCGCGCCCGTACACCCTCCTGTCCCTGCTCCTGGCGACCGGGATTAAAAAAGGCGAATGTCTGGCAATCAATATCAATCATATCGACCTGATCGCTCCCGGCGGACCCATTCTGTTCGTCCGCTACGCCAGCCCGAGCAACCGCTATAAAGAGCGCAAAATCCCCCTGCCCGGCTCCTGGATCTCCAGTTACACAGAGAATCTCAAACAATACCAGCCCCGGGATATCATCTTCCCCTGGTCTCCGCGCCGTTTGGAATATCTGCTCGAAGACCTTGGGGAAGAAGCGGGGTTGGACAAGCACCTATCGTTTGATATGTGCCGTTGGACTTGCGCCCTGCGCGACTGGCAGTCCGGCATGGAACACGACCAGATTCGTCAAAAATTGGGCATTTCCAAGATTCAATGGCGCGAGGTCAGCATGAAACTGCGCCAGCTCGCTTCCCAGCAGGCCTGAGGCTGCCAGCTTATCCCCTTCGTTCCAACACCAGCCGAACCGCAGCCCGACTGTCCGGTTTGATCCGGAACGGTTCGCTGATTCTCAGCCCTGCCACCCACGCGATATCCTCGCCAGCGACCACCAGCGGCCAGCGGGCGCGCGCGATCCGCGGGATTTTCTGATTGACAAAGAAATCGGCCACTTTGACCGCGCCTCGCATGCCCAGCGGCTGGAATCGGTCGCCCTTCCGCCAGGTTCGCACCTCGAGTTTTTTCGTGAAACCGCCAACGTCCAGCCAGGCTTCGCAAGGATCATCCGAGAACGTTGCGCCCGGCTCGAGCGTTCTCATTTCACCCCGAATCTGCCAGCCCGCATCGAGCTGCACCACCCCCGGTAGATTCAACTCGACCGTCCCGATAGATACGGTCTGAGGCCATTCGTCTGTTGGGATGGGAAAACGCTGGTCGGCGATATAAATCCGCCCGTGAACCCTGACCAGCACCAGATGGGCGGTCAAATCCACCTGCCCGACCGGATCTGGCCGGCGGAGAAGCTGCAAAGCGCGTTTTACCGCCCGATAATCGAGATCGGACGATTCCGCGCGGATTCGAGCCGCTCCCGCGCGGATCACTCTTGAAAGCCAGCCGTCGTTCAATTCGAGCAGCTCCTGGCTGCTTAACGCCAGAGGGAAATATTGCGATTCGGCGATCAGACAACGCCGATACGCCCAATCCGTGATCTCGTCTATCCCGCTCAAAGACGTCTGCGCCACCTGCCCTAGCGCCCACAGCCGCTTTTTAATTTCGGGATTGTAAGTTTCAAGCTGGGGGATCAATTCGAGCCGCACTCGGTTGCGCAGATAGCGTATTTCACGGTTGCTGGTGTCCTCCACCGGCTGCAAACCGTGCTCGGCGCAATAGGCGGCTGTTTCTACCCGCCAGGTACCGAGAAGCGGGCGGACCAGGGGGATTTCACTCGAATATTCAGGAAGCATCGTACGGTAGCTCATCCCTTTCAACCCGTCCAGGCCGCTGCCGCGCAGCAGATGGAGCAAAATGGTTTCGACCTGATCATCGGCGGTATGCCCCACGACAACCGCCTCGGCTCCGATCCGGCGGGCTTCCTCGAACAGAAATGTGTAGCGGGCTTTGCGGGCCGCTGCTTCGAGGCTCATTCCCTCCCTCGCGGCCTTTCCGCGCACGTCTCCTTCCCCGAGGATAAAATCGCAGCCCAGCCTGGCGGCGAATTGGGCCACCGCAAGCCCGTCTTGCCCGGATTCAGGCCGAATCTTATGGTCGTAATACGCAGCGTAGATCTGCCAATCCAATGAGCTCAAGAGAGAGAGAAGGCACAGGCTGTCGGCGCCGCCCGACACGCCGAGGAGCAGCGGTTTACCCCCCTGAATTCCGCAAACTCTGGTTAAAATAAGGCTCAGATCTTTCGAATCCATTGTTTTTGATTATAGCATCGGCTATCCTTACAAATCTTTCTATTGCCCCCTTCATGACTTTATGCTAGACTGACATTTAACAAATCGATGTGATAGAAAGGCGCGCGTCATGGCTGAAAAGATCCTGATTGTTGACGACGACCTGGAGACACTGCGTTTGGTCGGGTTGACGCTTCAGCGCCAGGGCTATCAGACCATTTCAGCCCAAAGCGGCGGCGAGGGGATTCGCCTGGCAGGGACGGAAAAACCGGATCTTATCATCCTCGATCTGATGATGCCGGAATTCGACGGCTACAAGGTTGCGAAACAGCTCAAAGCGAATCCCAAAACGGCGTCCATTCCAATACTGGTCTTTACTGCCCGCTTTCAGATGGAGGATAAAGTCAAAAGCTACGAGATTGGCGCGGCCGACTATCTGACCAAACCCGTCCACCCGACCGAGCTGGTGACTCACATCAAAACTCTGCTGGCCCGCCGCGAGACCGCCGTCTCGCCGCCGCCCTCTTCCGCAATCTTTCGGAAAGGTTATATTCTCGGGTTCCTTTCTGCGAAGGGGGGAATGGGGGTTTCAAGCCTGGCTCTCAATCTGGGCATCCTCCTCGAGCAGCGCATGCATCGCGACGTGATCGCGGCAGAGTTGCGCCCCGGTCAGGGCACCTGGGCGGGAGAAATGAAATTCCCTAACGCGACCGGGCTGACCAGCCTGCTTTCTCTTCCGGTCGAACACATAACCGAGGAAACGATCTCCCACGCGTTGATCAAGACCACCTACGGCGTCCGTCTGCTGCTCGCCTCTAATGATTTCCGGGATTTCGACCTAGCCTGCAGCGCAGTTCCCCAGCTCGACGCCCTGATTCGCGTGCTCGAGAAGATGGCTGATTTTATCATCCTGGACATCGGCACGCCTTTCATCCCAGGGTTCGAGAAGATCGTCCAACACTGCGATGAAATCAATCTCGTCTCTGAACCGCAGGCGTTTTCCCTTCAGCGGACCAGCCAGTTGATCGATGAGCTGGGCGTAATCGGCATCCAAAGCCCGAAAAAAATCAACGTCATCATCGTCAACCGCGTCCGCGCCGATTTGCAGCTCTCGGCGAACGAGATCCAGGAGATGCTTGGCAGGCCGATTCACCTGGTGATTCCGCCGGTTCCCGAGGCATCCTTCCACGCCGCCGTGCGCAACGTTCCACTCAGCATTCTCCAGCCGGAAGGCATTTACTCCCAGCAGATAGCCCGCCTTGCCAGCCAGCTGGCTGAGACGGTCCAGTGATGCCCCCCGAGGAACAAAGCGCGGCGCTTGATCGAGCAGCCGAGCTGATTCGTTCGGCAGGGTACGCTGTCGCCTTCACCGGAGCAGGCATTTCCACCCCCTCGGGCATCCCGGATTTCCGTTCGGCGAACACAGGCCTGTGGATGAAGAACGATCCCATGGAGGTCGCCTCGCTGAGCGCCTTCCGCCGCCGTCCGGAGGTATTTTTCAACTGGCTCCGCCCGCTCGCACGCGGCATTCTCCAGGCGAAGCCGAATCCTGCCCATTACGGTCTTGCCCACCTGGAAAATGCCGGCAGACTGAAGGCGATCATCACCCAAAACATCGACGGCCTGCATCAGAAGGCAGGCGCCCGGAACGTTATCGAAGTGCACGGCTCGGTGGCCAGGATGGAATGCCTGAAATGCGGTGAGTCATACCCGGCCGAACAGTTCGCCGGTGAATTCATGGTTGAAGGGAAGATCCCCCGCTGCGCTCGCTGCGACGCGATTCTCAAGCCCTCCATCACCCTGTTCGAAGAAATGCTTCCCCAAAAAGCCTGGAACCAGGCGGAGAACGCATGCCGCCGGGCGGATTTGATCCTGGTGGTCGGCAGTTCGCTGGAAGTCACTCCGGCGGCTTACTTGCCGATGTATGCGCTTGAGAATAACGCCCGGTTGATCCTCATCAATCTGACGGCCACGCCGCTCGACCGCCGCGCGGACGTGCTCCTGAGATCTGACGCAGCCGAGGCTGTTCCAGCTATCGCCGACAAACTGGGTGTTTAAACTGCCCGCAATCCTGCACCGACGCAAAAAGAAAAAAGGTTACCGGCTGCCCCGCCGGCCGAACTGGCGTTTGAGCAAATCCACCGACAGATGTATCATCGTCGGGCGCCCGTGGGGGCAGGTGCGAGGGGATTGGCAGGCTTCCAGGTCACGGATCAGGGCTGCCTGTTCCTCCGGCGATAGAATCTGGCCTGCCTTGACTGCAGCCCGTTTGCAGATGCGGGCAACGATCCGGCTTTCCTCTTCATTTTGCAGCGGGGTCTCGTCTTCTTCAAAATCTTCAACGGCAGCCATCACCGCCGCGGCCGGATCGCTGCCGAGCAGCAGCGCCGGGACGGAACGGACGCGGAAGGTGTTCGGACCAAATTCTTCTATATCGAAGCCGATGCTGCGCAGCACCTCGAGCTTTTTTTCCAGCAGGTGAGCGGCGGCCGGCGGCAGTTGAACCGTACGGGCTTCGAGCAATTGCTGCGAAACCGGCCCCCCCGATCTCTGGCGCTGGAAGCGCTCAAAGAGCACCCGCTCATGAGCAGCGTGCTGGTCGATCAGATACAGCCCGTCAGGACCTTCCGCGACCAGGTAGGCTGCCCCAACTTGCCCGATCGGCCGCAATAAGGGGATTGCCCCCGAAGGCAGAGCCGCCTGTTCAATACCGGCCGGTCCGCCTGGCTCCGATTCAACCGGGGTTTGATCTTCCAATCCGTCCTGCCATGTTTTGGCGCTCATCTCCCAAGCAGGATCAATTTGCTGCTGGAAATCATGAGCCGGTTTCCAGTAGGAAGAAGAAACCTGCGGTATCGGCGAGTAGGCCAGCAAAGCCCGCCGAACCGCCCGTTGAACCAGGCTGAAAACCTGGTCCGGCTGGCGAAAGCGGACCTCCGCTTTCGCCGGGTGGACGTTCACGTCAACCTCCTCTGGCGGCAGGTTCACCAGCAGCACCGAGAGCGGATAGCGTCCGACCATCAGCAAGGTATGGTAAGCCTGGAGCAGGGCGGAGGACAGCGAAGCATCCTGAACCCAGCGCCCGTTTATAAAGAAAGTGATCTCCCGCCGGTTGGAACGGGTCAGCGCAACCGGGCTGATGAAACCGGCCACAGAAGCGCCGCCTTCCTCCAGGCTGACCTCAAG
>FWPV01016482.1_pt1 | contig 10408 bp, 9 predicted proteins | sample 2228371 | NCBI WGS metagenome assembly FWPV01 (sample SAMEA103939776, study PRJEB20133) | metagenome
TGATGGTGTTTTTTTCACATGATAACATGAATTTTCAGTCATTTTGGTAGTATTGCACTGGGAAATGTCCGAACTTATGTCCTAAGATCAGAAAAAAAGTATTGCTTGAATAACGGTTTTTTGTTATAATTACCTTTTAACTAAGTTCTGAGAAATTTTACAAGTTAAATTTCGGATTAAAATTTTGAAAAATCGAAGGCTTTGGAGTTATTGGGGAGGTTGATTTTGTTGGGTAATTATGACTACATATTGCAAAAAATTCAAAAACTTATAACGAAATCAAGACATTCAGGAACTAATGTTACGGAATATATGGGTCCTGCGTTAAGAATCATCTCAGAGTTGACTGGTCAACGGACAAGATATAGCGGTTTCAATTGGGATACACGAGTCAGAAACCGATCAGAAAAGTATACTGCGGTAATTGGTAGTGAAGAATTAATGAAAGGTAATAGGTTACCAGAGCAACTTGAGGCACTGAAAGACTTAGATCTTAATATGACAAGAGTGTTTGGTGGAACTTACGATAACAAAGAGTATAAAGGACATGTCAACAGATTGCCAATAGATTACGTTCACAGGGTAATGGGAAGTGGAAAAGACCCTAAATTTACGTTCAACTGTAATCTTTTGGTTACAACTAAAAACCCGCTATATCATCATATAGGCTATATGTGGGGGAAAATGCTAAGAGAGGTTGATCCAGTTCCAGATGCACCAAATCTTTATATACTCATAGTTCCGGATATAAATACAGGGTCATTCGGAAGGTTCTATGCTTTCCCAGAAATAGGAGTAACTGTTGGAGTCGGTAGTGACTATATGGGCGAGTGTAAAAAAGGATTCCTTAGAATGGCTATGTATCTAGCAAAGTTAAATGGAATCCTTGGTATTCACGCTGCATCGAAGATAATTAAAGCCCAAGATGTTCAAGATGGCAAGATCAAAACTTACGGGGTGATCATTTTTGGGCTTTCGGGCACAGGCAAAACTACTAATATCGGTCATACTCATTATCTTGATAGAGAAGGTGAAGCATCTCTCGTTGCCCAAGATGATTTTGTCGGAATGAGAATAACAGATGGAAGTATACTTGGAACAGAACAAGCTTTCTTCCTTAAAACAGACCTTGACGACGATGATCTATTATTGAAGCCAGCCACAAGATCACCTGAATTTGTCTCTCAAAATCTATATGTTGACAATAAAGGTAATATAGATTATCTCGAAGAGGATATATGCGCCAATGGACGAGGTATCCTTCCTTTGTCTGCTTTGCCTAAAAATAGGCTTTATGATAGCATAGACCTTCCACCAATTGACGAGCTGGATGGATTATATGTGTTCTTTAATACAAGAAATAATACCATTGTTCCAATAATTCAAGAGGTTGAAACCCCAGAGCAGATAACAGGACATTTTATGCTCGGCGAATCAGTGGAAACACCAGCAGGCGATCCGACAAAAGCAGGAACATCAGTCAGAGTCGTCGGAACGAATCCTTTTATAGTTGGTGATGAAGGTAAAGAAGGAAATATGTTCTATGAATTCGTGAAAAAGTATCAACATAAAATCAAGTGTTATATTATGAACACTGGCGGTGTTGGCGAAGTCAGAGACAAAGATGGTAAGGTTATTAGAATGCCCGTTCGTCCATGGAAAAATGGTATCGGATATATGACAAGGGCTATCCTTAGGAATACAGCACGATGGGAAGATGATCCGAATTACGGGACTAAAGTGCTTGTCGGAGGAGTAACCGATATTGATGGTAATAGTTATGATATGGAGCAGTTCAACCTCAACAATCTTTATGACAAAGATACCTTGAAGGAAATGATAAGCAAACTAAATAGAGAAAGAATAGAGCATCTTGAGAAATATCCGACACTTGACTCAAAAATCTTGGAAGAAATGAAAAGAGTTCTTAAAATATAGACAAAAAACTGATAGCTAATCTGATATGAGGTCTTGCTGATATGAGCATAGTTGTAGTTGGTTCAGTAGCACTTGATTCCATAGAAACCCCTTATGGAAAAGTCAAAAACGTTCTAGGTGGGTCTGCGACTTATTTCTCTGTATCAGCCAGTTTCTTTACTGGCGACGTCAAGCTTGTAGCGGTCATCGGTGAAGATTTTCCTGATGAATATATAAAATTCCTAGATAGTAAAGGCATCGATTTAGAAGGATTGGAGAAAGCCAAAGGCAAAACTTTTCGTTGGGCGGGACGATATAGGGAAAATCTCAGTGGAGCAGAGACATTAGCAACTGAACTGAACGTCTTTGAAAACTTTTCCCCCAAAATTCCGGATAGCTATAAAAATGCCGAATATGTCTTCCTTGCAAATATTAACCCAGAACTACAATTGGACGTCCTGAAACAGATGAAAAATGCCAAACTGATCGTATGCGACACTATGAACTTATGGATAGCAGAGCGAAAAGAAAAACTCCTCGAAACCATAAAACACGTTGATATACTTATCATCAATGATGCAGAGGCACGTCAATTGACAGGAGAGCAAAAGGTTGATATGGCAGCAAGGAAGATCCTTGAATATGGACCTTCTCGTGTCGTTATCAAAAAAGGCGAACATGGAGCGATAACACTTACTAACAATACATATTTTTCGTCTCCTGCTTATCCACTTAAACGTGTTCTCGACCCTACAGGTGCTGGCGACACATTTGCAGGAGGTTTTATGGGTTATCTGGCTTCTACCGATGACTTATCAGAGCAAAATATTCGCAAAGCTATAGTGTATGGGACCGTTATGGCATCTTTCAATGTCGAGGACTTTAGCATTAACCGTCAGCTTATCCTTACGAAAGAAGAAATTGAGTCAAGATTCGCCGAAATTAAAAAGATAACTGAATTCTAGTGGCTAGCTTAATTAAAAATTTATGAGCAAACAAGAATACTATGAGTACGTGGGCGTTTTGCATGTTCATACGAAGTACTCAGATGGCTCAGGTAGCATAAAAAAAATAATCAAATCTGCAAAAGAGGCAGGACTGGACTTTGTTATAACATCTGACCACAATGACATTAGAGCAAAAAAAGAGGCACCGGAGGGATGGCATGATAATATTCTTTTGCTTGTCGGAGAGGAAATAGGATTTAAAGGAAATGAACACTATCTAGCAATAGGAATCGACGAACTTATCCAACCGGATAAAAATCATTATGACATCAGAAAATCTATTGAGATCGTAAAGCTCAAAGGCGGGTTTGGATTCATTGCTCATCCCTACGGTTTAAAAAAGAATCAGTTCAAGCTAAAAATACCTCCATGGAATTATTGGGACGATCCAAATTATACTGGCATAGAGATATGGTCGTATATGCATGATTGGTCTCAAAACGTTAATCTATTCAATATTATTTACTATTATATTAATCCAAGGAAAGCGATAGATGGCCCACCAGAAGATATAATGATAAAATGGGATGAGTTATGTCAAAAACGTCGTGTCGTTGGGATTGGCGTCCTCGATGTTCACGCTAAATACATATTCCCATTTTTTATGTTTCAATTTTTATCCTACAAAAGAGCCTTCCGATCTATAAGGACGCACATTTTGACGTCGTCAATACTTGACCCAAATTTAGACCAAAGCAAAAAAACAATTTATGATTCCCTTACAGAAGGGCATTGTTTTTTTGCGGATGATTATTTGGCAGATTCAAGAGGTTTCAGGTTTTCTGTTAAATTAAATGATAAACATCTGATTATGGGCGATGAACACAAGATGTCCGAAAAGGCAGAATTATATATAGAAACACCATTACCTTCAAAAATAATACTGATAAAAGACGGAAAGACCTTTACAGAGAGAGATAATTTGCTCACTTTAACTGCTGAAATTAACGAATTGGGTGTCTACCGTGTAGAGGCAAAGATTGACAATAAACCTTGGATATATTCAAATCCTATCTATCTCAGAAATCATAAAATACAATCAATATAGCATAGCAATTAGATATGTCAAAATTTTATCTTCATACCTATACTAGCAGAGTCACTTTCATAAAAATCCTTAGTGAAAAAGACAGTATTTTTTATATGTTCATAATTGATTTTTAACGTTATTTGCTCAGATAGATCATATGATAGACCGATCTTTATGCCACTTTGATCATCTGTTCTAGTTTCGCTTGGTTCATATCCGAGATCGGTGGTTTGGTAAGCAGCTAAATTATAAGCCACCAGTTGATATGTTAAATCTATCCATAACTTTGAAAATGGATTACTCAACAATACTATATATGTTCTGTTCCCACTAAAGTCAAAAGCCTTGCTATTAGAATCTGACCTTACTATTTGATTTGAAAACAGCAAGCTTGTATTATTAAATACTGACGCATTAAACCCAAGAACTATGATTCTTTGTCTGTCCCTTTGAATGCCATCTAAGACAATCGGTTTACCACCTTTGAAATCTATTGGTCTTCTGTTATAAAACTTTATTTGATCAACATATCCCAATAGCATCTTGAAATCATCTGAAATTGAGTGATGGAGATCAATACCAAATTGATGGTAGTAGAAGTTTCGGGCTTGAATTTCGGGCTTCTTGTTCTGGAACCATTTTTGTTCGTTTTTATAAGATAAATATGCACTTGTCCTTTTCCCAAACCTATATCCAATATTCGTTTCAATCACATTGTCATAGAAATGGAAAAAATCGCTTTGACTATTCCATATTCTGAAATCTTCTTTGAATGAAAATATATTCCCTCCTCTTAATTTGAACTCAAACTCATGTGAGTTATAATCCTCGTCATTAGTTGTATTAACATCTCTCATTCCAAGAGTATATCTTGCATCTGTCTCGAGTTTATCTGTTGGAGCTATATCCCTAACGCCCAGGCCCGTATAAAGCTTCCAAATAATCCCACTCTGATGATCTTCAGGTAGCCTTTGTCGGGTAACGTTATTATCGTATTCAAACCTTGCATCTAAATCTTGAACGTATAAATCTAAATAGCATAACGATCCTGTGGCTAGGATAAACGTTGTAAATATAACCGTTATGAAAGTTAGCAAGATTTTTGTTTTATACATCATAAACACCTTTACAATCAAAATTATAAACCATTATCACTTCGTCTTTGGCGTTGATTCAACTTGAGATGCCCTTTGTTCAAAGATTCTACTTTGATTTTCTAGGCTTTTAGCATCTTCTTCTAGTTCACGGATCTCAGTAGAAAGCCTATCTATATCTTTTTTTAATTCGTTGATTTTTCTTCTAATTTCAGATTCATTAGAGCTGATAGTTAAAACAACCGTTCCAGTTTCTGAACCGCTCGATTCTCTCTCGTCGCTGCTTAGTTGAATTTCTCTCAGTTTTTCCAATGTTTTTTCGTTCAGGAGTTTTCTTGACTGCAAATCTTTCAATTCTCGCTTTTTCTTTTCTGCTTCTATTTTGAGATTCTGAGCCATATTTCTTGATAATTTCGCTCCCAATATAAGTTTTTCTGGATCATCTGCCAATGATGATGAAAACGGAAACGCTTTTATTGGAGTTGCAGGTTCAATATATTTATCCCTGAGGTCAGAGACTTTCCGTGTTAACTGCAACAACGCGGATATTTGATCAGACGCTTTATCAGAACCTATCTGCTTTTTTATTATTATGTCCATAAGAGAGTTGATCCTGATCTCTGCTCTGTTGATCAAGCGAGCCGTCTGTATGTCAAGGTCTTTTACAAGAGGTTCATATGTCCTTTGTAGTTCAATTATCCTGTCAGACATATATTGTGAATCAGCCATAAGCCTTTTCAATTTTCTTTCGCTAAAACCGAAAACGCCCGTAATTTTATCAAGGACTCCTTTTGGTCTTCGCATTTGCTCTTTTAGAGACGTGATCTCATTTATTATCCTCTCGTGATTCTCTTCAAGCGAACTGATCTCCGAGTTTATTGGTATAATTTGGGATTCAATGATATTAATCTTACGTATCAGATCAAGTATTTCATTATCGGTTATGTTCTTAGTCAGTGATGGCTGGATTTTAAGAGTCTGTGTTTGTAAGCTTTCGATAGGAACAAATATAATTAGGAACGCAGTAAAAAAGAAAATGATCTTTTTTCTATGAAGCGTGATTTTTCCAACGTAACTGGGGCATAGCTTCATTTCTGCGCTCCAATGTCCTATTGTTAATATGGCGAGTAAATCTGAAAACTGTTTAATGATCTCACTTTTGACGTATAATGATCTCTGCTGGATCAGATCGAATAAATTTTATGCCTGATGGTAATTCCACATTTTGTCCTTTCAAGGAAATTTTATCAACATCTTTACCTGATAGTTTAACTTTTGCCTTTATGTTTGCAATATCAATAGTTGTGCCAGAACTACAAGCTATTGCAATAGATATTCTGCTTGGCTCTGCTATATATTCTGTTGTATCTTTTGTCCCTATTAGTTCCACAGGTATATCCACTAGGTTTATCACGCCTTGTTCATTACTTGATATAAATGCCCTAGCTTTACCTATTATATCAGTTCTATTATTGGCGTAAAGCCACATAATAACAGCTAATAATAGACATATAAGTTTTATTTCAATATTATCTAGTAGCTTTCGTATCATTTGCGTTTGTTTCCTCAGAAGATTTAGAAGGATTTGCAGACTCCACAAGATAATCAATTAGAATGGAATTAAGTGTTTGTGGGTTTAAATATCTAGTTATTTTGCCTTCTACCGCCATAGATATTGCCCCTGTTTCTTCAGAGACAACGATAGCAATAGCATCAGTTTCTTCGGTTAATCCTATGGCAGCACGGTGCCTTGTTCCAAGAGTCCCTTCCCACTGTTCATTCTGCGAGAGTGGTAATGTGCAAGCTGCTGCCACTATTCTGCCGTTTCTGATTATAACTGCCCCGTCATGTAGCTCTGTTTCAGGATAAAAAATAGTGAGGAGTAATTCTCTTGATACGTCGGAATTTATGGGTATTCCCGATTCAATAAACGTATCGAGCGTTGCTTGACGTGCCATTACAATAAGCGCCCCTGCACGCATCTCTGATAATCTCTCAGCGACTTCTACAACGATCTGTATACATTCGCGTTCATCTTTGACATTTCCACTTATTCCAAGAATTCCCGATGTTCGTCCCATCTGGGCAAGCGCGCTTTTGAGCTCTGGTGCAAATAAAATGATAAACGCAACGACTCCCCATGTCCAGAATCTCTGAAGCAGCCAACTGAGAGTTTCAAGTTTTGCTAATGACGCTATGGCTGATACAACTATCAATATGGCAATACCTTTTAATGCTTGGATAGCACGTGTCCCACGTATAAGCATAAAGGCTTTATAAAAAATGAAAGCCACTGCCAATATGTCAATTATAGTAAGTATTCTGAGACCGATATATTTTATAACAGATAAAACCTCAGACATCTATGAACCTCTGACTATCGCATCAGTCATTTGAGCAACCATTTTCATCTGTTTAACATCATGAACTCTTATTATATCGGCACCGTTAGCAATTGCGATCGCTACCGTTGCGGATGTCCCATATATTCTGTCTTTGGGATCATCAATATTTAAGGTCTTTCCAATAAATGATTTCCTTGATGTTCCTATTAAGATTGGTTTTCCAAGCGATTTGAATTCGCTTAGCCTCCGTAGTATTTCAAGGTTATGAGCTACCGTTTTGCCAAAGCCAATTCCGGGATCAATTATGATTTTATCGGAAGCGATACCCGATCTTTCAGCTACATCAATCTTGTTATGCAAATATTGTATGATCTCCTCTATCAAGGATTCATAATGAGGTGATATTTGCATATCTTTGGGATTGCCTTTTTTATGCATAAGGACGATAGGAACGCCTGATTTTGCGACGACATCTGCCATATTGGGATCAGACATAGCACTTATGTCATTGACCATACAAGCTCCATTATCGATAGCAATTTTGGCAACTTCAGATTTGTATGTATCAATTGATATGCAAATATCTGTTGATTTGGATAGTTCGGATATTATAGGAATGACTCTGTTCAATTCAACGTCAACCGGAACAGCTTCTGCCCCAGGACGTGTGGACTCTCCACCGATGTCAATAATATCTGCACCATCCTCTATCATTTTGTTTGCGTGTTCAATTGCAGAATTAACGTCGATGAAAAGCCCTCCATCTGAAAATGAATCAGGAGTTACATTAAGGATTCCCATTATAAGAGTGCGACAACCAATATTAGAAAGGCAATCTTTTATCATATCCGATCCGTTTTTAGTTTCTTATCGGAAGGTTAATGATGGGAAACAAAAATGATAAATTGAAACTGGAATCAATAGCCAAGCGTTAATCTGATTGGGCAATACTATATTTTTGTTGCAATTGGTTCTTGTTCCATTAATTCTTCTATGTCCTTCGCATTAAGTGACTCTCGCTCAAGTAATGCATTTGCTAATCTATCTAGCCTGTATTCATTTTCTTTTAATAGAGATTCCGCTCTGGAAAGGCAATTTTCGACAATATTCCTTATCTCTTTATCAATCTCAACCGCAGTAGCTTCGCTATAATCCTTGTGTATAGCTAATTCTTTTCCCAAAAAAATCTGTTCTTCTCTTTTGCCAAATGTCAAGGGACCGAGTTTTTCGCTCATTCCCCATTCACAGACCATCTTGCGAGCCATATCAGTAGCCCTTTCTAGATCGTCTCTTGCGCCGGTAGAAGGTTCCCCAAATTTCATCATTTCAGCGACACGACCGCCAAGCCTGACCGCGATCTCAGCTTCAAGATAAGCTTTTCCGTAATTATGTTTCTCTTCTGCTGGCAGTTTCTGTGTTATGCCTAACGCACGTCCTCTTGGGATAATGCTACACTTATAATTTGGATCTGCCTCAGGTATAAGGTAAGAGAGAAGAGCGTGACCTGCTTCGTGATATGCAGTGATCCGTTTTTCGCTATCGCTTATGATCAGGCTTTTGCGCTCAGGTCCCATAAGAACTCTATCTTTTGCTTCTTCCAGACATTCCATATCAACCTTATCTTTATTTTTTCTAGCCGCAAGGATCGCAGCTTCATTGACCATATTAGCAATATCTGCACCGGAAAATCCGGGAGTGCTTCTGGCAAGCAATGAAAGATCAACGTCATCTGCTAATGGGACCTTATTTCCGTAGGTATGAACTCTAAATATACCTTCTCTTCCTTTTACGTCGGGGAGATCAACTACTATCTGTCTATCAAATCTTCCTGGACGTAACAATGCGGGGTCTAAAACATCTGGTCGGTTAGTTGCTGCCATAAGTATTACGCTATCTGTTGTGTTAAAGCCATCCATTTCCACAAGAAGCTGATTGAGCGTTTGTTCTCGTTCATCATGTCCTCCGCCGATACCTGCCCCTCTGTGTCTGCCAACAGCATCTAATTCATCAAGGAAAATTATGCAAGGAGCATGTTTTCTGCCAGTCTCAAACAGATCACGAACTCTCGACGCGCCTACTCCGACAAACATTTCAACGAAATCTGAACCACTGATGCTAAAAAACGGCACACCTGCCTCGCCAGCTACTGCACGTGCTAAAAGGGTCTTGCCTGTCCCTGGTGGACCCACTAGAAGGACGCCTCTTGGGATACGTCCTCCAAGCCTTTGAAATTTTTTTGGCTCTTTTAGAAACTCTATAACCTCTTTTAGATCTTCTTTTGCCTCATCACATCCCGCCACATCGTCAAAAGTCTTTTTAGATTGACTGTCAGATTGCATTCTTGCCCTACTTTTTCCAAAGGCAATTGCCCTGTTGCCTGTCCCCTGCATCTGTCGTGAAATGAAATACATAAAGCCTATTATTATAATAAGTGGAATTAATCCGCTAGCAAATATGCCCAACCATTCGGGAAACCTCGATGGGGTTTGATAATCAAAGTCTATTTTTGCATACAAAAGTTTTTCCTCTAATTCAAAATTTGAGTGTATATCACGAGGGGTCTTGAATATCCTAGCACCTTCACGTTCATAACCGGGATTGAATTTACCATTTATCCAATCTTTGCCTATTCTTACAGATTCTATTTCCTTTTGATCAGGATTAGATATTATATTATAAAACTCACTGGCTTTGAGATTGTATGTCCTCGATGGTTCGTTCAATAGGAGCCGCCAGAATCCATAGACAAGCACTGCTCCTAACAACAACCATACAATCATGCCTCGCACGCTTTTATTCACAAATAACTCCTTTGATAGTTATTCAATTGATATTTGATAGTTATTCAATTGATAATTATAAAATCAATTAATGTCAATCCGTCATTTACATTGATCAATTATATCATTTACATATTATCATGTCAAGTTATAGAAACCTGATCTTAGGACATAAGTTCGGACATTTCCCAGTGCAATACTACCAAAATGACTGAAAATTCATGTTATCATGTGA
>FWPV01007159.1_pt1 | contig 10407 bp, 7 predicted proteins | sample 2228371 | NCBI WGS metagenome assembly FWPV01 (sample SAMEA103939776, study PRJEB20133) | metagenome
AAGTCTTGCTGGACGTGATGTACGAGTTGCCATCCCGCTCGGATATCGTCAAGTGCGTGATCACTAAGGATACCATCGAGAAACATATCGAACCTACCCTCCTCACCAAGCATGGCAGATACGAAGAGGAAGAATCCGCCTAGCGGAGGATAAAGCTTCATCTTTCCGGAAGTGGCGATGCATTGATTTTTCTCCAAGGATATTCATAGCCTACCCGCGGGACTTCCTCGAAGATGTGCCAATCTTTTTGTCCCCCTCCAGCAAACCCATCGGAGCTATGAGTAGCACGGGCCGACTTGATGTCCCAGATCGGGGTTTCATGTTTAAGCGGATCTGTCCTCCCCCTTAATGGGGCAAATTGTTTTGGGATGGGGAGATCCTCCGTCCCTAGCCCCTGAAGGTGCTTTTGATTATAATTAAGAGGATTCGGAGATAGCATGAAGCGACAAGGAGATAGGTCATGGGTTGGATAGCTCTATATATTTTTCTGGGAAGCATCTTTCTAGGGATGCTGAGTATCCTTGTACTGGCCTATTGTCTTTATGGTATATACAAGACAGTGAGGTACGGCTATAAAGATCTAAAACCATGGATGGGAAGGTTCCAGGAGTTCGCAGAGGAGGTTCAAAAATCCCTGACCCAGCTGGAGGAGAGGGGAGCCGGGCTTGCCAGTATGGGCGAGGAGATGCGCAGAAACGTGGATGATATCAGGGACATCGTCGAGGAGATTAGGTCCCATCCGATGGTCTGGACCGCCGGCAAGATTTCCAGGTTTATCTAGGCCAAACTGGAAAAGTGAGCGGGAAAAATCCAGGTATATTAGGGATAGACTGGAACAAGTAGGTAGTAAGTAGCGGGCGGAAATGGGTCATGCTTCTGCCTAATACATACCACCTACTAATATTTTAGGTAGAGCGGGAGAAAGCAAGCATGGAGGAGATTCCCAAGGTTTACAATCCAGCGGACGTGGAGGAGAAGTGGTACAGTTTCTGGGAGGAGCAGGGGTTTTTCCATGCCCGGTGCAATCCGGAGAAGGAACCCTTCTCCATCGTCATCCCGCCTCCCAATGTCACCGGCTCTCTACACATGGGTCATGCCTTGAACAATTCCCTCCAGGATTTCATCATCCGCAGGAAACGCATGCAGGGGATGGAAGCCCTATGGCTACCCGGTACCGATCATGCGGGAATCGCCACCCAGAACGTGGTGGAACGCAAGCTCGCGGAGAGGGGCCTGACTAGAGAGGACCTAGGCAGGGAGAGATTCCTGGAGGAGGTCTGGGCCTGGAAGGAGAAGTACGGCAGCACCATCATCAGCCAGCTGAAGCGGCTGGGGTGCTCATGCGATTGGGAGCGCGAGCGCTTTACCATGGACGAGGGATGCTCCCGGGCAGTGCGGGCGGTTTTCGTGAGGCTCTACCAGGAGGGGCTCATCTACCGGGGTGATTACATTATCAACTGGTGCCCCCGTTGCAAGACTGCCCTCTCCGATATCGAGGTGGAGCACGAAGAGATCGACGGTAAGCTCTGGTATATACGTTACGACCTCAAGGATTCAGATGAGTTCTTTTACGTGGCCACCACCCGACCCGAAACCATGCTAGGGGACACGGCGGTGGCGGTAAACCCACACGATTCCCGGCACCGCCATTTAATCGGCAGGACCGCCATTCTCCCCCTGGTGGGGAGGGAACTGCCCATCGTGGGGGACGATTTCGTGGATCCCGAGTTCGGCACCGGTCTGGTCAAGGTGACCCCGGCTCACGATCCCAATGACTTCGAGATAGGCAAGCGTCATAATTTACAAGAAGTAAATATTTTTACCGAGGACGCGGTGGTGAACCAGGCGGGCGGGAAATATGCGGGACTGGATCGTTACGAGGCCAGAAACGCGGTAGTGAGAGACCTGGAGTCCATGGGATATATCCTCAAGGTCGAGCAACACCGCCACGGGGTAGGCCACTGTTACCGGTGTCATACGGCGATAGAGCCCTACCTCTCCCGGCAGTGGTTTGTGAGTATGAAGAGCCTGGCCGAACCCGGGATAGAGGCGGTCAAGGATGGAAGGATAAGGTTCACGCCCAGTCGCTGGGAGAAGGTCTATTTCGACTGGATGTATAATATACGGGATTGGTGCATCTCCCGGCAATTGTGGTGGGGACATCGTATTCCCGCCTGGCATTGCGTCAAGTGTGGGGAGATGGTGGTGTCGGAGACCGACCCCAGTTCATGTTCTTGTGGCGGAGAACTGGAACAAGATCCCGATGTTCTGGACACCTGGTTCTCCTCGGGACTGTGGCCCTTTTCCACTTTGGGATGGCCCGATGAAACCGAAGACTTGCGCTATTTCTACCCCACCTCCGTTTTGGTCACCGCCTTTGACATAATATTTTTCTGGGTAGCGCGCATGATCATGAACGGCATCCATTTTATGGGAGATGTTCCTTTCCGCGAGGTCTTTTTCACCGCTCTGATTCGCGACGAGTCGGGGAAGAAAATGAGCAAATCCTCGGGAAACGTGATCGATCCCCTGGAGGTAATCGAGCGTTACGGAGCCGACGCTTTGAGGTTCACCCTCGGTTTCATCGCTGTTCCGGGGCGAGATATCTTCCTCTCCAGGGAAAGGATTGAGGGGAGCCAGCATTTCTGCAATAAAATCTGGAACGCCTCCCGCCTGGTCTTGATGAACCTGCGCGACTTCCGACCTCAGGAGGTCAGGGAGGAGGAGCTGGATTTGACCCTGGAGGATCGGTGGATCCGCTCCGCTCTTTCCAGGCTGATTTCTATGGTGGATGACTATTTCGAGAACTACAATTTCAGCGAGGCCTGCAAAGCCCTGTACGACTTCTTCTGGGGAGACTTCTGCGACTGGTTTCTGGAGATGGCCAAGGTAAGATTCTATGGCGACGATTCCCAGGCAAGGAAAACCGCGCAGTACGTGACCTGGTCCACGCTGGAATGTTTTCTCCGTCTGCTCCATCCCATCATGCCTTTTATTACTGAGGAGATTTGGCAGAGGCTACCTCGAGAAGGGAATTCCATCATGGTGGCGCCCTGGCCCCAAGCCTTGCCAGGCCACGTTGACGAGCGAGCGGAGAGGGAGATGGATTTCCTCAGGGAGGTTGTTACCTGCATCAGAAGAATTCGCTCCGAATTGAAGATAAAACCCTCCCAGAGGATTCAGGCCATCCTGAAGGCGGGGGGCGAGGAAGCTTTAAAGATCGTCAAGGAGAACATCAAGCATATCCTATCCCTGGCTGGACTATCCCGGCTGGACGTGGATGAAGAGGTGAAAGATCCTTCCGGATACGCCCGGGGGGTGGTTGGTTCCACCGAGATATTTCTTCCGCTCAGAGAGGCGGTATCCTTCGATGAAGAAGTGGCCCGGATCGAGAAGGAACTGAAGAAACTGGAGGTGGATGCCAGTAAAGCGCAGGCTAAGCTCTCCAACGACCAGTTCCTTTCCCGGGCTCCCCTGGAAGTGGTGCATAAAGAAAGGAAGAAGCTGGCGGAGATAACTCTCAAGATGGAGAAGCTGAGGGAGCAGCTGGAGTTACTCGGTTAGCGCGGAGTGGCTTCTGGGCTATCTTTTCAGTAAAGCTAATTTTAACATTATGTAATAAAATTGTTGAGGCACGACCAATTGACGATTTGCGAATTTTGGAGAAGAGGGACTTGGATTTTCAGGAAGCGGAGAAGTATCTGGATTCGACTGATAAATACGGCATCAAGCCTAGCCTGGATCGCATAACTTTATTATGCGAGAAACTGGGAAATCCCCAGCTGGGCTATCCCTCCATTCACATAACCGGAACCAACGGCAAGACCTCCACCGCTCGCATGATCTCATCTGTCCTGGAGGCGATGGGGAAGAAAACCGCGCGCTATACCTCGCCTCACCTGCAGAGCGTAACCGAAAGAATCTGCATAAATGGTATTCCCATCAGCGCCGGGGATTTTGCCCGTTACATGGAGATGATCATTCCCAGCGTGGAAGAGACCAATCGAGAGACCGGGGACCCCCTCTCTTACTTCGAGATCTCTACCGCCCTGGCTTTCCTTTATTTTTCAACCCGCAAGGTGGACGTGGCGGTGGTGGAAGTAGGAATGGGGGGGAGGTGGGATGCCACCAATCTGGTAGACTCTCGGGTTTCGGTGATCACCAATCTAGGATATGATCACGTCGAGGAGCTTGGGCCTAGTCTCGTTGATATCGCCCGGGAGAAGGCGGGGATCATCAAGCCAGGCAACATAGTGGTAAGCGGGGTCAGCGAGCCGGAGCTGTTGGAGATAGTGGAGAGGACCTGCCGGGAAAAGGGATGCCCCCTGAGGTTGTTGGGTAGGGATTTCGAGGTCTTATACCATGTCACCTACGGCATAACCACGGAGAGGGTGGGCCAGGTGATCGGCGTCAAGGGTCTCTATCGCGAGTACGCGGATATCTTCGTTCCCCTGCTGGGAGAATACCAGGCGGTGAACGCCGCTTGCGCCATAGCTGCGCTGGAAGCGTTCGCGGGAAGTCCCCGCCAAATCTCCCTGCAAGAGGTGGAGAGGGGTCTGGGTAGAGTGACTTCGCCAGGACGCCTGGAAGTGGCATCCCTTCATCCTTTGGTGCTCCTGGACGGCGCCCACAATCCCGATGGAGCCCAAAAGCTAGCCCAGGTGCTCAGGAGTGAGATTGATTACGACAGGCTGATACTGGTTCTGGGGATTCTGGAAGACAAAGATTTCAGGAAAATCCTGCAGATTCTCACTCCGCTTGCGGATATAGTCATTCTGACTCGCAGCCGGAGCGCGAGGGCTGCTTCCACTAGCACTTTAAGTTACGAGGTGAAAAAAATGGGCAAGGAGTGCTATGCGGTGGAGGATGTGGCCGGAGCCGTAAAGCTGGCGCGAACCCTTGCCGAGGTAAGCGACTTGGTTTGCGTCACCGGTTCCCTTTACACGGTGGGGGAGGCTCGGGAGGCTCTCAAGTTAAAGTTGAGCTGAGGAGCGGGCATTCATTAAAATCTCCCCTTGAATATGACTGAGGAGCCGGAAAGTGGCGAGAACGAGTTTTAATAAGGTTATAATTCATAACGCTGGATTCATAACACTGGATTGGTGCACTGGATTTATAATGATAGATTTGACAAAGGGTTCATAACACTGGATTAATACGCTGGATCAGTACACTGTATTAGTACACTGGATTCATAACACTGGATTGGTGCACTGGATTCGTAACGATGAATTCATAGCACTGGAAAGGAGCGATAATGGCTGAAAGAACCTTGGTCTTGATAAAGCCGGATGGAGTTCGCCGAGGCCTGGTGGGCGAGATTATTTCCCGGTTCGAAAAGCTGGGCCTGAAGATAGTGTCCATGAAATCGTTGGTGATGGACAGGGAGATGGCAGAACAACACTATTTCGAGCACAAGGGAAAGCCGTTCTACGAGGAACTGGTAGACTTTATCACCTCGGGGATGATCGTGGCCATGGTCTTGGAAGGGGAATCGGCGGTGGAGATAGTGCGCAAGGTGATGGGGGCTACCGATGGCAGGTTGGCCGCGCCGGGGACGATAAGGGGGGATTACGCTGTGGGGGTATCCCAGAACCTAGTGCACGGTTCCGACTCCCTGGAGAGTGCCGATAGGGAAGTGAAGCTCTTCTTCCCCGAGATTTAGTGTGGGATAAATCGTGACCACACAACGCATATAAGATTTGTAAGCGATAACGCCTGTGAACGAAAATTGGTTTGAACCGAGGTTTATATCCTATAGTGACCATCAGCCAGATTGTTGATCACCATCTTTTAACAGGAAAACCTTGTGTGGGGCGAGTGATCCCTGGATAAAAGACACCCGTTTGCACAGCTCTTGCCAATAAAGGGCTTGTTGTGTGGTAAAATACTTTAATGAACGAGATTATATTTGAATAAAAATATATGTGAATATATGTGATTTAATATATGTGATTTACGACGGTTTTTTGGAAAAAAGGTGAGGAAATGCCCATGTCTTGGGAACTTCTAGGTAGGGATATGGCCATTGACCTGGGAACCGCCAATACCCTGGTGTATGTGCGGGGCAAAGGCATAGTCCTAAATGAGCCTTCGGTGGTGGCCATCAATACCTCCAATGGAGCTATATTGGCGGTTGGAGCGGAAGCAAAGCGCATGATCGGAAGAACTCCAGGTCACATCGTGGCGGTAAGGCCTCTAAAGGATGGCGTGATTGCCGACTTCGATGTCACCGAGAAGATGCTTCGTTACTTCATCCAAAAGTGTCATAAGAAGAGGCTGTTTGCCCGCCCCCGCGTGGTGGTCTGCGTGCCTTCCGGCACCACCGGCGTGGAGCAGCGTGCGGTGGAGGAAGCCTGTATCCAGGCGGGAGCGAGGGCAGCGTATATCATCGAGGAGCCCATGGCGGCGGCCATAGGTGCTGGGCTGCCCATCCATGAGCCCACCGGGAACATGGTAGTGGACGTGGGTGGCGGAACCACCGAAGTGGCGGTGATCTCCCTGGGAGGGATCGTCACCAGCGAGTCCATCCGTATTGGCGGGGATGAGCTGGACGAATCCATCGTCAATTATATAAAACGGGAATATAACTTGATGATTGGCGAAAGGACGGCTGAAGAGCTCAAGATTCAGATTGGTTCCGCCTTTCCCATGGGGGATGATATAAACGCCGAGATAAAGGGCAGGGATCTGGTTACGGGGCTACCCAAGACCATCATGGTGCTGGCTGACGAGATCAGGGATGCCATCGAAGAGCCGGTATCAGCCATCGTGGACACGGTCAAAGCAACCCTGGACAAGACGCCGCCCGAGCTCGCCTCAGATATCATGGAATGCGGCATAACTCTGACGGGAGGAGGAGCGCTTTTAAAAGGTTTAGACGAGAGGCTCCGGCATGAGACCGCGATGCCGGTTTATATCACGGATTCCCCGCTTTCCTGCGTGGCTATTGGTTCGGGCAAATGCCTGGAAGAGTTCGAAATCATGAAAAAAGTACTGATATCTTCTTCCCGCCACTGATAGGGCTATCACGGTAATATGATTGGCGTAGAAAGAAAGAACAGACGTTTGACCATCGTCGTCCTCTTGATAATCTGCCTCCTGCTGGTGACGGTGTATTCCCGCGAGGGAGAAAATGGCATCTTCCATCGGGTGCAGCGATTTTCACTCGAGATCATCTCCCCTCTGCAGAAAGGCATATCAAAAATCATCCGACCGGTGAAAGACGGAATAGGATATTTTTTCGATCTATTCTCCATCTCCGAGGAAAGGGATAGGTTGCTGGAAGAAAATCGAGAGATGCGCAATCGCTTGATGGATATGGAGAGGCTGGAGAAGGAGAACGAGCTGCTCAAGGCGATGATAAACGTGAAGGAGAGCCAGAAAAGCTGGGATTTTCTAGTCGCGGACGTTATAGGCTCCAATCCCGATAACTGGAAAGAGACCATCCAGATAAGCGCAGGTTACGATGATGGGGTGTTGGAATACATGGCGGTTCTGAACGAAGAAGGCTACCTGGTGGGCAGGGTGGTGGTGTGTACCGCCCATACGTCGTTGGTCCAGCTTATCACCGACAGCGAGAGCGCTATTGGAGCCAGACTGAAGTCCAATGGGGAAATGGGCTTGATCAAGGGCGAGGGTCAGGGCGTGGTCAAACTGGAGATCATCAACCAGGATGCAGTAGTAAACCAGGGTGACCTGGTCATTACCTCAGGCGTGGGTGGTACTGCTCCTCCAGGCATTCCCATCGGCAGGGTCAGCGAGATTTCCGAGAGAAGAACCGATCTCTCTCGAGGAATCAGCCTGGAACCGTTGGCTAATCTGACCAAGCTGGAAAAAGTTATGGTGGTATTGGTTCCCGCTCCCTTTGAAGCACCCAAGAAACTTGAGGAGTAGTTCTATATGCATCGCCGCCTGGTCTTCATCACGCTTCTTCTGGTCACTTTTCTTTTACAGGTTACCGTGGCGCCGGAGATTTCCATTGGAAGGGTAAAACCAGACCTGCTGGTGGTGGTAACCGTGTGCTGGGGCTTGTTGGAAGGGCCTACCGCGGGCGCCCTCTTCGGTTTCTGGGGTGGCTTTCTTGGGGATGTGTTCAGCACTTCCATTCTAGGGGTTTCCGCTTTTGCCCAGGCTCTGGTGGGGTTCATCTCCGGTGAATTGAAACATCGCATCGTGCCCACCTCGGTAATCTGGCCCATGGGCCTGGTCTTTGTCTTCAGCGTCCTCAACGAGCTGGTCCGATTTGTCACCTGGATAGCGGTGGGCTGGGACGCCCGCCCTCCCTTCAGTTTCGCCACGATTATAGGCATCGCCCTTTATAATATGTTGATGGCAGTTTTGGCCTATCCGGTGACCAAGAGGCTGGAGGAGAGGGAAGAGGAACTGGTCCTCTTCAAGTAAAGATGAAGCTATCTATGGAGGGAAGGACGGGTGAGCCGAGGATTGACGGGGCAGGTGGAGCGAAGAGGTCATGGGAGTTCTTCGGTATATATGTGTTCAGGATTGATTCGGGGCGGTCAGGAAAGAGCGTATGTTATTATGATAGGAGAGTTTTGAGAAGTGGCACTTGACACGAGATCTTACCCAAAGGAAGTGATTGGCCGGTGCCGGTAGATCCGCAGCAAAAAGGCGGCATGGTACATCGCTTTACTATTTTCATATTCTTCCTGGCGATTCTCTTTGGAGTCATCGTAATCCGCCTCTGGTTCTTACAGGTGGTTCAAGGTAAGAAATACGAGGCTATGGCCTCCCAGAACCGCATCAGGGAGGTTCGGCTAGAGGCCCAAAGGGGCTATATTCTGGACCGCAACGGTAATAAGCTGGTCACCAACCGCCTGGCTCTCTCCATCTTCGTGGTTCCCACCGACTACCAGAAGCTGGAAGACAAGGATTCCGAGGTGGCCAGGCTAGCCGCCTTGATCGACATGCAGCCTGAGGAGATCAAGAAGAAGCTGGAGGGAGAACAGGTACAACCTCACAAGCCAGTGCTGATTAAAAAAGATATCGATCCCGGCATCTGGTTTTTCATCAGGGAGAGGCAGGACCAGTTTCCTTGGGTGCAACCCACGGAGCTTCCGGTGAGGGATTATTGCGAAGGGGATGAGAGGCTAGCGGCCCATGTGCTTGGTTATTTGGGCGAGATAAGTGAGGAACAGCTGGAGAAGCTTAAAGACAAGGGATATAAAGCTGGTGATATCGTGGGCACCAGTGGGGTGGAGGCCTTTTATGAGGATACTCTGAGAGGCGAGGATGGCTGGGTAAGCATAGAGGTCAACGCCAAAGGGATTCCCTTGCGGCAGCTGGACAGAGTTGACCCCACTCCTGGCAAATCCCTGGTTTTGACTCTGGACAGGGATTTGCAGCGGGAAGTGGAGAAGGCCCTTCTAAGCGGCATCAAGCTGGCGCGCACTCATTACGACAAGGAGACGGGAACCACCTACCAAGCTCCTGCTGGCGCCGCGCTGGTCCTTGATCCTAGAAACGGGGAGATACTGGCCATGGCCAGCGAGCCCTCCTTTGATCTTGAGAAGTTCGTGGGGGGGATCGATGAGCAGGAATGGAAAGAGCTGAATGATCCCTCCAAGCATTATCCCTTGAACAACCGGGCTATCGTAGGACAATATCCCACAGGATCCACCTTCAAAGTGATCACGGGCTTGGCTTCCCTACAGGAGGGATTCACCGCGGCATTCACCCCCTTTTTCTGCAGCCATACCTTTACCGAAGGAGAGTTCAAAGACTTTCCCAGGACGTGTTGGGGTAATCATGGAAGAATCGATTTCACCAACGGGATAATCCACTCCTGCGACGTGGTCTTTTACCACTTAGGATACCTCTTCTATCAATATGATCGCGCCAATCCCAGCTGGGAGAACCGTTTCCAGAACTACGCGCGCCTATTTGGCTTGGGATCCAAGACCGGAATAGATCTCCCAAACGAGTTTGAAGGCAGGGTGCCCACGCCTCAGTGGAAGAAGGAGTTCAACCGCAACAACCCCAACCCCGACTACCAGCAATGGTATCCCGGAGATACCGTGAATATGGCCGTGGGGCAGGGAGATATCCTTCTCACCCCCCTTCAGCTGGCCAATGTGTACGCAGCTATAGCCAATCGTGGTCCCTATTACCGTCCCCATCTGGGCAAGGAGATACTAACCTGGCAGGGCGAGACCATAACCGAGATAGAGCCGGAGAAGATCGGAGACATCACCAGCCGTGATAATCCGTATGGGTTGATGATTGCTCCAGGGAATATCGATGTGGTGCGGGCGGCTTTAGCTGGCGTGGTGCAGAGGGGTACCGCTGCCAACACCTTTGCCGGTTTCCCCCTGGGGCAGATTCCAGTGGCGGGCAAGACGGGGACCGCTGAGATCGCTGGAAAACAGCCCACCGCCTGGTTTGCCT
>FWPV01016485.1_pt1 | contig 10407 bp, 10 predicted proteins | sample 2228371 | NCBI WGS metagenome assembly FWPV01 (sample SAMEA103939776, study PRJEB20133) | metagenome
TGACCGCGGGATGCGGCCGGACACCGCGCCAGGATGCGCCCCCTGGTCCGATCCTAGGCGTCTCCGAACCGGCCCCTCGCGCGACGAGCCGGCAACCGAACCGATCCGGCGGCGTGCTGATCGTGGAGTATCACCGCATCGCGAGGAAGGAGGCCCGCTGGGACCGGTCGATCGAGGCCTTCCGGCGGGATCTCGAGCGGCTGCACCGGCTCGGTTTCCGCCCCGTGACGCTGTCAGAGTACCTGGAGAACCGGATGGACCTGCCGCCGGGCGCCTCGCCGGTCGTCTTCACGTTCGACGACTCCCACCCTTCCCAGATTCGGTTCCTCGCGGACGGCACGCTGGACCCGGAATGCGCCCTCGGCATCTGGTCGGAGTTCGCGAAGGAACATCCCGACTTTCCGGTGCGCGCCACGTTCTTCATCCTCCCGCCGACGCCCTGGGGCCAGCCGCGGCAGGTGGCGGCCAAGTTCCGCGTGTTGCGGGAGCTGGGCTGCGAGGTGGGAAGCCACACGCACAGCCATGCGAACCTGAGGAGGCTGCGGGCCGCGGACGCCGAGAGCGAGCTGCGGAGGTCTTCCGACTGGATCGCCCGCGAGTTCGGTGAACGGCCGACAGCCGTCGCCCTGCCCTACGGGCTGGCGCCGAAGGACCCCGCGTTGCTGGGCAGATGCGGCTTTCGCGCCGCGCTGCTCGTTGGGGCCGGCCCCGCGCCCTCCCCCGAGAACCCCAAGTTCGATCCGTTCCGTTTGCCCAGGATCCAGGCGATCGATGCAGAGTTCGGGCTGGGCTACTGGCTGGACCGGATCGAGGCGGGACAGGTGCGGCCCTACGTCGCCCCGTGACGCGCGCCGGGCACGAAACGAGAAGGGGCCGGTCCAAGACCGACCCCTCCGCTCTCGCCGGACCGGCCGTGCCGACTCAGGCGCGCTTGCGGCGGCGGGCGGCGGCCGCGAGCCCGAGAGCGGCGAGCGCGATCGTCGCGGGCTCCGGCACGGGCACGCCGTTCTCCACGGTGTTGAAGTAGAACGCGCCGTTGTACTGGACCGTCGTGCCGCTGCCCACCTGATTCGGCAGGTTCAGCTTCAGCGTGATGGTGTCCTGCAGACCCCAGCTGCTCAGCGCGGTGACGTTGGTTCCGTAGTACCAGTGGATCCCTCCGTCGGTGAGCAGGGAGGTGTCGCCGGGCACGGTCAGTCCCGAGGCGGTGCCGCGAAACAGGCTGTCCATCACCTGGTTGCCCTGGATGTTGTTGATGGCCCAATCGAACGTCCCAGACACGGGCGTGCCGTAGCTGTTCGGGGCGTCGGAGTCGTAGGCCGTCACGTTGCCGAGATCGAAGACGAAGAAGAACTGGCCCTGGTCGCCGAAGATGCCCGCCCACGACTGGCCCGTCAGCGCGGGGTTCAGCACGCCCAGATCGTAGGTGGCGAACTGCATCGGCTGCGAGGCGATCTTCCCGTTGTCCACGGTGAAGGTCCCGGTGGCGAACAGGATCTGCGCCGAGTGGGCGGCCGCGCTCAGTCCAAGGACGGCGAGAACCGCAGTGAATGACTTCATCGTTGCATCCTCTCCTTACAGACCCGCACCAATCGCGGGAGCTGCAGTCCCATTGTGCGCGATGAGCTGTCCTTGGTACCCCGACCCGGCCCAAAAACAGGCAGAAATACTTGGGTCTTCGGCGTCGGGCCGGGTCGGGGACTCGCTCGGTAAACTCCCTCCGCCATGACGGTCGACGAACAGCTCGAGCTGCTGAGGAGGGGAACCACAGAGATCATCTCCGAGGAGGATCTGAGGGCCAAGCTGGCCAAGGGCCGGCCGTTGCGGGTCAAGCTCGGCGTGGATCCCACGGCCAGGCACGTCACCTTGGGCTGGGCGGTGGTGCTGCGCAAGCTCCGCGACTTCCAGAGGCTCGGGCATCAGGCCGTGCTGATCATCGGCGACTTCACGTCGATGATCGGCGATCCTAGCGGGAAGAACAAAACCCGCCCGCAGCTGAGCCGGGAGGAGGTCCAGGCGAACGTCGACGCCGTCATGCAGCAGATCGGCAAGATCCTCGATCCGGCCAAAACCGAGATCCTGTTCAACAAGGACTGGCTGGGCCCGATGACGTTCGAGGACGTGATCCGCCTGGCCTCCCGCTACACGGTCGCGCGGATCCTGGAGCGGGACGATTTCGCGAAGCGTCTGGCCGAGCAGCGCCCGATCGCGATGCACGAGATCCTGTACCCGCTGTGCCAGGGCATGGACTCCGTGGCGATGAAGGCCGACGTGGAGATCGGCGGCAACGACCAGAAGTTCAACTGCCTCGTCGGGCGGACGCTCATGGAGCAGTACGGCCTCGAGCCGCAGGTCGTGATGCTCTGCCCCCTGCTCGTGGGGACCGACGGCAAGGAGAAGATGTCCCAGAGCCTGGGCAACTACATCTCGATCGTGGACGAGCCCAACGACATGTTCGGCAAGACCATGTCCATCCCCGACGAGATCATGGAGAACTACTTCGAGCTGGCCACCGACGTGCCGATGGACGAGGTGCGGCGGCTCTGCGCCGACGCCCGTGAGGGCAGGACGAACCCGAGGGACGTCAAGCGGCGCCTGGCGCGGGAGATCGTCGCCCTGTACCACGGGCAGGAGGCCGCCCAGGCCGCCGACGACTACTTCGTCTCGACCTTCAGCCAGCGGCGGCAGCCCGTGGACGCTCCGGAGGCCGCGATCCCACCCGAGCTCGTCCGGGAGGACGGTACGGTCTCGCTTCCCGCGCTCATCGCCGGCCTCGGGCTCGCGAAGACCAACAGCGAGGCGCGGAGGCTGATGCAGGCGGGAGCAGTGAGCCTGGACGCCGAGAGGGCCGACGATCCCGTTCGCGCCTACCGTCCGGAAGAGCTGAGGGGCAGGGTGCTGCGGGTAGGCAAGCACCAGTTCCGCAAGCTGGTCTGAGGTGGTGCCGGGGGAGGGACTCGAACCCTCATGGTGTCGCCACCAACGGTGTTTGAGACCGCCGCGTCTACCATTCCGCCACCCCGGCGAGGCGCGGAAGCGGGAGAAGGATACCCGAACCGTTGGTCGGCGGCATCGGCCGTTGTGTAAACTCGCGGGCATGAAGGTTCTGGTCGCCGACAAGTTCGAAAGGGTGGGCCTGGAAGGGCTGAAGGCTCTCGGCGTCGAGGTGCTCAGCGATCCCTCGTTGAAGGACCAGGCTCTGGAGGAGAAGATCCGCGAGTATCAGCCGGAGATCCTCGTGGTGCGTTCCACCAAGGTGACGGCCCCGATGGTGACCGGAACCTCTCTGAAGCTGGTGATCCGAGCCGGCGCGGGCGTCAACACGATCGACGTGGAGGCGGCGACGAAGAACGGCGTGGCGGTGGCCAACTGCCCCGGAAAGAACGCCATCGCGGTGGCCGAGCTGGCCTTCGGATTGATGCTCTCCATCGACCGGCACATCCCCGAGTGCGTCGGCGAGCTCCGGAAGGGACACTGGAACAAGGCCGCGTTCAGCAAGGCAAGGGGGCTGTACGGCAGAACCCTGGGTCTGATCGGTCTTGGCAACATCGCCCAAGAGATGGTGCCGCGGGCGCAGGCGTTCGGCATGCGGGTCATCGCCTACAGCCGTTGGCTGTCGCCGGACGTGGCCGGGGCTCTCGGCATCGGTCGGTGCGAGTCGGTGGACGAGGTGGCGGAAAGATCCGACTTCGTCTCGGTGCACGTGAGCCTGAACCCCGGAACGCGCGGCATGATCGGCAAGTCGTTCTTCGACGCGATGAAGCCTGGCGCCGTGTTCATCAACACCAGCCGCGCCGAAGTGGTGGACACCGCGGCGTTGCTCGCAGCCCTTGACTCGAAGCCGATCTTCGCGGGTTTGGACGTGTTCGAGGACGAGCCCGCGACGGCCGAGGGCACCTACGAAGGTCCGATGAAGGACCACCCGCACGTGTATTGCACGCACCACATCGGAGCCAGCACCGAGCAGGCGCAGGAGGCGGTCGCGATCGAGACGGTGCGGATCGTGGAGGCGTATGTGAAGTCCGGCGCGGTGCTGAACGAGGTCAACACCGCCAAGTCGGTGCCGATCGCCGCCGTGTTGGCGGTCCGGCACGACGGCAAGGCGCTGGCGGCCGTGCAGAGGGCGTTGGCGGAGATGGGGCTGGCCGCGGGCGAGGCCGAGCACGTCCGGATTCCGCAGGGGCTGATCTCGAAGATCGCCGTGGATCGGGTTCCCGACGCAGCCGAACTGAGGGCCCTGCGACTGGTCGACGGGGTGTTCGACGCGACGCTCTGCTGATCGCATGGCCGCACGGTTCATCGGCGCGCACATGCCAACGGGGAAGGGCCTGGACCAAGCCCTGCTCGCGGGCCGCCGGATCGGTTGCACGGCGGTGCAGGTGTTCACCTCTAGTCCCCAGCAGTGGAAGGCCCGCCAGCTGACCGACGATCAGATCGACAAGTTCCGAGCCGCTCGGCGAGAATTCGGCGAAGGCCCCGTGTTCAGCCACGACAGCTATCTGGTGAACCTGTGTGCGCCGGACCCCGAAGTGAGGGAGAAGTCTGTGGCCAGCCTGGTCGGCGAGCTGACGCGCTGCAGCGCGCTCGGACTCTCCGGGGCGGTGTCGCACATAGGAGCCCATCTGGGCCAGGGTGACGAGTCAGGGCGCCGCTTGGCGGCGGAAAGCATTCTGCGGGTGCTCGCCGAGACGCCCGAAGACGCGATGCTCTGGATGGAGACCACGGCGGGCCAGGGGTCGGCCCTCCACTGGAGGTTCGAGCATCTCGCGGAGACCCTCGACCTGTGCGGTGGCCATCCGCGGCTGGGCGTGTGCCTCGACACGGCCCACGTGTTCGCCGCCGGCTACGACGTGGCCTCGCCCGGAGGCCTGGAGGCGGTGTTGGAGGAGTTCGATCGGGTGATCGGCCTCGAGCGGCTGAGGGCGGTCCACTGCAACGACAGCAAGAAGGCCCTCGGCTCGCGGGTTGACCGGCACGAGCACCTGGGGCAGGGCCTGATCGGCGAGCAGTGCTTCCGCGCGCTGGTCCTTCACCCGGCCCTCGAGAACGTGCCGATCGTAGTGGAGACTCCCGAGGCGGACACGATGCACGAGCGCAACGTGAGGCTTTTGCTGGACCTGCGCTCCTCCTGACAGACCAGGCTGGGTTCGGCGTTCCCAAACCTCAAGCAGATTGTCAGGTTTGCGCCCTGAGCCTGGCAAGATTGCCGGCCGACACTGATGGTGGGATGCTGCGCGGAATCTACGCCACCGCAGCGGGAATGGCCGCCACCGAACAGTGGATGGACGCCGTGGCCAACAACCTGGCCAACGTGTCGACCCACGGCTACAAGCGGGACGCGGTGTTCTTCAACGAGGCGCTCGAGCGCTCGATGCTCGGCGAGGGCGGCAGAGGCCCTTCGCTGGGCAGCCTCGGCGTCGGGCCAGTGCTGAAGGGTGGCGCAACCATCTTCGATCCAGGCCCGCTGCAGCCGACCGGCAACCCGCTGGATCTGGCCATTGACTCCCCCCAGGGAGCGTTCGCCGTCAAGGATGCCAAGGGCAGGATTCGGTTCACCCGCGACGGATCGTTCCGGGTCGATTCCGAGGGCAGGCTCGCCACGCAGCGCGGGGAGCTGGTGCTGGACGATCGTCTGACGGAGATCGAGCTGCCGGCCGGCCCGGTCGAGGTGGCTTCCGACGGCACCATCCGCTCGGGTGGGCGAGAGGTGGCCACGATCGGAGTGTTCACCGGCAGGTTCACCAAGGTCGGCGGGAACCTGTTCGTCGTGGCCGGCAGACCGCAACCCGCCGAGGAGCCGAAGATCCAGTCCGGCGCCCTCGAGGGTTCCAACGTCAACCCGATCGGCGAGATGGTCGAGCTGATTCGGCTCAACCGCTCGTTCGAGCTCGCTCATCGTTCCATCGTCAAGCAGGACGAGCTGACGCAACGACTCATTCAGAGCCTTCAGGGCCGCTAGCATAGCTGGACCCGGGTGAACGCCCGGGAGGCGAAAGGGGGCGACGGACCGCGCCCGCCAAGCGGCTCAGGGAGGGCGACGTCGGCGCAATGCGCCAGGAGCACACAGTCGCCATGCTGCGATCGTTGGAGACCGCCGCGACCGGAATGGTCGCACAGCAGAAGAACCTGGACACCATCGCGAACAACCTCGCGAACGTCAACACGACGGCGTTCAAGCAGCTTCGCGCGGAGTTCCAAGACCTGATGTACGACACCCTGGAGGCGTCGGACGCGACCACAGGCCAGAGCGGGCCGACCCCGGTGCAGATCGGACTGGGCACGAAGTTCAACTCGACCTCGGCCTCGTTCACGCCCGGCGCGCTGCAGTCCACGGGGAACCCGCTCGACCTGGCGATCAACGGCGACGGGTTCTTCGCCGTTCTGTTGCCGGACGGCACGCGAGCCTTCACCCGCGACGGGAGCTTCCGAGTGGACGCCAACGGCCAGGTGGTCAACTCCGATGGCTACCCGTTGGACCCGGCGATCACGATTCCCGCCGGAGCCACCGCGCTCAACATCGCCGCGGACGGCACGGTGACCGCCAAGGTGCCGGGCAACGATGACCCTCAGGTTCTCGGGCAGATCACCATCGTGACCTTCACCAATCCGGCGGGGTTGCTGCGGATGGGCCAGAACCTGTATCTGCGCTCTGGCGGCAGCGGCGATCCGCAGGACGTGACCCCCGGGTCCGAAGGATCCGGCAGCCTGCAGCAGCGGTTCCTCGAGGCCTCCAACGTCCAGGTCGTGGAGGAGATGGTGCGCATGATCACCGCTCAGCGCGCCTACGAGATCAACTCCAAGGCCATTCAGGCCTCGGACCAGATGCTCCAGGTCGTGAACCAGCTGGTGAGGTGATCGCTCGTGGTTGCGCTGTTCCTGAGCTGCGTTCTGGGTGCCGGTGTGGCGGCGGGGTCGGTCCGCGTCGACGGGCCTGGTTATCTGCGGCTCGTGTCCAACGGTTTGATCGTGTACGCCAAGTCGGCGCGGATCCAGACCAAGGGCGGTTGGCTCGCCGACCAGTCGGGAGGCGTTTTCTCCCCCAGGATCGCGGTTCGGGATGGCTCGTCGCCCGAGGTCCAGCCGGACGGCTGGGTGACCGAAGGCGGGCGGCGGCTGGGCAGACTCACGCTGGCCGTGTTTCCAGAGGGCCAAGAGCCGACGGGCAAGCCGTACCTCTCCAGCGGAGCGCGACCGAAGGTGGTCTTCCCCGGCGAATCCGGTGGGGGGCGTCTGCTGATTGAGGGAGCGGCGGCACCGACTTCTACGACCCTGGCCGAAGCGCCCAAGCTCCAGACGGGCGCCGGCGTTTCGAGGCTCACGATCGTGGTGCGACCGCGGACGGAGGTCTCTGGGGACCGGTTTCGGCTGGAGGAGATCGCCGAGCTCACGGGTCCCGACGCAGAGCGGGTGCGGGCCCTCGAGCTGGGTCGTTCGCCGGTTGCAGGTTCGGTGGCCGTCGTCACCCGCGCCCAGCTGTTGGCGGCGCTGCGGAGCGCCGGCATCCAGCCGGAGGGCTGCAAGATCGAGACGCCCGTTCGGGCCGAGGTCGCCCGTGCGGCGCAGACGGTGCCGCACGAGCAGTTCGTGAGAGCCGCCACGGAGCACGCGGCGAAGGCGGTCGGTGGCAACGCCATGTTCACCTGCCCGGATCGTCCCTCGGATTGCCGCGTTCCGAGCGGCAGCGTGGAGCTGAGGGTCGAACGATTCGCTCCGAGCGTGGAGGGCGGCACCGCAACCGTAGGCGTGTACGTCGACGGCGTGCGACAAGCGGGGAGAACGCTCCGGCTGTTGGCGACGGCGCCCGACGGAGGTCCGCTCGCCCGGGTGGCTGCGGGAGCGACGGTGAAGCTCCGGGTCTGGAGCGGCGGCGCCTGCGTCGAGCTGCCCGCGAGGTTGCAGGAGCCCGGGCGCGTCGGACAGACGGTTCGGGTGATCACCGAGACGAGGACCACCCATTCCGGCGTCCTGCTGGACGCCAACACCGTGGAGGTGCGGTTGTGATTCCCTTTCTTCTTACCCTACTGATCTGGACGGCCGACGGCGCAGCGTCCGAAGCGCCGCCGGAGAACCCCGGATCCCTTTGGTCGAACGACACGAAGAACCCCTTCCTGGACCGTACGGCGCGGAAGGAAGGCGACATCGTTACGATCATCATCAGCGAGACTTCGACCGCGACGTTCACCGCGACCACCGAGACCCAGCGCACCGAGGCCAACAGCGTGGCCAAGCCCGTGGTGCCGATCCTCAGCGCCATCGCGCCCTGGATGGTGCCGAACCTCAGCGGCAGCACCAGTGGCAACCTGGGATCCAAGGGCAGCGGAACCACCCAGAGTGTGGGGAAGTTCCAGGCAAGGATGTCGGCGGTCGTGAAGCAGGTGCTGCCGAACGGCAATTTGGTGATCGAGGGCACCCGCTACGTGAGGGTGAACAAGGATCTGCAGACGTTCGTGCTGTCGGGGATCGTGCGGCCCGACGACGTGCGGCCCGATAACACCGTCCTGAGCGAGAGCATCGCCGAGGCGGACCTGCGGGTGGACGGTAAGGGCGCGATCACCGAGAAGCAGCGCAAGGGCATCCTCTCGCGCATCCTCGACTGGCTGTTCTAGGTGACCGGAGATGGCAACCAGGAACTGGATGATTGCAACGATGCTGCTGGCCGGAGCACTCGGCTCGGCGCAGACCCAGACGGCGGCACCAGGCAAGGCTGGGGGACAGAGCGCCGCCGACCGCGATCGGCTGCAGCGCCTCGCGGAAGCCGAGCGAGAAGGCATCGAGGTTCGCATCAAGGATGTCGCCCGCTTTCGCGGAGTCCGTCCAAACCAACTGCGTGGCTTCGGCCTGGTGATCGGCCTCGAGGGGACGGGAGACACGAAGAAGACGCCGTTCACGCAGCAGCTGCTGGCGAACGCCCTGCGCGACTTCGGAACGGCGGTGGACCCCTCGCAGATGAACCTGAAGAACATCGCCGCCGTGGCCGTCACGTGCGAGCTTCCGCCGTTCGCGTCTCCAGGCAACACCGTCGACGTGACCGTGCAGTCGATCGGCGACGCGAAGAGCCTGCAGGGCGGCTACCTGCTCCAGACCCCGCTGTACGGTGCGGCCGACAAGACGAAGGCGTACGTGGTGGCGCAGGGCCCGATCAGCATCGGCGGCTTCAACGTGTCCGCAGGCGGGAACTCGGTCCAGAAGAACCATGTGAACGTCGGTCGAATCCCCGGCGGGGGCATCGTGGAGGCCTCGGCGCCGACCCAGCTGGTCTTCGGAGGGTCGCTTTTCCTGGAGATGGACGATGCGGACTTCACAACGGCGCGCCGCATTGCGGACCGTCTTTCCGAGGCGAAGCCGGAGTACCAGCCGGTGGCTCTAACCGGGGGCACGGTCCAGTTGCGGCTCCCAGAGGGCAAGAACCCCGTTGACGCCATCGCCGAGATCGAAGGGCTGACCGTGAAGGTCGACATCCCGGCGGTCGTGGTGATCAACGAGCGCACCGGCACCGTTGTGGTCGGCGGAAACGTCCGGGTGGGGCCGGCGGTGGTCGCCAAGGGCAGCCTGCAGGTGCGCATCCAGGAGCAGACGATCGTGAGCCAGCCCGACACGCCTCTGGCGGGCGGAACGACGGTGGTGACTTCCCAGACCAACGTGACCGCGGAGGAGGACAAGACCCAAGTCGCCATGGTCGCGCCCAACGCCACCGTCGCCGACTTGGCGAGGATCTTCCAGGAGCTTCGGCTGAGCGCCCAGGACATCATCGCCATCCTGCAGGACCTGAAGGCGCAGGGGGCTCTGAAGGCGAGGATCAAGGTGCAGTGATGAGGATCGACGGTCTGCTGTACGAGGCCGCTGTCGCCGAGCGCGTGGAGCCGGAGCTGAGGAGGCTGCGCAAGGCCGCCGAGGGGATCGAGGCGGTGTTCTTCCGAGACCTTCTGCAAGCCATGCGCCGCTCCATCCCCGAGCAGGAGGGCGAGAACTCGTTCGGAGGACAGGTGTACCGCGATCTGTTCGATCAGGCCGTGGCCGACGCGCTCGGAAGATCCGGTTCGCTGGGCATCGCGAAGGTTGTGTACGACAGTCTGGCCGAGTCCGTGGCGGCTCAGGCCAAGGCCCGCGCCCTGCGGGAGGCCGCCGAGACGGAAGGCGCCAAGAGCTAGGAGAGAACCATGAAGACGCGAGAACTGCAGATCCTCTGGTGGGACTGGCTGAGCACCTCGGAGAGGCTGCTCCACTCCCTCCACGAACAGACCGCCGCGCTCACCCTGCGCGACGTGCAAAGGGTCGAGCGGCTCCAGCCCGAGCTGGAGAAGCTTTTGGCCAGGATGAAGGACATCGACGACCGCGCTGTGGCGTGCGCCAAGGGGCTGGCCGAAGAGCTGGGGGCGGAGCCCTCCCTTCGAGGTCTGGTGCGCGTGC
>FWPV01016486.1_pt1 | contig 10406 bp, 8 predicted proteins | sample 2228371 | NCBI WGS metagenome assembly FWPV01 (sample SAMEA103939776, study PRJEB20133) | metagenome
ACATTCAAATATTCAAATTAGATAAAATAGTTCATTTTTGATATAATAAAACTTTAAAATTACTATGAATAATTTGTCTTTACTCTTGAACCATAACTATCAATACAACCGATAATCGGAAAAATTAGGAGAAACAATCTGTGTTGCAAGTAATCCGACAAATACCGTGGTTATTTTACCACGATATGGCAATAGATTTAGGCACAGCCAATACACTTGTTTATGTAAAAGGTCAAGGAATTGTTTTGAGTGAACCATCCGTAGTAGCCATTAATAAAGATACCGGACGGGTTCGAGCAGTAGGTAATGAAGCAAAAAACATGATTGGGCGTACACCGGGAAATATCGTTGCTATACGCCCGATGAAGGACGGTGTTATTGCGGACTTTGAAACAACGCAACAAATGTTGCGGTATTTCATCCAAAAGGTACATAACCGCCGAAGGCTTATCTGGCCTCGTGTTGCAGTAGGCGTTCCCTCTGGAATTACTGCGGTAGAAAGAAGAGCCGTTACTGAGAGTGCTATTCAGGCAGGAGCCAAAAAGGTCTACATTATTGAAGAGCCTATGGCAGCTGCCATTGGAGCGGGACTTCCCGTCCATGAGCCTCAGGGAAGTATGATTGTGGACATCGGTGGTGGTACTACGGAAGTCGCTGTAATATCATTAGGAGGGATTGTGTTTTCTAAGTCAGTAAGAACCGCCGGGGACGAGATGGACCAGGCAATTATCAACCACATGAAACGCTCATACAATATGATGATAGGAGAACGAACCGCAGAAGAGATAAAAATCGCGATAGGTTCTGCATTCCCGTTAAAACAGGAACTGGAATTACAGGTAAAAGGACGAGACCAGGTATTGGGATTGCCCAGAATTGTTACTGTTACATCTGAAGAAATTCGGGAATCATTAAAAGAACCTGTCAGTCAAATTGTAGAAGCAGTGCGGTATACTTTAGAACGCACTCCACCGGAATTATCTGCGGATATTGTAGACCGGGGTGTTGTTCTCGCAGGTGGAGGTGCTCTATTAAGAGGATTAAACCAATTAATATCCAAAGAAACAGGACTTCATGTATCTATTGCAGATGACCCACTCTCAGCAGTCGTGCTTGGCGGAGGAAAATTTTTAGAGGAATTAAAGAATTATCCTGAAGAAAAACTTTAATAGCGTTAAGTTATCCGCTACTACACAGCAAGCGATTATATATAAACATTAAACATGAACATACTGAATACATTAAAAGCATATCGGTCAACTATTTTATTTGTGCTGATATGTCTTTTATGTATTTTTTCCCTTCTTGTAGAAACACCTTCCGCACCTATAAAAAATATCTTGAAACAGGGATTTTACTTGCTCACTTATCCTATCACCAGCGTAAAGACACAAATAGGTCATTTTTTAGACTTTCTTTTAAATGTGTTCTACAAAACAGACTATTTAATAAATGAAAACAAAACACTGAAAGAAGAGTTACTCAGACTCCGATTATCTCTCGTTGAAAAGGCAGAAAAAAATCATCAATTAGAAAAACAATTAAAAGTTTCCAATCCGCCAGATGAATGGAAACCTCTGAAACTTTTACAGGCTAATGTTTTAGAAGTTTATCAGGGAGCATTACGAATAGACCGTGGCTCTCGTGATGGTATTCATATATCTCAGCCGGTCATCGTGCCTGAAGGTGTAGTTGGCATAATTATTGAAACTTCTTTATTATCCTCTGTCGTTGCAACATTACATCACCGTGAATGTCGTATCGGTGCGATGATTAAGCGGGAACGGCTGAGACCTTATGACGGAGTTATTTATCCTTCCGGGGATTTACGAAAAATTTGCACAATGAATTATATTGATATTTATGACGATATCCGGGTTGGAGACTTAGTGGTGACCAGTCCTGAAAGTGTTTTTCCGCCGGGACTTCCTATAGGGATTATCCAATCTATTCACGAATCGGGAACTCTATGGAAAAGTGCGGATATAACACCCATTGTTGACCCTTATAAGTTAGACAGTGTTTTTATAATCGTAGATAGAATAGACCCACTAAATTTAAGAGATTACGAAAATGCTCATATTTATGAAGAAATTCCAGACAAACAAACCAAAATACAAACTCCTATACAGGAATTGTTAGCTCCATAAAAGGGATAGGATTATGAAATTAAATTATTTTTTATGGATAATTATTATTATCCTTCTTTCTGTTTTACAGACCAGCTGGCCTGATATTTTGAGAATTCAAGGAGTAATACCTGACCTTGGCTTGATAATGGTGATTTATTTTGCCTTATTCTATGGAGAAGAACGGGCTATGTTTACAGGAATATTAACAGGAATATATCAAGATATCGCAAGCAACTTAACATTAGGACATCATGTCCTTTGTTTGGTAATTACAGGTTTCATTTTCGGAAGATTATCAGGACGACTGCTTAGCGAACATCCCGCAATCAAGTCCGCTTTGGTTTTCTTTGGTGCTGTTTTACATGGCATTATTTTTAACATAATTGTATACCTACAGAATCCTTATACGAACATCATTTATGTGATATTTATCAACACAGTTCCTACTGCTTTTTACAGTGCCTTACTCACCCCAATAATATTCTGGTTATTGCACCAACTGTTCCGTTTCACCGAATTTTCTCCCATTTATCTATCAGGTAAATAATATGAATGATAGGATACAACAAAACAACATTTATCGTTTTATAGTTGTTTTTCTTATCATTATCGGAAGTATGTCCATTTTAATTTTTCGTTTATGGACTATACAGGTCAGAGATGGAGAAATTTATAGAGAAAAAGCTGAGAATAATCGTATCTGGCCACAAAGAATTAAAGCAGACCGTGGAAAAATAATGACAAAAGATGGAACTATTCTGGCGGATAATAGACCTTCCACAGATGTCGTATTTGTTCCCGGCGATTGTCCTCCCCAACGATATAAAGAGGTAGCCTCTTTATTGGAGAGTTTACTAAATATTCCCTCCTTCTGGCTTTTAGAACAAATAGACAACTTCCGATTAGAACCCTTTACTCAAATAACGATAAAGAGAGATATACCCCGTTCCGATTGGGTAAAAATAGAAGAAAATAATTTCCAATTGCCAGGTGTATATATTATTGTCCAGCCTCAAAGAACATACCCATTAGGAAACATTGCAGGACAAATCATTGGTTATATAAGCGAAACGACTCGTGAAGAGATAAATTTATATGAAAGTAAATATTTTCCGGGCGATTATATCGGAAGAACAGGGATAGAGCGATATTATGAATCCATTCTCAAAGGGACAGATGGATATATGACCGTTACAAAATATGCGTCAGGCTGGCCTCAATTACGCACCGACCGATACGGGAATTTGGTTCTTGTCCGAAAAGATACACGTGGTCACCCACTTACAGAAGAAAGTGAATTCCGACAAACTCCTATTCCAGGCAAAAACCTTATTTTGACATTAGATATAGAACTCCAAAAGTTTTGTGAAGACCTTCTTTTAAACTTGCAGGGGTCTATTGTGGTTCTGGATGCGGACACAGGAGCTATCCTTGCAATGGCTAATAGTCCTAATTATGACCCCAATGTTTTTGTAACAAAAGGGAAAGATATGGAACGATTGGAATTACTTCAAAATAAAAAGCCTAACCGAATGACAAATCGTGCCATAAGTGAACAGTATCCTCCTGGTTCTGTGTTTAAGGTATTCCTCGCTGCGACAGCCCTTGAAAAAGGGGTTATAACACCCACTACCACCTTCTTCTGTCCGGGTACATTTAAGATTGGAGGCAAAGGAAGAGAGTGGAAATGCTGGAAAAGCGGTGGGCACGGTTCCATAACTGTTCGCGAAGCACTTGCCTATTCCTGCGATGTCTTCTTCTATAATGTGGGATTAAAATTAGGTGTAGATACAATATCTGAATATTGTAAAAAGATAGGACTTGGAATAAAAACAGGGATTGATTTGCCTGGCGAAGTTCCTGGACTTATTCCTGACCGGATATGGAAAGCAAGCATAAACGCACACAAACCTGTATGGGAACAGAACTGGTACCCTGGTGACACCGTAAACCTGAGTATCGGACAGGGAAGTTGTGCAACGACTCCACTTCAAAATGCTGTTTTAATGGCAACTATTATTAACGGCGGACATCGTATTCATCCACATATTAACACCGATTTTATTCCCCCCCAACCAGAAGAACCTATCTTTTCAAAGAAAACATTGACTACCGTAATTGAAGGTATGAGACTTTGCGTAGAACCTATTGGAAACTTACCAGTAGGCACAGGAAAACTTGCTAAAGTGGATGGAATTACTGTGATTGGTAAAACCGGTTCCGCTCAAATCATGTCTTTAGAACACCATAAAAAATATAAAACAGAGGAAGAAATCCCATGGGAAATGAGAGACCATGCTTGGTTCGTTGCAGGCGTATTGGATAAACAACCTCGCATCGCCTTATGTATATTGGTAGAACATGGACATCACGGTTCATCCGCAGCCGCACCACTGGCACAAAAAGTTATTCAATTCTTTTATAATAGAGAAACGAAAATAGATACACCCTTAATAGCCCAAAAAATCTCAGGAGAACCGCTACATTGAGTTCCATTGAACATTATATAACTCGTCCCCCTCAGATAGAATTTGAGATAGAAGATACCAGTATCCGTATTATTGACTGGCGACGATTAAAACGCCTTGACCCTTTATTACTTGCTCTTACTTTGATACTGGTTATCGTCGGCTGGATAAATATGTATAGTGCCAGTCAGAACGAGAATTACTCCTATTTTATAAAACATGTTTCCATCTTCTTTTTTGGACTACCCGTATTGCTTTTGCTCACCATGACCGATTACAGAATAATTATTTCTTCTGCACCCTTTCTATATATTATGTCTATTCTATTCCTGAGCGTAGTATTATTATTCGGCGTTCAAGTAAAAGGTAGTGAACGATGGATATCTATAGGTCCCATAAGAATTCAACCTTCTGAGATGAATAAAATTATCATCGTTCTAATGTTAACATGGTACTTCGACAAAATTGGGGAACATATAAAAAAAATACACTGGTATATACTCACCTTTATTATGTCGGGAATTCCTATAATATTAATTTTTATACAACCCAATCTTGGAACAGCCATGACTATTGTTCCTATTACTGTGATAATGCTCTGGGTTGCAGGATGTCGTGTATGGCACTGGATAGCAACTATAATTGCCGGACTTCTTCTTGTCGGTCTTGTATTTATAGAAGTACATAACTTAACACCGGAAAAAATTCAGGCAGGAGAACATCCCGACTTGCTACCCTTAAAACCACACCAACTTATGAGAATTTATACTTTCTTCTATCCAGAAGCAGATATAAAAGGTGGAGGCTGGCAAACCTATCAAAGCCGAATAACCATCGGCAGTGGAGGTATCTATGGGAAAGGTTTTCGTCAGGGAACACAGACACGATTAAAATACTTACCTGAACACCATACCGATTTTATTTTCTCGCTGTTCGCAGAAGAACATGGATTTTATAAATCCGCATTACTGATTATTGTTTATGGCATATTCCTTTTAAGATGTTTACAACTTGCGTTATATGCTACAGAAATGAAAGGGAAATTACTTATCACAGGGATTACTATGATTTTCCTTTTTCATATCTTCGTTAACATTGCTATTACAATGGGATTGCTCCCCGTGACAGGATTACCTTTACCCTTTTTAAGTTACGGGCGTTCTTTCTATCTTACATGTATAGCAGGTATAGGTTTAATTTTCAGTGTACCAAGAGAAAAAACTTACCTTTTTTCAGGATAATAACTATGAAAGAATTGGCTATCAATGTAGAACCATTAGAGACACGGATTGCTTTATTAGAAAATCAAAAATTAGTGGAATTGATAATAGAGCGGTCAGAAACTCCATCATTAGTAGGAAACATTTACAAAGGTAGAGTGGACTCTATCATACCCGGTATTCAAGCCGCATTTGTTGATATTGGCATACAAAAAAATGGTTTCCTTTATGTATCTGACATATCCACCGATTTTGAAGATATAACTCTAGATGAGGAAATGGTTCCTAAACCTCTCCACAGAAAAGCCACAGGGGGCCCTCCCAAAATTCAGAATATCCTCCATCTCAACCAATATCTAATGGTTCAAGTAGTCAAAGACCAGATAGGGAACAAAGGTGCAAGACTTACTACATTCATAACTATTCCGGGTAGATATGTAGTTCTTTTTCCTACTATCAGTGCTACAGGAATTTCTCGTAAAATAGAATCGGAAAAAGAACGAGAACGGCTCCGTAAAATTATGCACCAGATTAAACCTCAGGGTATGGGGATAGTATTTAGAACCGCCGCCGAGAATAAACCCAGGGAAGATTTAGAAAATGACATCATATATCTTCTTCGCGTTTGGGAAGATGTTAATGAAAAATTCCGAACATTAAAAGGACCTGGTCTCATTCGTGAAGATTTAAATCCCATTTTACGGACTGTTCGCGACCGTTTCACAAAAGAAGTCCACCGATTAACAGTTGACAATCCCACTCAATACGATAAAATCATAAACTTTCTGGACATACTTGAACCCACTCTAAAAAAAAGAGTGCGGCTATATAAACTAAAAACACCTATATTTGAAAAAATGAATATAGAGCGAGAAATTGAAAAAATATACCAGCGAAATGTCCAACTTAAATCAGGTGGGTATATCACTATTGACCTAACAGAAGCCTTAGTAGCTATTGATGTAAACACGGGAAGTTTTATTGGCAAAAAAGAATTAGAAGAGACCATTCTCCAGACCAACCTGGAAGCGGCAGAAGAAATCGCAAGACAAGTGCGACTTCGTGACCTCAATGGTATTATTGTAATAGACTTCATTGATATGGCTTTAGAACAAAATAGAAAAAAACTGTTGAACCACTTTATCAATCTTCTCAAAAACGACCGAGCCAAAATCACTATATCCGAAATCAATGAACTGGGTATGATAGAAATGACCCGCCAGAGATTAAAACAAAATGTCTTGAAAACCTTATCCCAACCCTGTCCCTATTGCTATGGCCGCGGTTATGTAAAATCCATCACTACCGTCCTATTAGAAATACTTCGCAAATTGAAAAGTCTATTTTGCATAAATAAAGAGAAAAAAATTATTCTACAAACCCATCCCGAAATAGCCAAAAGATTCCGCGAAGAAAACGAATTTCTCCTGGAAAGTTTACAAAAAGAATTTAGCAAAGAGATTATTATTGAATCCGTATCTGACTTTCACATAGAAGACTACCGTATCCTAAGCGCCCGCAACCGCCTGATAATCGAAAACCATATCCACCATGATTAGAATTATTTAACAGAGGAATAATATCTCCGTATCATATACAAAATTTGATTTTTTGGAGCAACAATAATATCCAGTGTGCAGTTAGAAGCTAATTTTAAATCTTCCAGCGCAAGTAAATCATGCGGATTGGATATAGCTACCCGAAGTGTGTTACCCCGCACCTGCAAAGGCATACATACATGTTGACGGGCTAATCGTTCTGGAATCAACTTCAAAGCCATAGAATGAACAAATTCATTCCTTAAATCCTCTACAAAAGGATAGCCACTCTGTTTTGCAAGTACCTTTGCTATTGTCACATCATCAACAAATCCCAATCGCTGGAGAACTACACCTAAATGCTCTTTGCTACTACTTTGTTTCTGGTATAACAATGCTTTATTTAACTGCTCTCGTGTAATTATTCCCTCTTCAACTAAAATATCTCCTAACCTTTGCTTTTCTTGTGTATCTTCTTCATAGGTCTTCCCTGTATATTCCACACCTTGCTGAATTGCTTCTATTCCCGATATAATACCATGAACTTTCTGTAACTCATTCAACAAATCTTCTTCTGATATTGATTTGGGCGGAATTGTGGTAATAGGTGTTGATTGTTTTGTAATGTTATCTTCAGGAATTCGTTCCATAAGAGAAAGTGTTCTATCAAATGCCTCTTCAAAAGCAGCTATCGCTGTGTAGCAATGAGCCAAAGCAGAACGAATCTCGCGAATCTGGTTTTGAGCCTTCTTTTGAATTAAAAGTCTTTCTTCTGATGTTCGGGGCTGTAACATCAATTCCCGAATTCTCTGTAAATAAGTATTTAGGGTCCTACGGTTACGTAAAACCATTCGCAATCGGGGAAGCTTCTCTTTCAGGCGGTCTATAACCTGGGAAAGTCGAATAAAAATCTCTTCGTGATACTTTCCCCAATCTATAATTTCCCTTTCAATAGGTTCTAATGGGTCTTGTTCTTCTGGACTATGAAATAGCACTTTTATTTCCTATGTAATCTATTTATTATAAATTGTGTTTCTTATAAAGTGTCAGGAATTTAAAGTTTTTTAACTCCTCTATTTGAATTTAAACCAACCACAACAGCCACAAAGTTCATATTTTACATAACAACTTATAAACCTTGCAATATTTCTTTTCATATAAATTATACCACTTTTCTCCAAATAGATAAAACTTTTTTATATTGCCATATTGTTGACAAAAATTTATACACTATCACCCCACCAATTAATAATAATGTTAAATTCATATTCAATATCAAAAAATAAATAATATATTTTTTATGGGGATAAATTCAATTTCAAACACATAATTGTGAGAATAAAAGAAAATAATTTGTATCCAAACTGAGTTTATGGTGATACCTAAAATTTAAATGTTATCACAAACTATGAGATAATAAGTTTTGTAGAATTAACTCAATACAAGGAGTACATTATGGCAGTATTAAGAATTCGTGGAGTTCAAATGAAAGTCGGAAATACAAAGAAAGAAAATCTACCGAAAATACTTGAACAAATTCAGAAAGGTGATTGTGATATTGTAGTGTTTCCAGAAATGAGCCTGACTGGTTACAATAATAATTTTAGCGATACACGAACTCAGGAAGCATGGAAACAAATTGCTTCCGCATGCAAGAAATCGTATATATCTGCAATCATAGGGACAGGGGTACGAATGGATGGTAATACTTATATACAGGCGAGGATTTACACCGATGAAGGAAAACTTTTAGGCACTCAGGAAAAGTTAGTCCCTACAGAAGAAGACCGTAAATGGTGTAGACCTGGCGAAGAGTTACGAGTATTTAAGTATAAAGGTGTATCCTTTGGATGTTTACTTAGTAATGATTTCTGGGTTGCACCCGGCTTCGGACCCTATCCTGACCCAAGGCTTTCTTATCAATTAGGGAAACGAGGTGCTCAAATTATATTTCTCCTTTTGAACACAGGTATAGACCAGACTTATCTACCCTATTACGATATAAATCTTCGACTCAGAGCACGCGAAAGTAAATGCTATATCGTTACTGTAAACTCTGCTTCTGAACATGGCGTAATTAATTGTCCATCGGGCATTATGTCTCCCGAGGGGAAATGGATAGTGCAGTGTCCATTGCAGGGTGAACAAACTTTTGTATACGACCTTGAAATAGAAACGGAATCTTGATATTAATATTCCTATGCCTTTTTTACAAAAACTTGTTATTTTACTTACGATATTTTGCGGTCTGATTTTTATTTTTTGTGGATACTACATACAAAATAATTATCTCATTAAACCCAATATTGTGTTTATCTTAATAGATACACTCCGTGCGGATTGCATTAATCCAGATGTAGAGCCTCATCCTATAACTCCTTTTTTATCAAAACTTGCTAAGGAATCTATTTACTTTTCTTTTGGTATTACACCCTGTAGTTGGACAAAACCAACTTTAGCCACTTTCCTTACTGGTTTACCTCCTGAAAAACATGGTGTCAGGTATAGTGTACGGAATGAAGACCCGACTGCTCCGGTAAGTGATGTCCTGAGTGAATCATTTATCACCTTACCAGAATACCTGTCTCAACATAATTATGAAACTTATGCTGTCCAGACAAATGCAAATCTCGTTCCATTGTTAGGTTTTGTTCAGGGAATTCGTGAAGACCACTTTGTATTTGCGAATGACGCACCTGCTTCTTTTGTTACTGAAAAATCCCTTCAATTCTTAACCAGGACAAAAAAGCCATTCTTCTTATACTGTCACTACATGGACCCTCATTTGCCTTATCACCCTCCATCTCAATTCCTGGATATATTTGAAAAACCTGCTAATGCTCAAATGTTAGAGGAAAAATATATTTCCCCTGATTCTGTTGTGAATTATCTTATGGAAGTTGTGTATTACAATTTAGGTAAACGTACAGAACCCCCTTCCCACTATTTTTCCGAAGCAGAGAGACAAGAATTGAAAAGACGATATTATGCGGAAATCCGATACACAGATTCAGAAATAGAAAAACTAATCAACACTGTGAAGAAAAA
>FWPV01016469.1_pt1 | contig 10405 bp, 9 predicted proteins | sample 2228371 | NCBI WGS metagenome assembly FWPV01 (sample SAMEA103939776, study PRJEB20133) | metagenome
TCACGATATGAACCTCCTTGTATAAAATTTGAGAAATAAAAGCTCAGCACACCAGATGCCATGATCGGTATATCCAAACTATATTGCGGCACCGTCGAAGCCTCGGATGCCCTCCGGTACGGCCGACAATCCAGCCATCTGCCTTCACATTTACTCCAATTTTCGGAAGATAAGAAGCCTGTGGTGGTCTGGAATATGACGCAGCAATGCAATTTAAAATGCGTTCATTGTTATGCCCAGGCTAAAACCACCCGGCAGACCAATGAATTGTCCACAGAGGAAGGAAAACAACTGATTGATGATTTATCAAAAATGGGCGCTCCCGTGATTTTGTTTTCCGGCGGAGAACCCTTGATGCGTAAAGATATGCCCGAACTCGCCGCATATGCCGTTGACAAAGGCATGCGCGCGGTGATTTCAACCAACGGCACATTGATTGACGCGCAAACAGCCCGCTTGCTCAAAGATATCGGCCTTTCCTATGTTGGCATCAGTTTAGACGGCATGCAAGAAATCAATGACAGGTTCCGGGGCGTTGAGGGCGCATTTCAAGCGGCCATGAACGGCATTGAAAATTGTCAAAAAGCCGGAATTAAAGTGGGGTTGCGATTCACCATCAACAAATTTAACGTCAATGAAATTCCAGCGGTGTTTGACCTTTTGGAAGAACGAAATATTCCCCGGATTTGCTTTTATCATCTGGTATATGCCGGAAGAGGTTCCAGTCTGATCCATGACGACCTTACGCGGGAAGAAACCCGGGAAGCCGTTGATTTGATTATTGATCGAACCCAAGCCCTTTATGAAAAAGGAATTGAAAAAGAAGTATTAACCGTTGACAATCATGCGGACGGCCCATATCTCTATCTCCGCCTGGTGCGGGAAAAATCGCCCCGGGCCGATGAAGTGCTTAAACTGCTTCGGATGAACGAAGGAAACAATTCCGGTCGCGGGATTGGATGCGTGAGCTGGGATGGATCGGTGCATGCGGATCAATTCTGGCGGCATTACAGCTTCGGCAATGTCCGGCAACGCCCTTTTTCGGAAATTTGGCATGATTTATCCAATCCGCTGATGCGCCGGTTAAAAGAAAAGAAAAAACATGTGACCGGCCGGTGCGCCCAATGCCGCTGGCTGGATGTGTGCGCCGGCAATTTCAGGGTGCGGGCCGAAGCGGTTTTCGGCGATGTCTGGGCGCCGGATCCGGCCTGTTATTTAACGGATGAAGAAATTGGGATTTCCGGAACTTCTTTAAATCACAAACCAAAACAATAACCCTGTCCATATTCTGGGCTCTGATTTTTGAGCTGTTATGGACAACACGCTTTGCATCAATATGATGCTGTCAAGACGCGGTATAACATCACACAACTGAAAGGTAACTCATGCTTTTTCCTGATTATCGTGGAAGAAGACTCCGCCAAAACGAATCGTTCCGACGGATGGTGCGCGAAACCAAATTATCCGTGGATGATCTTATTCTGCCCTTGTTTGCCGTTTCCGGCAAAAACATCAAAAATCCAATTCCCTCCATGCCGGGGCATTTTCAATTATCCGTGGATCTGCTGGTTCACACAGCGGCGGAAGCCTGTGACCTTGGAATTCCGGCTGTGATTCTGTTTGGGATCCCGGATAAAAAGGACGCCTTTGGTTCCAGCGCATCCGCCAGAGACGGCATTGTGCAAAAAGCGGTGAAAGCCATCAAGGACAAAATTCCGGATTTAGCAGTGATTACGGATGTTTGTTTATGTCAATACACAGATCACGGCCATTGCGGGGTTGTTGAAAAAGGCATCATTGATAACGACGCGACCTTGGATATCCTTGCCGGCATCGCCCTGTCCCATGCGAAAGCAGGCGCAGACATGGTGGCGCCGTCGGATATGATGGACGGCCGGGTGGCCGCCATCCGTGAAGCACTGGATGAAAACGGATATATCCATACGCCCATCATGTCCTATGCCGCCAAATATTGTTCCGCTTATTACGGCCCTTTCCGGGAGGCCGCCCGGTCTGCCCCCCAATTCGGCGACCGAAGAACATATCAAATGGATCCTGCAAACAGTTTGGAAGCCATTCGGGAAGTGACAATGGATGTTGAAGAAGGCGCGGATATCATTATGGTCAAGCCCGCCCTGGCGTATTTGGATATTATCTGCCGCGTCCGGGAGGAAATCGATCTTCCCATTGCCGCCTATAACGTCAGCGGAGAATATGCCATGATCAAGGCGGCGGAACAAATGAAATGGATCAACGGTCCCCAGGTGATGATGGAGACTTTAACGGCCATCAAACGCGCGGGCGCAGATATGATTCTGACTTATTTTGCGTTAGATGCCGCCAAGGAATTACGAAAATAGAATCGCCAACACAGGAAGATAACGGTGATTTCAAATCCAAATACGCATATTCACGCCCATCCATCAACAAACATGGGCCAGAATTCAGCTGCGTCTTTGCGGCTGGTGGCTTGGGAGACGACCCGAAACTGCAACTTAAGCTGTATTCACTGCCGCGCATCCGCCACCCGGGGGCCTTACAGCGGAGAACTGGACACAGAGGCTTGTCTGCGTCTGCTGGACCAAATTGCTGAAGTCGGCAGACCTATTGTGATTCTGACCGGCGGAGAGCCCCTGTTGAGATCTGATATTTTTGAAATCGCCGCCCATGGCACCCGAAAAGGCCTGCGCATGGTCATGGCGCCCAACGGCACGTTGATCACCGATGCAACCGCCCAGAAAATGGCCGAATCCGGCATCCAACGAATCAGCATCAGCATTGACGGCGCCACCCCAAACGATCATGACCGCTTCCGGGGAGTTTATGGGGCATTTGAAGGCGCCATGCGCGGCATTGCATCCGCCAAACACGCCGGGATTGAATTTCAAATCAATACAACCATTTCAAAAATCAATCTCAATCAAATTCCGGAAATATTGAAATTGGCGGAAACATTAGGCGCAGTTGCGCTCCATATTTTTCTGTTGGTACCCACGGGACGCGGCAAATATATCATTGATCATGAAATCAGTGCGGATGCATATGAGAACACTTTAAACTGGTTTTATGACCAGAAAGACAAGACGCCGCTGCAACTCAAGGCCACCTGCGCGCCCCATTACTATCGGATTTTGCGGCAACGCGCCAAAAAAGACGGCAAATCCGTCACGTTTCAATCCCACGGACTGGATGCAGTCACCCGCGGATGTCTGGGTGGAACCGGATTTTGCTTTATCTCTCACACCGGGATTGTCCAGCCGTGCGGATTTCTGGACCTAAACTGCGGCGATGTGACGCAACAGTCTTTTGCCGACATATGGAATGATTCTCCCATATTTAAAAACCTGCGCGATTTCAAACAACTGAAAGGCAAATGCGGGGCATGTGAATTTAAATCCGTCTGCGGCGGTTGCCGTGCCCGTGCGTATGAAGCCACCGGCGATTATCTGGCCGAAGAACCTTTGTGCAGCCATATCCCCATAAGATCTGAAATGGAGTAGATTCCCAATGGAAATCAAACAAATTTATCTGCCTCAAATGGAGAATTTCGCCTATCTCATTGGGGATGAGAGGACCCGCACCGCGGCGGTCATTGATCCGGCTTTTGATCCCCGAAAAATTTTAAATATTGCAGCCGAAAACGGTTATACCATCACTCATGTGATCAACACTCACGGCCATTCCGATCATACTTCCGGCAATGCCGGAATCATCGAGTCCACCAGCGCCCAGCTCTGCATCCACCGAGCGGACGCCGATCACGTCAGAAGTCTGCTGAACCGGGCAGTATCACGGATTTTAGGCGGCAAAGGTTCGCCGCCGCCGGAACGCATCCTGGAAGACAACGACGTCATCAAGGTCGGCAGCTTGGAGCTGCGGGTGCTCCATACCCCTGGTCACACACCCGGGTCCATCTGCATTTATACGCCCGGCCATGTGTTTACTGGAGACACGTTGTTTGTGGGGGCGGTGGGCCGAACCGATCTGCCGGGCGGGTCCTTGAGACAGCTTATTGACGCCATTCACACAAAAATCTACACCCTTCCCTCAGATACCATTGTCTGGCCCGGCCATGATTACGGCGAAACCCCTTCATCCACTGTGGAACGGGAAAAACTGACAAATCCATTTACCTGACCGCCATTTTAAGATATTATTTGGATTCAAATAAATTTTTCCAGGCAGATGGATGAAAAAATTTAAAGACCATTATGATCGCAAAAAACAAAAATATAAACCACATCCAAATATGCCGGCCGGATCTGTCCACAGAACTGGAATGCCCGCTGTTTGTTTCGCCGGTGGAAGCCGGATTCCCTTCCCCAGCCGAAGATTATGTGGAAGGTCCGTTGGATTTAAACAAACATTTGATCCGGCACCCGGCCGCCACGTTTTTTGTCCGCGCCGCGGGCGATTCCATGATCCATGCCGGAATTTTTCCCGGCGATATTCTGATTGTGGACCGGTCTGTGGAGCCGGCGGATAAAAAAGTTGTTATTGCCGTGGTCAACGGCGAGCTCACCGTCAAACGGTTCCGGAAAATCAACGGCAAGGCATTTCTGGTTCCGGAAAACGACCAATACGCCGCCATTGAACTGACGGAAGAAACAGGGGGGGAAATCTGGGGGGTGGTGAGCCATGTCATTCATGCATTGTAAGAAATCCCGCCTGTCCCCATTTTGCCAAAAGGAGGGCCAATGAGCTCCTGATTCCACAATTGAGGGAAATTGGGTGATGATTTGGCAAAATATTCTCAGGAGTGGACTGTGAAACCCGTTTTTGCCTTGGTGGACTGCAATAATTTTTATGTATCCTGCGAGCGCGTCTTTAACCCGAAGCTTGCGGGAAAGCCCGTTATTGTGCTTTCCAACAATGACGGGTGCACCGTATCCCGGTCAGAAGAAGCCAAAGCCATCGGCATTCAAATGGGCGCGCCCGCGTTTAAAATCCGTCATCTGCTGGATGCCCACCACGTGCATGTATTTTCCTCCAACTACGCCCTATATGCGGATATGTCCCGCCGGGTCATGCAGGTTTTGGCAGACATGACGCCGGCCATCGAAATCTACTCTATTGACGAGGCGTTTCTGGATCTCTCCAATTTATCCGGCCAAAATTTAACCGAGTATGGACAACGCATCCGCAGTATTGTCAAACAGTGGACCGGCATTCCTGTGTCTGTGGGCATTGCCCCTACCAAAACCCTTGCCAAAATCGCCAATCGGTTCGCAAAAAAATCACCCCATTTAAACGGCGTGATGAATCTCGCAAACGGCTCGCCGCGTGAAGAAGCCCTGGCCAAAATCAGCATTGAAGATATCTGGGGAATCGGCCGGCAATATGCCCGAAAACTTCAAAAATACGGCATTCACACGGCATTGTCGCTGTCCAAAGTGGACGTGCGGTGGATCCAGAAGTTCATGGGGGTCACGGGCGCGCGCATTGTCCGGGAGCTTCAGGGAATTTCCTGCTATGGACTTGATGACATGCCGTCTCCCAAAAAAGGAATTAGTGTGACCCGGACGTTTTATTCCGAAATAGATAAATTCGACGATCTCAAAACCGCGGTATGCGGCTATGTGTGCCGGGCCGCTGAAAAACTGAGGGCGCAGAAATCCGTTGCCCATGTCATGATGGTATTTGCGGCTACCAATCGCTTTAAATCGCATTATGATTTTTACATGGCCACAGCCTCCCTCCCCCTTCCCACCAATGACACCTTAAAGCTGCTTCAGCATGCGGATGATTGCCTGAAGCGGATTTATAAACAAGGCGTTTTATATAAAAAAGCAGGCGTTTTTTTAAGCGGTCTGGCATCTGCTGAATACGTCCAGGCCGGCCTGTTTGACCGCACCGACCATTGCAAATCCAAAAGTCTTATGGAAACCATTGACCTCATCAACGCGCGGATCGGTTCCGGCGCGGTAAAATTCGCCGCCGCCGGCCTGATCGCCGATCAACCATGGCGCACTGTTTTCCGACACCGCTCTCCGGCCTATACCACGGACTGGAAACAGATTCCCATGGCGGCATAATGCAAATTAGGGATATGATGGCGATCCAAAATCCGCAAGACAGGCCTTCCATAAAGGCACAAAATATTCTCAAACATCCGTTCAATAAAAAGGCGCTTCATTCATGCATGAACTAAAAACCTTCAGCGACCGTCAGCTGGCCGGTCAACGCATCATGGCCGGATTTGACGGCACGACATTCAACGACGACTTAAAATTTCTCATCAACGACCTGTGTGTGGGCGGAATTATTCTGTTTGCGCGGAACATCATCGACCGCCGGCAGTTAAAATGCTTATGTTCCGACATGCAAGACTATGCCGCATCCGTGGGGCAGCCGCCGTTATTCATCTCCGTCGATCAGGAAGGCGGCGTGGTGGCACGCTTAAAAGCGCCGCATTTTATCGAGTTTCCCGGAAACCCCAACATAAAAGATGAGGCGGACGCCGTTTATTTTGCCGTCACAGCCGCGCGGGAATTAAGGGAAATGGGCATCAACATGAACATGGCGCCGGTCATGGATGTAGCCCCCCCGGGGTTTCCCAGCATCATGGAAAAACGCATGTTCGGCCGCGATCCCAACCGGACGGCGGCCATGGGCGCTGCGGTCATCCAGAACTTGCAGAAAAATGGCATCATGGCTGTGGCAAAGCATTTTCCAGGCATCGGCCGCACCACCCTTGATTCCCACGTGGATCTTCCGGAAACAGATCTGACCTTAGAAGACCTTAAATCCTTTGACCTGATTCCGTTTCAGGCAGCGGTGGCGGCGGATGTTTCCGGCATGATGCTTTCCCACATCAAATATAAAGCCATTGATCCCATCTGGCCGGCCAGCATTTCTCCGGTCATCACCCCGCAGCTGCTCCGGCAGAAACTCCATTTTGACGGGATTGTCATGACCGATGATCTGGATATGGGGGCAGTTAAAAATCATTATGATATCCGCACCATCATCCATCAGATTTTGATTTCAGATGTGGATATAGCACTAATCTGCCACAAGGGGCCAAATATTTCCGCCGCGTTTGAAGAAATCCTGACGGACGCTGAAAAAGATCCGCTGTGGCATTCCAAAATGCTCAAATCAGTCCGCCGGATTCTGGCATGCAAAGAAAAATATATTTCAAAAGAGACATGATTAAAATCATCATTACCGCATCGGTGATATATGGGTTCTATTGCATGGCGGTTTTTTTTATGTTACTGCCCATTCTGTTTCCGGTCTCCCACATCCCTGAACCGCCGCCCCCTGAATTTAAGAATACCCCGGTAGAAATTCAATGGATTGATCTCGGCGATTTTCAAGTGGAAACCTGGTATCTTTCCCCTTTATCCAATTCAGCCGCGGCCCCTTATCCGGTAATCATTTTTGCCCATGGCAATGCCGAACGCATTGACGATGCCCTTTATGAAATGTTTCCTTTTACACGGCTGGGCATCGGCGTGCTTTTGGTGGAATATCCCGGATACGGCAGATCCACAGGCCGCCCGTCCCAATCCAGCATCACAAAATCCATGATCGCAGCCTATGACAAAATCACGCAGCGGCCGGACATTGACCCCTCAAAGGTTATTTTGTTCGGCCGTTCCCTGGGGGGCGGCGCAGTCTGTCAACTGGCCGCCCAGCGGATGTCAGCGGCTCTGATTCTTGTATCCACATTCACCAGCATCCGTTCCTTTGCGTCATCTTACCTGATTCCCGGGTTTTTGGTCCGAGATCCCTTTGACAACCTTTCCGTTGTTCGAAAGTACCAAGGTCCCATTTTGCTATTCCACGGCACCCATGATGAGATTATCCCGTATCATCATGGATTAGCGCTGTCCAGAAACGCAAAAAACGCAACGATGATCACCTATGTCTGCGGTCACAACGATCTTCCCCCCAGCCGCGAGCCATACATCAAGTCAATCATTGATTTTTTAAAACAACATCGCATTATTTCAGGTGCATTCTAAAAGCAAATATGTTATTTATTTTCGGCAATTTTACATAAAACAACATGGGAAGTGGTCTTGACCTTTTCTGAACCATTCATTATTCAAGCCGTCATGAATATCAAGACAATCAGGAGCGTTATATGAACCGGAATGAAATGATTTCAAGAATCAAACATGCAGATGGTCCATGGGATTTTATCATTATCGGCGGCGGGGCAACCGGCTTGGCCTGCGCCTTGGAGGCTGCATCCAGAGGATATCAGACCCTTTTGCTGGAACAGGATGATTTTTGCAAAGGCACTTCCAGCCGAAGCACCAAACTGGTGCACGGCGGGGTGCGCTACCTTCAGCAGGGAAACATCTCCCTGGTGCTTGAAGCATTGAAAGAGCGAGGCTTGCTGCGCAAAAACGCCCCCCATCTGGTTCATGATCTGCCCTTTGTGGTGCCCAATTATGACTGGTGGGAAGGCCCTTTTTACGGGATCGGCTTGAAACTCTATGACATGCTGTCCGGCAAGCATGGATTCGGTCACTCCAAGTTTCTCTCCAAGGAAAAAACCCTTAAACATCTGCCCACCATTGAATCCAAAGGCCTGCGGGGTGGCGTCATCTATCATGACGGTCAGTTTGACGATTCCCGTCTGGCCATTAACATGGCCCAAACCGCTGTGGACCAGTCCGCCACGGTCATCAATTACATGAAAGTGTTCGGCCTTATTAAAGAAAAAGATTATGTGGCCGGCGTGCTCGCCAAAGATATGGAGTCTGGAGAAGAATTTGAGATCCGGTCCCAAGGCGTCATTAATGCCACGGGTGTATTCACAGATGCCATCCTGAAAATGGACGACCCCCATGCTGAAAAAATGATCACGCCCAGCCAGGGGGTGCATCTGGTATTGGATAAATCATTTTTACCCGGCAAAAGCGCTATTATGGTGCCCCATACCACAGACGGTCGGGTGCTCTTTGCCACCCCCTGGCATGATAAGGTCATTGTGGGCACCACCGATACGCAGGTTCAGGATATTTTGCTGGAACCCAGGCCCCTGCCTGAAGAAATCGAATTCCTGCTTTCCCATGCGGCCAAATATCTGACAAAAGACCCGAATCCATCGGATGTCCTGAGCGTATTTGCCGGATTACGCCCGCTGGTCAGCCATGGCGAAGGCGGAAGCACATCAGCCATTTCCAGGGATCACACCATTTATATATCCCGTTCGGGCCTGGTGACCATTACCGGCGGCAAGTGGACCACATGCCGGAAAATGGCCGAAGACACCATCCATCATGCGGCGACTGTTGCAAATTTGGAAGATAAGCCGTCGGTGACAATGAATCTGCCCATTCACGGGTATCATAATAAACCGGAAAAATTCGGCGATCTGGCCATTTATGGATCAGATGCGCAATTTATCAAAGACATGCTGTTGACCCATCCGGAATATGGCGAAAAACTTCATCCGCGATTTACAACCATTGCCGGCGAAGTGATCTGGGCGGTCCGGAATGAAATGGCCAGAACCGTTGAAGATTTCCTTTCCCGCCGCACCCGGGCGCTCCTGCTGGATGCCAAAGCCAGCATGGAAATGGCGCCTCAGGTGGCCAGGCTCATGGCCCAGGAATTAAAAAAAGATGAGGTCTGGATTCAACAACAAATTGATGATTACCGGAATCTGGCCCGGGATTATCTCATTGCCTGACTCGGTAAAACGGATAGAAAATTTCCGAAGACGAAATTCATGCAAACCCGTCCCGTCGGTTCATCCATCGCCAATAGATGCCGTAAGGGCTTAAGGGATAGTTAAACGGCAGGCCATGATATTTTTGGAACAATTGTTCCTCAACACCAGCCGCAATGGCATCAACGGCCCGCAACACATCCGGCTGACCGGCATATCCGTTTTTTTTCAATAGCGCCATCATGTTGTTTTCAGCTTGATGGAGGGTCTCTCGGACCTCTCGGCGCCGGTGCTCCAAAAACAACAATCTCCTGTGAACATGTTCATGCTTTTGCCAGAGGGAGCCGTCAACGGTTTTTTCATCGGCGTTTAATACGCTGAATTTTATATCCTCGTCAAAGGACACGGGCTTAAACACAGACAGGCAGGGGGAAGATGTTCCGGTAAAAAAATGGAGCGCATGCGCCTGATCCAGCCGGGACACCATAGACCCGCAGGTCTGGCTTCTGCGGATGAATCCGCCGGCATGCATGCAGATATCGGCATTGGTGCCTTTTTGGAAAGACATCTTTTCATCTTGGTGCGTGCGGAGGCTTTGCATCATATAAGAAAGCATATTTGCCTGCCCATCTGAGGCTTCGCTTAAACAGCGCCGGCTTAAATTCAAACGTTTTTCGGAACCAAAAAACGGAATCAACCTCGTATCAAATGCCTTTTTAAAATTAAAATCCCCCCTGCCGGAAAACAATCCCTGTTGCCGGGCAAAGTCTT
>FWPV01016488.1_pt1 | contig 10405 bp, 7 predicted proteins | sample 2228371 | NCBI WGS metagenome assembly FWPV01 (sample SAMEA103939776, study PRJEB20133) | metagenome
TTTCTCTCGTCTACAGAAGTCGTCTTTAGGTTTTAAAAAAATCTAGCGCAACTTTAATGTCGCAAGGCCGATCAACACCAACACCAGCGTAATAATCCAAAAGCGCACAATTACACGCGGCTCAGGCCAGCCTTTTAATTCAAAGTGATGGTGAATAGGTGCCATACGAAAAATACGGCGACCGGTTAATTTGAATGAAGCGACCTGCAGAATTACCGATACAGTCTCCAGAACAAAAATGCCGCCCATAATAAAAAGCACAATTTCGTGGCGCACAATCACCGCAATTAACCCCAACGCAGCACCCAGGGCGAGCGCTCCTACATCGCCCATAAAAACTTGCGCGGGGTATGTGTTGAACCATAAAAACCCGAGGCCCGCTCCTACTAGCGCACAGCAAAAAATTGCCAATTCCCCGGCACCGGCAATGTAGGCAATTTGCAAATATTGGGAGAATTGGGAATGGCCAGCCAGGTAAGCAATCAGCGCCAAAGCGCCCGCGACCATTACACTCGGCATAATTGCCAAGCCGTCCAAACCATCCGTCAGGTTTACCGCATTACTGGTTCCGACTATGACAAAGTAAGTAAAGACAATGTAAAAAATGCCCAGATCGATAGCGACGTTTTTAAAGAAGGGAATAAATAATTGAGTTTCAGCCGGTGTTTGTGCGGTGTAGTACAAAAAGGTTGCTGCGCCAAAACCGGCAATCGACTGCCAAAAATATTTCCAGCGAGCAGGCAAGCCACGCGAATCGCGCTTGGCAACTTTGCGATAGTCATCCACCCAGCCTACTGCACCAAAAATAGCAGTGACAATCAGCACCACCCACACATAGCGGTTGGACAAGTTTGCCCACAACAAGGTGCTGATAAAAATGGCGGACAAAATCAGCGCACCACCCATGGTTGGCGTGCCTGATTTACTCAAGTGTGATTGGGGACCATCGTTGCGTACCGATTGGCCGATACGCAATTCAGTTAATCGCCGAATGAACCAAGGGCCAAGCAATAACGAAATACCTAATGCGGTAAGCACACCCAATATGGCGCGCACAGTCAGGTATTGAAATACTGCAAAACTACGCAGGTATTCTTGTAAGTATTCTGCCAGCCAGTACAGCATTAGTGATGATCTCCCGCCGAGGTGCAAAGCTCGCGTACTACCGTGTCCATGGCTGAACTGCGCGAACCTTTTATTAAAATAGTGGTGTGGTTATTGGCAATGGTTTTTAAATGCGCAACCAATGCGGCTTTGTCTGCAAAGTGTTCTGCACCAGCGCCAAATGCTTGGCTCGCATTTTCACTGAGCTTGCCTACCGTAAATAAATGGCTCAATTTTTTTGCGCGCGCATATTCACCCAGCTCTGCATGTAGCTGCGGCGCTTCTGGCCCCAGCTCACCTAAATCGCCCAATACCAAAATGCTATTCTTTTTTTGTGCAAGCACATCGATAGCTGCGCGTACTGAGCCGGGGTTAGCGTTATAGCTATCGTCGATAATTGCCGCATTATTGATACCGATATGACGGCTCATGCGACCAGCAACAGGCGCAAAGTTGGCCAGCCCCTGTTTGATTTTTTGCAAATCCGCACCCACTGCAGAGGCACAAGCTGCCGCCATTAAGGCATTGCGAACATTGTGTTCGCCTTGTGCATTGAGGCTCACCTGCATCACCTGGCCATTTAGGTTGATGGAAAACTCCAAACTATTGGCGCTGGTTTGAATGTCCTGCGCAAAACAATCGGCACCGGTATCTTTAAATGACACACGAAACACGCGACGATTAGTTAAGGTAGCCAACCAGTCAGGCACGAAACGATCATCCATATTCACCACAGCAACACCGGCAGCGGGAAGTGCGGCATAAATTTCACCTTTAGCACGCGCAACACCTTGCAGTGAGCCAAAGCCCTGGATGTGTGCAGCCATGACATTGTTAACCATGGTCACGTCAGGCTTGGCTAAGGAGCAGAGATATTCAATTTCACCCGGGCCACTCGCGCCCATTTCGATAACGGCGTATTGGTGATGTGCTTCAAGCTGCAATAAGGTCAGGGGCACACCGATGTGATTATTAAAATTACCTTTGGTCGCATGGGTTGAGCCACACTCGGCGAGAATGCAGGCCAACAGGGTTTTAACTGTAGTTTTTCCACTGCTCCCGGTAATGGCAATAACCGGGCCAGTGAATAAACTGCGATTGAGTGCAGCAATCTGACCAAGCGCCAGCAGCGAATCACTCACCACCAGTTGTGGTAAATCGATTTCAGGAAAAAACCGTTCAACAACAAGGGCACAGGGTTTTTTAGCAACCGCATCCTGAATAAAATCGTGTGCGTCGAAACGCTCGCCACGCAATGCAACAAATAATTCGCCGGCATTTAAGTGACGCGAATCAGTACTCACCGCCGTGAACTCGACATTACCCTGATGGCATTTTGCACTCACGGCGCGCAGCGGCTGATTTGCCGCTATAAATTCTTCAACCCACTGGAGATTCAGAGGCTTGATCATGAGCTAGCCCCTTGTGACGCTGTGTCATTTTCAGATTTGGCGATGCGTTTTTGCAACGCAATACGCGCTTGTTTGGTATCGCTAAACGGCAGGGTTTGGTTGGCAAAAATCTGGTAATCCTCATGCCCCTTGCCGGCGATTAATACTATGTCGCCCACCTTGGCTTGCTGCACTGCAAAATCAATTGCCTGGGCGCGGTCTGCAATCACCAGACAACCACTGGGGCGATTCATGCCGCGCAGGATTTCTCCAGCAATTACCGAGGGATCTTCCGAACGTGGATTATCGTTAGTCACAATCACGTAGTCGCTCAAACGCTCGGCGATTGTGCCCATTTGTGGGCGCTTGGTTTTATCGCGGTCGCCACCGCAACCAAATACAGTCCAGATATTCCCTGAGCGATGTTGGTGAATTGCGTTGAGGGTATTTTCCAAAGCATCAGGGGTGTGGGCGTAATCCACAATCACTTGAATTTGTTGTGCGTGCTGATCAACCACCACTTGTTGCATACGGCCCGGCGCCGGTAACAATTCCGGTAGCTCGGCCACAACCGCATTCAATGGAAAACCTTGCACCGCAACCGCGGCAATCACTGCCAATAAATTACTGAGATTAAATTCACCCAACAGCGGCGAATAAATATCAGCACTGCCCCATGGCGTGATGATAGTGGCGCTTACACCAAAAGGATTAAGCTGAATATTTTTGGCGTAAATATCTGCCGGGTTTTCAATCGAGTCACCCTGAATGGAGAAAGTCAGCGGCGTCACGCCAGCCGGCATTTTGGCTAGCAAACTTTTTGCCCAAGCGTCATCGGCATTGAGAATGGCAGTTTGCAAACCCGGTGCATTTAATAATTGCGCCTTGGCATTACCGTAGCGCGTTAAATCGCCGTGATAATCCAAATGATCCTGAGTGAGATTGGTAAAAATGGCGGTGCGAATATTTACACTGGCAATACGTTTTTGCTCAAGGCTATGAGAGGAAGCCTCTATCGCAATAGAGGTTGCGCCCTGCTCCACCAACTCAGCCAAAATGCGCTGCATAGCGATAGGGTCGGGCGTGGTTAAACCGGTGTTTTGTAGCGCGACCAGCTGCTGTGATATAGGCGCAACGGCCTGCGCATTTAATAAACCATAACCGATGGTGCCAATAACTGCTGATTTTTGCTGCAGCCTTGCAAGCAACTGTGCAGCCAGCAAACTACAGGTGGTTTTACCATTAGTTCCGGTAATTGCGATCACTGGAATTTTTTTACTGGGACAGCCGAAAAAAATCGCCGCTATAGCACTCACCTGTGCGGCCAGATTTTCGATGGCAATTACCGGCACCTTGCCTAACCAGGCAATGCCCTGCCAATTTTTATCTGCCTCAACCAAAATTGCACTGGCACCCGACTCAATCGCCTTGGCGATAAAATCGCGCCCGTCAACTTTTGTTCCCACCAAAGCAATAAAAGCAGCACCTACCGCCAACTGGCGGGTATCCAGGCACAAATTATTTACCTTGATTTGCGCCGCATTGGCGTCCAGCTGTATGCCTGGCAACAACTCTTGTAAGGTCATGATTATGGGTGTGTTGTGAGCAGTGATCATGTTGCTGACCTCTCATTCGCCACAACTTTTATTTGCGATTTTTCGCGCTGTACCGCCCTGGCGGGTTCAGTTTTTGAAGCTGATTTATCAACGACTTTTTCATCGTGCTGATAAATATTATCGGGCGGTACTTGCAGCATCCGCAGCGCATCTTCCGCCACCTTGGAAAACGCCGGCGCCGCAACCCATCCGCCGTTGGCATAAATGCCGGAACCTTGCGGCTCATCAACAATCACCATAGCCACTATGCGCGGATTGTCTGCGGGAGCCATACCGATAAAAGAGGCAATTTGCTTGGTTGAGTAGCGGCCATTTACTGCTTTGTAAGCAGTACCCGTTTTTCCGGCAACCGAATATGAAATTGCTTTTGCTCTGGAGCCGGTACCTTCCGCCGTCACTACTCGCTTGAGCATTTGAGTCACTTGATCGGTATATTTTTTATCGATCACACGCTCGCCGACAGGCGGGTTATCAACACGCAGTAAAGATACCGGACGCTTAACGCCTCCCGAGGCAATTACCCCATTTGCCTGCACGACTTGCAGCGGGGTCATGGTCATTGCATAGCCGTAGGAAATATTGGCGCGTTCAATGCGCTGCAGTGGTTTAAGCACGGGCACATTGCCAGTACCTTCACCCGGAAAACCGGTACCAACAGGTTGCGCCGCCCCCAGACGCGCAAACATATCGCGCACGGTGTTGGTATCCAGCGCAAAGGAAATTTTAGTCATGGCGATGTTGCTGGATTTGGCAATCGCCATGGCCAGATCCATAGCACCGTAATTGCGGTGATCTTTGATCGGCTTGCTGCCCACCATGAAATAACCGGGGTTGGTGTCGATAATATCTTCGGGCTTGAATTTACCGCTATCGAGTGCCGCCAATACCACCCAGGGTTTTACTGTGGAGCCCGGCTCATACAAATCCGTGATAGCGCGATTGCGCAGGCCATCACCGCGGGCGCGACTGCGGTCGTTGGGGTTGTAACTGGGCCAGTTGGAAATAGCCAGAACTTCACCGGTGAGCACATCGAGAATAACAATAGAACCGGCAACCGCACTGCTGGACTCAACCGCTTTTTTCAATTCGCGATGGGCCAGATACTGCAAACGTAAATCGATACTTAATGTCAGGTTTTGACCAGAACGCGCCGCGCGCACCAAACGCAACTCTTTAACTGTGCGGCCACGCAAATCCTTCAACACTTCTTTTGCGCCATTCTCACCGGTGAGCCAGGCATCGTAAGCCAGCTCCATACCTTCTTGTCCGCGGTCATCCACATCGGTCATGCCAACCAAATGCGCAGCCACATCGGCCGCCGGGTAATAGCGGTGATATTCAATTTGTTCGTAAACGCCGGGAATATCGAGTGACAACACCGCTTGCGCGGCTTCGGGAGACATTTGGCGCTGCAAGTACATAAATTCTTTATTGGCATAACGCGCAAGCCGCGACTCCAACTCAACTTTGTTAGCATTTAGCGCTTGCGCCAAATCAGCAATGCGATGTGGCGCTTGGGATAAAACCTTGGGATTAGCCCAGAGCGTGGATACGGGCGTGCTCACCGCGAGGGGTGAACCGTTGCGGTCGGTAATCACACCGCGATAGGCGGGGATCACTTCAGTGCGCAGGGTGCGCGACTCACCTTGATCCTGCAGGAATTCATAACCTTTATCAGCATTAGGTAACACTTGCAGGCTGGCGACATGTACAACCAATACGGCCACTAGTATCGCCAACACCAGACCAACGCTGTAAAAACGCCAGCGTGCCACTTTTAATGGTTTGTGATCTGGCTTTACCGGCGGACGGGCGCGGCGCGGCTCAAATGCAGACGAGCGACTCATTGGCCACCTGCCGCAGGTGCCCGCTGCTGATCACTGGCATTAATAACGCGATCACCTGAAATCATGACGATCTCTTCGGGTGTAGGGGCCATCATATTCAATTCAGAAATGGCCGCATTTTCCACGCGGCTGTAAGCAGCCCAGGTGCTCTGCTCTAACAGGTACTGCCCCCACTGAACCTGCAGTTGTGCAGCTTCACGGCGCAGGGTTTCCAGAGTGTTAACGTCACGGCGCACAATCTGGGTAGTTGCCACCACACCCAGTGCCGACACCAAAGTTGCCGCCCACAATACCGCCACAATCAGCAAAACGCTGGTCGCCGGTGGTTTTGGTGTTGGCAGGTTTCTGTTCATGGTTTCCTTGGCAAGTGTTGGAAATAAATTAACGCGCGTCAGGTTTTAACTAATTGGTCGAACTCGCTGGGCTGGTTTTACAATTTTTCTGCCACACGCATAACAGCGCTGCGCGAGCGAATATTTGCATCCACTTCCGCATCGCTCGCCTTTATTGCCTTGCCAAGTGAGCGCATGCGTTTATTGAGCTGGTCATCGCGAATCGGCAGCCCTTTTGGCACCGGATCGCCCTGCTCCTGGCGACGGATAAAACGCTTTACAACACGATCTTCAAGTGAGTGAAAACTGATTACTACCAAGCGCCCGCCCGGTGCGAGAACAGTCAGCGCCTGCTCTAGCACCGACTCCAGATCGCCCAGCTCGTTATTCACATGAATTCGAATCGCCTGAAATGCACGGGTTGCGGGGTGTTTGCCTTTTTCCCACGCGGGATTAGCCTCCTTCACAACCTCTGCCAGGTGCTTGGTGCGGGTGAACGGCTGCTTCTGGCGCTCGGCAATAATTGCGCGCGCCATGCGCTTGGCAAAACGCTCCTCGCCGAACTCCTTAAGCACCCAGATAATTTCATCTTCATCCGCGCTATTAACCCAGTCGGCTGCACTTTGGCCGCGACTCTGGTCCATGCGCATATCCAAAGGGCCGTCCTGCATAAAACTGAACCCGCGCGCGGCTTCGTCCAGTTGCGGTGACGACACCCCCAAATCCAGCAGCACACCGGCAACCTTGCCAGTCATATCGCGCGCCTCAACCAGCGCCGCCAATTCTGCGAAAGAACCATGGGCGATAGTAAAACGCGAATCATCGCCGAAGCGCTGGTTGGCAGTAGCTACTGCGGCAAAGTCTTTATCTATGCCCAGCAACCGGCCATCGGCGGCAAGCTGCTGCAAGATCAAACCACTATGACCGCCACGGCCGAAGGTGCCGTCCACATAAAAACCGGAGGTATCGGTAACCAGTGCCTCTACCGCCTCATTCAAGAGCACAGTGATGTGTTGAGCGTCAGACACGGAGTTACCTAAAAAGAAAGATTTTGTAATTCGGCAGACATTTCGCCGTCGATGTTCTGATCCATGAGTGCGTTCCAGCTGTCTTCATTCCACAACTCGAACTTATTACCCAAACAGACCAACATCAGTTTTTTGTCCAGATGCGCAAATTCACGCAGGGTGGGGGGAACCAGGATTCGGCCATTGGCATCCATTTCAAGATTCACTGCATGGCCCATAAAGCGGCGCTGGATCTTGCGAACCTGTTCATTGCCGGATGGCAAGGCCTGGATTTTTTGCAGCACAGGCTCCCATTCGGCCTCGGTGTAAACCAACAGGCAACGCTCATACATATGAGCAGTCACCCACAAACTCCCGGCACCCGCCGCCAGCAGCGAATCGCGAATGCGCGCCGGTATCGCCATGCGACCCTTAGGGTCCATGCTGATGGAGTAACTGCCTGTTGCCACTTTTCACCACTTAACGGGTTTGATATCCAAGAAAATCCACAAAAAACCACAAATACCCACTTTTCCCCACGGCGCTCACTATAAATCGGAGCAGGTCAAAGTCAAGCGAGCGGGCGTGAAAACACACGCAATTTCACGGGAAAAATCAGGAAAAATCGGCGAACAAGAAGGGAAAGCGCAAAAACATGACACCACAAAAACCAATAAAAATAGACAAAACAATGCGATAGAAGACAAACCTAATGTAAAACATTAAGTTTGCGATTATTTCGCGGTAAAAGGCAGGGATTTATAGAAGGATTTGGTCTAAATCGACCTTGAAGAAAACAACAAACCACAAACTAAAGATCACAGATTGCAGAAAATTAAGTCGGAGTCAGCCGATAAGCCGGGTTCTGTCGTGGACAGTCATTCATCTGGGACCAGTGTCACCACTGGCCTCAAGCAACCTACCCGCCCTCGATACGGGTCGCATCATAGAGGGCCTATTTGGTCTTGCTCCGAGCGGGGTTTACCATGCCGCAGCCTGTTGCCAGTTGCGCGGTGCGCTCTTACCGCACCCTTTCACCCTTACCGTCACCCTTGCGGGCGCTTAGGCGGTCTGCTCTCTGTTGCACTTTCCGTAGGCTCGCACCTCCCAGGCGTTACCTGGCGCTCTACCCTATGGAGCCCGGACTTTCCTCCCCGATGCACCAACTGGCACTCAAGAGAGCCAATCAGTTAACACCGGAGCGACTGTCGGGCCGACTCCGAGGCGGCACCTTAACCGCCCCGAGCGACAAGCGCAAGATCATAAATATGACGATATGCATTTTCCTTAATCGGCCAGTTTACTTTTTTTGCTAACCGGATCACTTCTGCCATGCGAGGGATGGACAAATCTCACTAACAGCAACAGTAAACTGGTATTTTTGCGGCTTTAGGCTATTAATTAAGACAAATCAATTACGCTTGATTACAGCCCATCTCCCCGAATCGGATCTCACAATAAAAGCGCAGGAGAACGTCCAGTGAAAGCTTATCAATACAACCTTCTTGCTCTGGCCATAGCAACGCAATTAGCCATGCCCGCAAGCGCGCAGGATACCCCTGCACCGAGCGATAGCCCCGCTCTGGAAGAAGTCATGGTTACCGCGCAAAAACGCCCGCAAAGCCTGCGCGATGTGCCCATTTCGGTGAATGCGCTGTCCAGTAAAAAAATCGAGGAGGCCGGCATTACCAGTGTGGAGCGTGTTGCTGATTACATTCCCAGCTTCAACATGACCCAGACGGGCATAGGAACAAATATTGCGATTCGCGGCATCAGCTCCGGGGTGAACCCAGGGTTTGAACAGTCGGCAGCACAGTTTGTCGATGGTATCCACTTTGGCCGTTCGCAGCTTTCACGTGCGCCGTTTTTGGACTTGGAGCGGGTAGAAATCCTGCGTGGCCCACAGAGTATTTTATTTGGCAAAAACTCCACCGCAGGTGCGATCAGTATCACTACCGCCAAACCCGGCACAGAACATGAGGCCAAGCTGAGCTACCTCTACGAGCCGGAACACGGCGAGCAAGACCTGCGCTTGGTTCTCTCTGGCCCTATTAGCGACACAGTCGGTGGCAGACTTGCAATTCTCGACAGCCAGATCGATGGTTTTATGGAAAACACCACACTTGGGCGGGATGAGTCCGGCGATGACAACCGTGTAATCCGCGCCACCCTGGTATGGCAACCCAGCGACCTCTGGGATATTACCCTGAAACTTGAGGACGGCTCCTTTGACAGCGAGGGACGCAACATTGAGGTACTGCGGCCTGTCGAGATCCCGTCACCCTTAACTGGTGTTGCTACCCCCTATGCCAATGCACTGCAATTCTTCACTCAAGGGGCGTATTTGCTGGATACCACTCATGACTGGAAACGCCAATCCAATGGGGATTTCAGTTACAACGACACCGAAAACGTGACACTCACCGTGGAACGTGAGCTAGGCGAACATACCCTGACTGCCGTAACCGGCTATAACGCTTATACCTATGATGAGCTTTGCGATTGCGATTTTACCGGTGCTTCCGGATTCAATATTTTATCCAACGAAGATTACAGTCAGGTCAGTCAGGAAATCCGCATTACTTCGCCGGAAGATGGCACCTTCAGCTACATTGGCGGACTGTTTTTCCAAAGCAGTTCGATGGATTTTAATGATGCAGTAAGGGTTCCTGCCGATAGCTTTATCGCCACTGCCTTCACTCCCATTTTGGGCGCGGGAGCAGCCAACCTGCTGCGTGGTGCCTCCTCCAACCGCAGCTTTGAACAGGACACTGACCTTGCGGCTATATTTGCCCAACTGACGTGGAACTTTACCGATACTTCTCGCGCTATCTTCGGTGCCCGCCACACCACGGAGACCAAGGAAGCAAGCCGCACTCAATATCACGTGAGTAATACCGGCACCATACTACCCCAAGGCAGCGCAACTGATCCTTACAACATCATTTGGAGTCAATTCAAAATCGACCCTCACTCAGTAAAAGGGGACCGCGACGAATCAGGCTTTACGCCATCGATCACCTTCCAGCAAGACTTCTGGGGCAGCGATATGTTCTACCTCAGTTATACCACCGGCTTTAAATCTGGGGGTTTTGATGTGAGAGCTAA
>FWPV01016493.1_pt1 | contig 10405 bp, 6 predicted proteins | sample 2228371 | NCBI WGS metagenome assembly FWPV01 (sample SAMEA103939776, study PRJEB20133) | metagenome
ACAGAAAAATATAATATTGATATTGAAAATGTATGTATGTATAATTTATTAAGATTGTTAATAAAATATAAAAACTCAGGAGGTATCCTAATGCTCAAAAGGGATGAAATAAAGGCTATAATAGATAAAGTTGTTTCTATGTCAACTGCTGATGAGACTGAAGTTTATGTGGGAAGCTTTAAGAGTTCACTAACAAGGTTTGCAGAAAATCATATACATCAAAATGTCGCCGAATATAACAATTATTTATCAATAACAACAATATTTGGTAAACAAATGGGGGATGCAAGCACAAATAAGCTTGATGATGAATCTATAAAGAAAACATTGGAAAATGCCATTGAGATAGCAAAAGTTTCTCCACCTGATGAAGAACTATTGCCAAGACTTGGACCACAAGAGTATCAAAAGGTTCAATCCTATGATCCTGATATTGATTCAATAACTCCAATGGATCGTGCGAATGCAATATCGGAAGTGGTCAAATCATGCGAAAAGAATGGATTAAAATCTGCGGGTCTGTTTTCTGATAGTAGCGGATGCGGTGCTTATGCAAATTCTAAAGGTCTCTTTGCATTCCATGAAAGCACCGGTATGAATTTTAGCGTTTCAGTAATGACTGAAGATAGTTCTGGCTGGGCTGATAGATCATCATATAAAAGGTCATTTATAGACCCCAAAGCTATGGGTGATATTGCTATCGAAAAGGCGCTCAGAAGTCGTAATCCCAAAGATGTTCCTCCGGGAAGTTATACCGTGATTTTAGAACCAGATGCAGTGTCAGAGCTAATAGGTTTTATGCTTGGTGGATTCAATGCACTTGCAGTAGATGAAGGTAGAAGCTTTCTCAGTGGTAAAGTAGGACAAAAGATAGCTCAGGATAATATCACTTTAGCAAGTGATCCATATCATCCATTACATCAAGGGCGACCTTTCGATGGTGATGGTGTTCCAACAAAACGTGTGGTATTAATCAGAAATGGTGTAGCTGATGGTTTAGTATATGATAGATTAACCGCAAAAAAGCACGGTGTAGAGCCAACTGGACATGGAGCTGGTGGAAGAAATACCTACGGTGCATATCCATCATATCCTGTAATGGATGGAGGAGAAGCAACTCTAGATGATATGATTGCCTCTACAGACAAGGGAATACTTGTAACACGCTTCTGGTATACTAATTATGTTGATCCTATGAAACTCATTATCACTGGAATGACCCGCGATGGAACATTCTGGATAGAAAATGGTAAGATAGCTTATGGAATTAAGAATTTCAGGTTCAATCAAAATGTGCTTGATATGTTGAATAACGTTGAAATGATGTCCAAACCCGTTTTAGCAGGAGGGATCGTTGTTCCTGCAATGAAAGTTAATAACTTCAACTTCTCTAGCGGAACAACAGCTATATAATAAGTAAGGAGTTAAAAATGCTTGCCTACCCGACACCTCAACAACTTGCTTGGCAGGAAAGTGAACTAACAATGTTCCTTCACTTTGGCATCAATACTTTTACTGATCGAGAATGGGGAGATGGTAAAGAGGACCCAAAATTATTTAATCCGACTGAACTGGATACCCGTCAGTGGGTAAAAGTTGCCAGAGATGCTGGTTTCAAATATATGATCTTAACAGCCAAGCATCACGATGGATTCTGCCTCTGGCAAAGTAAATACACTGAACACTCTGTTAAAAATAGCCCATGGAAGGATGGCAAAGGTGATGTTGTGAAAGAACTTGCAGATTCCTGCCATGAATCTGGTATGAAGTTTGGGATTTACCTTTCTCCTTGGGATAGGCATGAGCCAACTTATGGTGATTCTCCAGCTTATAACCAATATTTCAGGAATCAGCTCACAGAATTATTAACAAATTATGGCGAGATTGCTGAAGTTTGGTTTGATGGTGCCTGTGGAGAAGGTCCCAATGGTAAGAGACAGGAATATGATTGGCAATCTTATTATGATGTTGTCCGTAATCTTCAACCGGACGCACTAATAGCTATATGTGGACCAGACATCAGATGGGTTGGTAATGAAGATGGCTATGCACGTGAGACTGAATGGAGTATTCAGGATCCAGACCCAAATATGCATCCTAACAGCAAAGGAAAAGTCTGGTATCCTGCCGAATGTGATGTCTCCATCAGATCCGGATGGTTCTGGCATGCAGACCAGGATGATAAGGTAAAATCACTTGAGCATCTGGTTGATATTTATTTCAAATCTGTAGGAAGAAATAGTGTTCTTCTTCTCAATGTGCCACCAAATAATCGTGGTTTACTCGCTGATCCTGACGTTAAACGACTCAATGAGTTCCGAAAATTTCTTGATCAAACATTTTCAACAGATTTAGCTCAAGGTAAGAAGGCAAAAGCAAATAGCTATCAAGAAGAACATCCTGCCTCTAATGCTATTGATGGTGATAAAAACACATATTGGGCACCGAAAGACAATAGCGGTGCTTTAGAAGTTGATCTAATTGAACCTACAACATTTAACGTAGCGATGATAAAAGAATATATAGCCCTTAGTCAACGAGTTGAAGAATATTCTATCGAGGTTTTTGACGGAAAAGAATGGAAAACTATTGTGAATGGAACTACAATTGGACATAAAAAACTTGATAGGTTTGATGATGTTACAGCGAGCAAAGTCAGGCTCAACATAAAAAGATCATTGGATATTCCATTGATCAGAAATTTTGGTTTATTTAAAATGCAAAAATTAAGTTAGGTTTTTATTAACAAACTGGAGGTATAAAATATGAGCAAAAAACTTGGTGTTGGTATTGTTGGTCCGGGATGGTCAGGTGGAGAGCATATAAAGGCATATATGAGAAACCCAAATTGTGAAGTTGTAGCAATATGCGGCAGGGATGAAGGCAGAACAAAAGCCAAGCTTGTAGAAGTAGGCTTAGAAAAATGTGAAGTATATACTGATTATGAGAAGATGTTGAAAAACGAAAATATCGATATTATTTCGATTTGTACTCCTAATGACCTTCATGTAAAAGAAGCAGTTATGGCAGCTCAGGCTGGTAAAAACTTTTTACTTGAAAAACCCATAGCATTGAATATAGATGAATTAAAATTATTAAGGGATACAGTTCGGGAAACCAAAGTCAAAACTGTTGTCGGTTTTGTGCTAAGATGGAATCCTCTTTTTGAGACAATAAAACCACTAATATTAGATGACGCTATCGGAAGAATATATTATGGCGAAGTTGATTACTATCATGGAATAGGACCCTGGTATAAGCAGTATGAATGGAATGTGAAAAAATCTATTGGTGGAAATAGCTTATTATCTGCTGGATGTCATGCTGTGGATGGTCTGAGATGGTTTCTAGGTGACGAAGCGATCGAAGTTACAGCATATTCTACCCGTAGTGGAAATAAGAACTTCAAGGAGTATGAATATGATCCGACCATTGTTACTATCATCAAGTTTAGTGGTGGTGCAATTGGCAAAGTGGCTTCATCTATCGAGTGCGTTATGCCTTATGTGTTTAATATTCATCTGCTTGGTGACAAAGGAGCGATAAGAAATAATCAATTGTATGCTCCAAGCAAAATGCCTGGTCAGAAGGGTTTTGCTGTAATACCAACAATACTTCCTGATAGTGGAGATGTTACACATCATCCTTATCAAGGCGAAATCGATCACATGGTTGATTGTGTCCTTAATAATAAAGAATCATTTGTGAATGTTGAGGACGCAGTAAAAACACATGAAATATGCCTTGCCGCAGAGATTTCTGCACAAGAGGGAAAAAGCATTAAACTACCTTTGATATAAAAGAAATATAGCAATGGAGGATATATAAATGGGTTCTGAAAGCTTGTCAAACCTTACTGAGGTTGCAGATGGTGTTTACTTTCGCTTAGGTGATATTGGACGCGGTCAATCAAATGGTGGTTTTATCATCTGTGATGATTATGTCGTTGCCATAGAGTCTCCTAATCTTGAAGCATCAGAGGAAATGTTCAGAGAAGCCAAAAGGATTACAGATAAACCGATAAAGTTTCTCGTTATTACTCATGGTCATTGGGATCATGATCTGGGTGTTGATGGATTTACAGAAAAGGGTATAACCGTAATCTGCCATGAAAATTTAAGAGATAAATATGCGGATGAGGAAAAACCGGGTAGTTTTATTGGTGTTAAAGATCGTATGCTATTAAATAATAATAGCAGGACTATTGAATTTTTCACTTCAGGCACTGTTCATTCCAGAACCGACCTTTTTACCTACCTTCCTGAAGAAGGCGTTATATTTACAGGCGATAGTGTAGTTAGCATGCCCGGGACTTTATGGATGGGTGAATGTGATATCTGGAATTGGATATTTACATTAAAGAAAATCCAGGGTATGGGAATCCAGATAGTATGCACCGGTCATGGACCTGTATCTAATGGTGATGTCCTTACAAGTCTTGAAAGCCACTTAACCAGGATGCGAGATGAAATCGGATATCAGATCTCCCAGGGTAGAAGCTTTGAAATGACGCTTGATAAAATTAATGTCCCATCACAAAAGCATTGGACGCCAGAGGATAAAGCATTCAGTGATCAGGTAGTATCAGTATATAATCAGCTTACTTCAGACCCTCCAGCCCCGGAGCAAAACCTGCTACCTCATGCACTAGCTCTGATCGGAGACCATTATCACCCACCATATTATATTCCTCCATCATTAGACCCGGTATTTCAAAAAATAGGTATGCCTATAAGATATATTTATGATGTAACAAAGCTTAATGCTCATAACCTTAAGGGTGTTCGTTTACTTGTGATCCTTCGTGATGGCATGATATGGACAAAATCTGATAATGATATGGAATTCTGGTTAACAGAGGAACAGGAAAAAGCAATTGCAGATTTTGTATCAAATGGAGGAGGATTTCTTGCTCTACATAATTGCACTGCGTTAAAAAACTTAGATGGTAAACCCAGTATCTATCAGGATGTTCTCGGTAGCAGTTATAATGGGCATGGACCTGGAGATGAGAAATTTGATGTCAAAGTGATCAATAAAGACCATCCAGTAACATCAGGAGTCAATGATTATATTGCAGTTGATGAGAGACATACGCCGGTAATGCATGCAGATGATGTGGTATTTTTACTTGAGGCAGTCAATGGAGATCAAAGATCGGTCAATGGTTATGTGCGCGAATATGGCAAAGGTCGTGTATGCTATCTAGCTAATGGACATAACCTGGAGGTATTAACGAATCCGGAGATGCAAAAATTAATGACCAATGCAGTTTTATGGTGTTGTAAGATGACTTAGAAAATAGTAAGGTGGGCACTGCCCACCTTAAATGATTTATCAAACATCAAAACCATCATCTAAGTCTGAGCCTCGTTTTTCTATTTTATAATCTTTTTGTAAAGATCTAATATGAACATCGATACTGTTTAGTCCATCTTGATCAGAAATAGTAAATGAATCCATATCACGATTTAAACGTTTCTTTTTTAATGCGTTATCTATAATAAATCCCTTATTTGCCTTTACATTTATTTCTCCATTTGCTCTCTTTTTTATTGTTCCATAGAATCTTCCAGAAGATGAAATATTATAACTGCTTAGTGGTGATGAAAATGATATAATTCTTTCTTCACTACCTACTGATATAGCAAATTTCTCATGTTTTACGGAACTAATTAAATAATATATGATAAAGATTATTCCGATAAATGCGATCGCTATTAATATAACAACAACCAGAGGCCAATATGGATAATTAACAGCTAATATTATATCGTAATAAATAGGTATGCTGGTCACATCAACTGCCATATAATTGATAAGCGATCCCATACCATATATCCTCTTATAATCGTTTATGTCATCGGTATTATAGTGACGAAGAACATCGTCTGTAAATCTGAATCCTTCTCTTGGGACCTGAACTTCGATTTTAATTTTGCCATCAATTCTTCCTGGTTTACCACTTAGTGCAGCTCTAATTATCGATGCTGGGTCAATTCTCATTTTCACTTTGTCTAAGCTAATTGTTACTTTGTAAATCTCTTCTGATGTCTTTCCTGGAGCAATGTTGACCTTTTGAGGATTTATAGAACATTTGACAGGAGTATCTTTAAAGCCCGTACTCTTAAAATGATCATCGACAATGCTTGCATTAACTTTTCCTGAGACAATCAAATCATTAAACTTTGAAAGTAGCTTTATGTAAAATTTTATCTGGAATTTTTTACCCTCTTTGAATCCTTTTCCATAGAATATACCTTTCTCGGTTAATCTTATATTCGCAGGTTCTTCACCTGCTGGAGTTTCTGCGGGCTTCAAATCAAAGGTCTCTTTATCCAGTGGCTTCGATAGCAAAATTTTGCTTTCATAGCCTGTCAAAGTTGATGTGAAACGATTAGCTAAATCATCGAACTGCTTTCTAAATTTTTCATCAAGAAGTATACCATATATGATTAAGCCTTTCCTGCCAGTATAGTTTTCAGAATATTGTCTACCTTCACGATTTAAATATATTTTTCCGCTAAAATCAAGAAAGCATGGCATAATATATATCCTTGCAAATGTATCCTGCTGTAGAATACTATAAAAATCTTTTGTGCTTGCATCTATATAAGGAGTTTCTGTTCTATCCTGAACATTATCTGTAATTAGCCATATTGCGGAAGGACGTGATACAGAATTACCTATAAACCCTTTAATTGCTAGGTCTATTCTAGTATTCCTTTTAACTGAATTTAATGAGTCTGTCTTTTTAACTAATTCAAGCCCCCTATCATTAAATAAGTATATTTTTGCTCCGCCAAGTATTTTCTGTAAGTTAACTACAAGCATTCTTATCGAACCCGTGTTATAAAAACCAGCCATACTGCCTGAACTATCAATTACTATAGCATGCTCAAACTCTTCAGCATAGATTGCACTATATATCGAAAGAAAGAAAATTAAAAATAATAAAACTCTTTTCATAGTGAATATACCCTCATTTTCAGATCTTCTTCCTCATCTGTTATTGTATATAAATATCCAGCGTAAAAGATCGGTCTTAATGAAAAATTACCAGAACATGATGTAACAAGATTATAATTTGGTCTCTTTATTACATAAAGTATCTCTATATTTGGATGTGTCATAACAAAAGCTGTATATTGACCAAAAGATATTGGTGCAAACTTATATGCAGGATGATTGCTTAATAACTGATCTGACGACCATTCGATCTGACCTAAAACACTGGTTACAAGAACACCATTGCTATGTGAGATCAAAATACGATTATTGATCACATCGAAATTAGCTTGAACTATTTGAGGATGAGGAATACCAAAAACTTCTGGATAATCATTATCCATATTAATACGATAAATTCTATCTTCATTCCCCAAAACATAAGCATGTGAACCTTCACATTTTGGTTCCAAATTAATGTCAAATCCATAAAGATTATTTATTTCTTTTATGCTATTGTTATTACAATTAAAAGTGAAGATATTGCTTTTTGTGTAGAAAAATACCTTCTCTTTTATCTTTAATGGTTGAGAAATAACGTCTTCTAATGTTATTATCTCACTCAAACCGTTTTCATGTGAAATAGTGCATAATCTTGTCTTTGCTTTCCGTAATGATATTAGAAAGCGGTCACCTAGAAAAATAGGCTTATGATCAATTTCTTCATCTGATTGAATGGATAAAATCTTATTTAAATGGAAATCACGGACTAAATCCATGCTGTATAAATCATTTCCTGCAAAGATATAAATCCTTTTATCTATTTGAGGAATAATATATAAGTGTTTTACATGAAAATCTAAGCTTTCCAGAATATTATTGCACAGGCTGTTTAATATAAAAATTTTATTTTTTGATGAAATAAATATATAGCCATAAAACGGAATGATTTCATTTATATCATCAATCCTTGACATATCAAATTGTGAAAGTGATATTTCCATTAAAGGATGATCTAATGCTGATGATGATATATTGAGATTTCTTTCTGTTAAAACCTCAGCAGAATGAATGGATACTTCTTTACCACAAAATCGGCACCAATTCGCAAGCACCCTATTGGTAGCTCCGCACCTGCATAAAAAGAGCGTATTTTGGCATCCGTCATGACAGGATGCAATATGTTTTCCCTTAAAATCAACTTCATTGCCACAATATGCACACCTGGGCATTAATTCTTCACCAACCTTTTAAGCTAACGTAGATCAATTTCCTCAGGTATATAAGTTTCATCAGCAGAAAATTCATGATATTCTTCCCATATAGTTCCCGTTTCAGGATTTTCTAGTTTGATTAAATGTCTTCCTGGTTCTATAGGTATAGGCTTATCAATTGATGTAAATTCCATCTTTTTATCGTCAATATACAGGATAACACCAGTTTCAGGTTTCATATTAATTAGAGAGAGATATGCTTGAGGTTCATAATCAGAAATAGCGACACTTGTTGTTGATTGCGCAGGCAGTTTTTGTTCAGATTCGATATCCAGATCATTTCTTATGCTTTCTGCTAATATAACAAGTTTATCGATATTTATTTTTCTTTCAGGTGGGCGGATTTTCTTGTAGTTTATATTATAAATATATATTTTACCTTCATCATTTTTTCCTGCCCATACAGCTATCTTCTGACCATCAGGAGATATACTCCCCATCATAACTTCGGATTGATGCTCAACCGGTAATATTCTCTCCTGCTTTGAACCATCACTCTTCATAACCCAGAGACCATTGCCTTTCTTAAAGAATATGATTAAATTTCCATCAGGAGAAAAGCAAGGATATAAGCAAGATTCTTTTTCACCTGTCAAATTTTTTGACTTCTTTGTATCTTCAATATTAACAAGCTGAATAATAGATTCTTTGGTTGATTTTCCCGACTCAAAAGCTATTTCATCCCTGGCTGGTGACCATTCAGGTCTTCTGCCTTTCAAGTTTAATGATCTTTGTCCTGTGCCATCTGAGTTCATTATCCATATCTCACTTTGATCGTCAACATCTCTATGAAATACAATTAAGTTCCCATCTTTTGAAAATGACGCCCATTCACCATAGGATAATATAGAAGGCTGACCTTCTGATGAAACACAGACAATCCTTGGAGTATTATATCTTTTTACTGTAAAAGCTAATTTCTGTTCACCAGATTTGCTATAGCTAAAAGTGGGGTTTAAATATTCCGTATTATTATTTGAGTAAATTAACTTTTCTTCCTCAAAAGGGCTGATTTTTTTAAATACAATTCGCGTCCCATAAGATGAATCTTTCTGGCAGTATATTATTGTTTGATTATCAAGAAAAACAGGCAACCCAGGTAAAACATTCTCACTCAAAATCTGCCTGGTCCCTATCATTACAGTTAGTAAAGGACGAGTTAAAACATAATAAAAAAATAAAATTAATGCAATGCAAAAAAACACTATAAGAACTATAATTCCGCTTTTGACTCTGGATTTTTTAATAACAGGTTGTATTATAACAAAGTCATCTGCAAGTTCTATTGTTCCATATTTTTTTGAATCATGATCTTCTTTATTGGACATGATTTTGCACCTTAAAATGGCGAGCAAAGCGGATCCCTATCATCCGCAGAATTGTTAGTTAATCTTATTACATTTGTTCCATCAACGTTCATAATATATATTTCGTTATTAAATTCAAACCGATTTGATACAAATACTATTCTTTTACTATCAGAAGTAAATGTAGGATAAAAATCATCTGCAAAATTATTGGTCAGATTAATCCCGGTCTTACCACCTATTATATTTAGATATATCTCCCAGTTTCCTGTAGAATTATCAGCAATAACTTCTTTACTTCCATCTGGTGATTGCCAGCCAAAAATGAAATTTTTGTATTCATCGCTGTAAAGTATTGAAGGATTTGTGCCATTTATATTTATAACATAAGACAGATCATCTCCAAGCACATAAAAGCCTATTCTTTTACCGTCCTTTGACCAGAATGGAGCATATTCACTAATTCCTGGTGAGTTAGTTATATTAGTTATTCCGCTTCCATCATTTCTCATGACAAAAATATCAAAATCTCCCGCCCAAAGCCCATCATAATCCGATACAAAAGCGATTTTACTACCATCCGGTGACCAGGCAGGTTGAAATTCATCACTGAAATCATAAGTAAGCTTTATTATTCCTGTTCCATCTAAATTCATTGTATAAATATCATAATTGCCATCACGATTTGATGAAAAAGCTATCTTACTTTTATTAGGCTCAATTATCGGAGCATCTTTTGATACACGGAATTTTATAGGAGAAAAACCTTGAACCTGTCTATTGAACTCATCAGTTGCAGAAATATCCAAAGAATAATTCCCGGGCACTATATCACCATAAGGAGTAAAAATTGCCTTATCACCTTTCAGAGTTGTA
>FWPV01016494.1_pt1 | contig 10404 bp, 3 predicted proteins | sample 2228371 | NCBI WGS metagenome assembly FWPV01 (sample SAMEA103939776, study PRJEB20133) | metagenome
TAATTAGTTCGTCCCGCCCTGCGTGACTCCTAATGACTAATCTGGGTTTATTTTATTACTTATACATAAAAACAATAGTGCTCAATGAGGGAGGTGGGGTAATGGCAAAGGCCAGGAAATGCTTCCTGTGCAGGCCAGCTATCTCTGCAGGGCCCTTTTTTGTGCACGAATCAAACCATAAAGAGTTCAGTCGTGCCTGCCAAACCGGCGGTGCAGGCAGGGAAGCAATCCGGCCTTGTCATTTATAAAAAGGCCAGATCACAGCGTCGTACCATTCCGGCATTACTCCTCATCATGGCGACGCTGTATTAGTGCAGGTAGTGAAATTACGCATCAGAATTATCGCGGGTACTATAATATTTCCTTTCATAAAAACATCAGAATTTGACGTGATCATATAAAAAAAACCTTAACGATTCAATTAGTTTTATCCGGAGAAATAGTCTTTTATATTATTATTAATAAAGATGTTGTACAACCAGCATGATACAATTTTAATAGTTAGTAACTGTAAATATTACTGGCAATCATCCTGTCAAATAATCAATAAATGAATTTCAATAAACAAACCTAAACAACATACATCTCTATGAAAAAAACGATCTTATTATTACTTGTTTTAATTTTATTTGTAAGTCATTCCTTTTCTCAGGTAACTATTGCAGACTGGGAATCGGGAGGAAGTCCAACACTTTCCTGTGATCCTCAGGGAGTAAATCCCACACGTGTACTCAACCCTTTTCCTGAAGGGGCCAATCGGAGCAGTTGGGTGCAACAACTGACAACCCTTTCAAATACCAACTACGAGGTTGTGTATACAAACCCAATGCTGACCAGTTACATCGACTTTACCGATGTCAATGCAATCTCGGTTAAAGTTCGCTCGGACGTAACAGGAAATGTGCTGGTAAAGCTATCGAACTATAATAATCCCTCAGTCTACACCCTGACCACAGGGTATTACTATGCGGTGAACAATTGGCAGGATATGAAGTTCTACCTGCCCGACGCGGTGAGTGGTTCATACAATGTGCTGGCCATTTTTCCCGATTATGAAGGAGGGGCAAGAGCTGGTACATGGTATATCGATGATATCAAAACATATACAGTATCTGCCCCCTTTTCGGAGGATACCATCGTGAACAACGATACTTATTTCAGGTATTTCCAGGCATGGGGTGCTTCAGACCCGCAGGTTACCGATAACCCGGTAGATACGGATAATCCCAATAATATCAATCGGAGTTCAAGATGTCTTAAGTTTACCTCTACTACCGAAGCAGGTGAAGGCATCAAACATGTCTTTGAAAGTAAATTTGACTTCTCTTCAAAAAATACAATTTCAGTAATGGTATATTCTCCTTACAATATCGGTATTATCGAATTACGACTGGAGGGTTCTGACGTTCCTACGAAAGTTTTAAAATATCAGTATACCACTCCCGGATTATGGCAAAAGCTGACCTTCGACCTAACAGGTACACAGACAAATGCATACAACCTTCTGGCCATTGTTCCCGATTATGGAAATACAACCTCCGGCATCGAATGGTATTTTGATGAAATAACTTTCGGACAGGAGACTATTGGTACTTTCGAATCATATATAATCGCCGATTTTGACAATTACAAAAGGATCATTGAGAATAACGGAGGTACCGGCGGTATTTCGGTTACAACAAATCCTGATATTTACGGGATTAATCCGAGTACGAATGTATTGCAAGTCAATACTATATCTGCGAATCAATGGGAGTGTTTCGGGACAACGCTTGAAAGGAATCTTGATTTCGAACATTACAACGCATTCTCCATGATGGTTTATTCTGAAAGCAGCGAAAGGATTCTCCTGAAGTTGCAAGGCAAGAATGCAACGCCTGTTGAAGTATTTAAACAATACAATGCTACTGATCCTCCAACATGGCAACGACTCAGATTTGATGTAAGTGCCGCTGCGACCAATACTTATAATGATATCCAGATATTCCCTGACTTTGGTCAGGCAAGAGACGGTGTATGGTACTTCGATGAATTTAAAACTGAAAATATTTCCCTACAGGGCGATATCATTACCAATTTCGATGAATCTGATAACCTGGATTTTGAAGACTGGGAATCAACCGGTGGCTATTCCAAAGTTCCAAACCCCTATAAGGAAGCAGGTATAAATACCAGCAATACAGTACTCAAAATAATAACGGTAAGCGCGCAGGAAGAAGGTGTTAAAACAACTTATAACGGTCTTGACTTCTCGAATAACAATTCCATTTCCTGCAAGGTATATTCGCCCTTTAATTCAGGAATAGTTCAGCTTAGACTTGAAGGCACGGGGGTACCTGTTATTACGTCGAATTACCAATATACCACACCGGGACACTGGCAGGTGCTTACATTTGACCTGACAGAAGCACAGGCAAATCCATCGGGCTATAACCTGATTGCTATACGGCCTGATTACGGAGGTACAACTCCAGATATCTCGTGGTATTTTGATGATTTCACTATCGATAATGTACCGATTACTCCTTTTAATGGTAGCATTCTGGCTAATTTTGAAGATGTGCCAAGGACAATGGGACAGCATTATACCAATGGAATTAATTACATAGCAAATCCGGCCCCGGGTGGAATTAATCCGACTGCAAAGGTTTTAGATGTGATCTCCTCCACCGATTTGGCTGAATCAGTATATGATGCCCGCGAAAGAAACCTGGATTTTTCAACAAAGAATGCCATTTCAATAAGTGTACTTTCTTCTCAAATCGGGTTGGTGCATTTAAAACTTATCAATGGCAGTAATACTTCCTATCCACCCTTCCATGCTGAGTGCCAATATACCGATAAAAACCAATGGCAGAAGCTAACCTTCGATTTACGAGGAGCGCCGACCAATGTATATAACATAATACAGGTATTTCCAGGAATAGAAGACACAACTTCAAACATTCACTGGTATTTAGATGAATTCACCTTTGAAACAACAGAATTTTTACCCTATGCTATGGATACCATTTCAAATTTCGATGGTGTTCAGAAAGTATTCAGGCAATGGGACACGAAAGGATTTGGAATTACAGATAATCCATTGCAGAAAGGGATTAACCTGAGTAAGAATGTTATGAGAGTATACACATCTTCATCCGCATCGGGCGAAGGTATAAAAACCGTACTCGACAGGAATCTTGATTTTTCAAAGGCACCGTCCAATTTCATTAACGTCAATGTGTTTTCGACCGTGTCGGGATCAGTACAATTGACACTGGAAGGTAAATGTGTTGAAACAAGAGCTTTCATTCTTCCCTATTCAGCCACTAATCCGCCTGAATGGAAGACGCTTTCATTCAATGTCAGCGGACTGGCTACCGATGCATATAATCTAGTTGCATTATTGCCCGACGCAACAGGCAGTTCTGATAATATTGCCTGGTATTTTGATGATATTGCCATTGAACGAAATGATGGTCTTGTTCTTTACTCAAACTGGGATGGGATAGTTACAGGTTCTTTTACCCCTTCCGGAAGCAGTGCATCGATACTACAGGTAGCAAATCCAGTTACCAGCGGCAACGGAATAAACGTTGGAGGCAACGTGTTACAATTAGCAAATACAGCAGCTAATGCCGGAGTTATTCAGAATATTGGCCGATACATCGATTTTTCTACTAAGCAGGAATTTCATATCGATTATTACTCAACGATTGCTGGAAGTGTAAGAATGCAACTAGAAGGTACTGGAGTATCAGCTAATATTTCGCAGGAGGTAAATTATACAACGCCGGGACAATGGCAGGAACTCACTTTTAAATTCAATAATGCGAAAACCGATGTTTACAATCAACTTTCAATATTACCAAACACAAGCGGGACATGGTATATCGATAATATTAGAGGTCCGAATTTCACAAACATTCCCATCGTTACCAGCACTACATATGCAGATTGGGAATTGATAAGCCCGAAACGGTCAAAAGTCTGGGGAGGGTTAACCGACACGATTGAACTTAATCCCTTGGCCGCGGGGATCAATCAAACTCCCCATGCGTTAAAAGTAACTACAATAGCCGATTCGTTGTGGGAAGGATTTTCTATTGATTGCTCTGAAGGAGTATTAGATTTCTCCGATGGAAGAAAATTTGTAATGGATGTTTATTCAACCAATGCAGATACTGTATTATTAAAGCTTGAAAACACCACCGTTGAAGGCATTGATCCTGTTCAGCTATTTGCTTATTATACCAAACCTGGTGTTTGGCAGCAACTTGTATTTAGCTTCGATTCATTATTATTAAGCAGTTTCAACAGGATGGCTATATTTCCTGATATTAACGGAACCGGGACAGCAGACTGGTATTTTGATAATATTCAGGGCCCACGGACTATTGATAAAAGCCTGATTCTAAAAGCTCCGGGAGGTATAGCGGAAGGAAGAGAAGATGGTAAATCTATTATTGTTTATTTATTTGGAGAAACATTCAAAGCCTCTCCATGGAATCCATCTAACTTCATAATTTCAGGTCTCCAATCGCCGGTAACTATAGGAAATGTTATCATGATTGACAATCATCGGGCCCGAATAGAATTATCACAAAACTCTATGGTTCCTTCATTGACAGATGATAGTCCAGTAACTGTGACGATAAAGAAAGAACAATTAACCAGCGGTTTGCAGGATATTACAGGAGGAGGTGTTACTGTTATTGCTATTGGCGATTATGTAGGAACACGATCCAAAAAAGTATTTATTCATTATTTACCCTGGTATAATGATCATATTGCAAAGCAAGGTGTTCCTGCTTATCAGGGATGGAGGGACCTGGAACATTGTCTCCCTGAAAGTATTGTCTACTCTAATTCACCACTCATTGGTGAATACAGCCAGCTTGATGAAGATGTTCTCGAATATCATTTTCTCTCGATGTATGCAGCCGGCATAGATGGATTAATTATTAATCTTGTTCCATCAAGGGAATATGAAAAAGTGATTGTTATGAAGTGCCTGAATAAACTAAAAGAAATGAATGAGCAGTATGCAGGTTCAGGATTTAACTTAAAGTTTATCATATCTTACGATGAGAAAGATCCTTCAGAAAGTGTTGAAGCAAACTTCATGTATGTCAGGGATTCTCTTACCAACAATTTGAAATTTAATTCGTTCTATTTTTACGATACAGAAACCTCAAAGCCTGTTTTAATTACGTGGGACCAACTTTATCCTGAGTTGTATCATCCTATTTTAAAAGAACTTTACAACGATAGTGTTATTCATCTTGTCCGCGGCGATGCCGAGTTTTTACTTAGTGACGGAAATATGGAATGGGTGAACTACCTCGATACGGTCAATTCACCTGTCGGAAATACATATTATTGGGGAGAAAATTACTACGATAACTTCCATCGGAAAATTGCAAAGCAGGATAGTATTGTCGCATTCAAGGACAGGAATTACCTGTGTATGGGAGCAGTATGGCCCGGGTTTGACGACCATAATGCCCCTTGGCGCGATAATAAACCTGAAGGACGATGGATTAGCAGGAATGTTACTGAAGGCGAAACGCTGGCTCTTACATTCGATAAACTGAACAGCTTAAATTATATACCGGGAGCACTGGGTAATATCAAAGTGGAAATTCCATGGATACAGGTGGCTACATGGAATGATTGGCCTGAAGGGACTTCCATTGAACCTGCAACAAGTGAATACTATGGCTTTACTGCATTAAAAACAACTGCTATTAAAACGGCAGAATTCAAGGGTACATCAATCGATACCAGTCGTGTACGGATTCCTTATGCTATTTATCAAGCCAGGAAAAATAACCAGCCAGAAACGGCGCTGTGCCTTATTAATCAACTACTGGCAGGTAGCAGTTATACCGAAGCTATTAATTCCTGTAATTCGGGTTATTGTAAGTATATCCCCATGCCTGCCTATACGCAAAAGGAAAACGATGAATATAGCGGCGCTGCATGTGCAAAAATGATTCTTGATCTTGAAAAGTCAAATAATATTTCTCAGTCAGATTTACAAACTTATGCTACAACTCATAATTCTTCAGCCAATATCGGTCAGCCATTTATTGATCCTTACGGCATGTACAGGGTGTTGAATTATTATGGCAGCAGTGGATATAACTACGGCCAGCTTGCACGTACAAATATGACAGAGGCGTATAACGATCTGTGCTATTGGATATCCAATAATATTCCGAATGTCAACCATTCGAATATGCCTTCTACTGTTCCAACCGGCGGAAATTTTAATAACTGGATCATTGTGAATGGTTTCAGGTCAAGTGCAAATCCGCATTCAACAGGTAGCTATACAGTGTATGGTTTTTATGTAAAAGATCCCAATGTCAGTGGGATTGGCCATGATATTTATATCCAGGCGGATGTATTCGGAAGTGAGTTTTTTAAACCCATTGCTTCTCCGGGTATTTGGTTTAATCAATATGTTACGGTTGATGAGCCTCCTGTTAATGATGCTGTTGTTACAATACAATTGCTACAGCCGGGTTATTTTAAGCCGGTAAACGATAGACTGAGATTTATGGCTGCCGAAGAAGGGCTGAGAAATTACGGGCTGCTGACTAATGATGGTAATTTCATTGGAGCTATGAAGGGGGCAAGCCGGGGACGGACGTTTTTTGTCGATTTGCCGGGATACAGGGATGACTACTATATTGTTACGTTCGAAAAAAACGGCGGTTGCAGCATGGCGGCTATTATTGATGCGAACAACGGTGCACTGAAAGAAGTATCATTTTCCGAATCATACGATAAGGATTACTATGAGAACCTCACATCGCGAAGCTCGGGGCTGAAATCTACCACCAATGGTTCCGGGCATCACAATGCATTCTATCCGGATGTAGAAAAAATTAGCCTGGCAGACAATATTAACTCCGAAACAGGAGGTGTAACCGGTACAGGCTTTTTGATCGTGCCAAATCCGGCAATCGGTCATGCACACCTGATCGTTGATTATCCTGTTCAAGGAAAGATTTATATTGAAATATATAACATGACAGGCTTAATGATACGCAAAATTGAATTATCAGAAATTTCATCCAACGGATGCTTTTATCTCGATTTGGGTGGTCTTGACGATGGAATTTATGTCGTAAGTGTGATTCATAACGGAGAAAGAAGCTATAAGAAGTTAATTGTTGGGGACTAAATCATATTGATATGAATGAGGCTGTATTGAAAGTCCGTGGGGTATTGTTATCCTGACATCCGATACAGCCTCATCATCTAAATTCGGGCTAATTTTTTTAATTTGCTGATAATTTAGCTGAACATGGCCTTGAATATTTACCATGAATTTATGCACTCGAATCTCAGGAGATTCAATAAACGATTTATCATTCTAGTATTCTTTCTGGCATCATCGCAGTTGTTTTCGCAACCAGAGCCCAAGCCATCTCTTTCGTTGTCGGTTGCAGGGATCAACACCATGGAAGAGGCATCTAACAAGCTGATGAATATCGCCTCATATATTGATGATGATAAGCCTTATCTCATTGTTCATTGCGTGAACTGGTTTAGGTACGATAGTGATAATCCAGGCAGGATCATTGGCTGGAACGGAAATGATGGCAAAACTGATTCGATAATATTATCCACAATGCCGCTGCTGGGACATTATAGTTGTGACGACACCTTGTATATTGATTGGCTGCTGGGATTTTCAAAAGCATTGGGAATTGACGAGTTGAATATTGATTACGAAGGCGGTATTGATTATCCTGAAGAATATGCATTATATTACAATGAACGCTCCTGGGATAGCTGGTTCCCTGTTTTGTTAAAACGTGCAGAAAAGTATCGTATCAATATCTCTGTTATGTATGAGCCAAAAAGTATTGCATGCCGACTTGCCCTTCGGCAAGGGAAAAACAGCCCTGTTTACCCAACTGATCCGGAGTATTACCAGGAAGCGCTGGCATTACTAAAGGCTGATCTTAAATTGATATGTGACAGGTTTACTGTTGGTATTAATAGTACAGGTGAATATGTAGTTAACCCTATTTATAGAAGGGTTGCAGGGTTACCGGTCATCTGGGTATTTGGAATGAATGCCGGCGCTCTTACTGCAGAAACCTGGAAACAAGCCATCAAATACCTCCATAACGATGGCTATGCGTTCATCCTGGCTTCCAATTCCTATCCTGAAAGTCAAGCTGTTTTCGATACCCTGATACAGGGATTAAATCCCTGGCTCGATCAACTCTTTACTGGCTTTCAATCGGAATATCCTGAACTCTGGAATGCAGCGCAGCAAGCATCCCGGGAAAAAGACCATGAGAAAGCCCGGCAGATTGCCAACCAGTTTATCGATTTACTTGCTGCGAAAGAATTGAACATAGCGGTACCTGTGAGAAGATTAAAGGGCCCGGCTCATTTCAATATCACCCCGCTTGCCATAGGTTTCCAGGATGCCGAAGTGAATGCCTGGGGATTCAGGCCACCGGTTTATATCGAACCCAATGACAGAACGTATACTGAACCGGGGAAAGTTTTCCGTACTTATTTTTCAGCTGCTCAAAAAAGCCCCGACAACTGGTACCTGATATGTAGCGGTGACGACCTGGCGGAACAAACCCACATGCTGATACCCGATACTGAACATGGATTCAGCGGACCTTATGCAATAGCATTAATGTCGGCATGGCTGGGGAAAAAACCAGATATCCTTAAGGCTATTCAGATTACTGAAGATTATATCCATAAAAAGAATGAATGTGTGTCAGAAGAAATCATTAAGATAATGCAAGAAGCGAAACAAAAATTGCATGGACAACTAAACCATGAAACCATTTCCTTTAATCGCTGAAAAATTAACACAGGAATGCTATGAGCTATAGTATCATAATAAATAAGGCAGTATTAATAGGCTTTCTGATTCTTTTCATGGTCAATAGTACTTGCCGCAATAAAAACGGTTCATGTTCAACAAAATCAGAACGACTGAATGTATCTTGTACCTCTAAAAAGGTCTATATCCATTACATGGGCTGGTATGGCGACACTATTCCCGATGAAGTCGAAGGCGATATTAACCGCCACTGGAAATACGGGCATGCCAATACACCACAGGCCGGATTGTACGATTCAAAGAGCCGTGCTCTGTTGACATACCATCTCCTGCTATCGTGGTCGTGCGGAATAGATGGGATAATAATCAATGTGAAAGATACCTATGATGATATTTGTATGAGAAGATTGATCAGTACGATCAGTTGGTTACGTACTATAGACAGTGTGAATTTCAATTACGAATTCGGGATCAGCTACGATGACCAGGGATTTGATCTTGCCCCTCCATTCGATACAACAATGCGGAAGATGAGCTACCTGAGAGATTCTGTCATCCCTGAACTTCCGGTATATATAAAGTATAAAAACAAGCCTGTCCTGTTTGTGTTCGACTATCCTGAAAAGTATATTACTGCTAAGAATTTCAGCATTGTTTTACATAAAGTATTTGGATCAACGCCTCCTGTTGTAATATGGAATTCATTGGATGATAAAGAACACAGCAAGGAGTATGTCGATGCTTTCTATCCCTGGGTCCAACCGGGAGCTAAAGGTTGGGACAAAGAAGGCGCAAACTGGGGAATGGAATATCTTGAATGGTATTACTCGAGAGTCAATGCCATCAACACCAATAACCGATATTTGTTTACCTGTGGAGGCGTATGGCCGGGTTTCGATGATACAAAGAATACCTCATGGGGAGGTAATCGTATCATAGCCAGAAAAAACGGACAGGTATACGAATCGACCTGGTCCTATGTATTGAATTATACTTTGCCGCTCCCCTTGCTCTGGGTAGTTATTGAAACATGGAACGACTGGAATGAAGGTACCGAAATAGAGCCCAGCATGGAATACGGAAATCAATATCTTCTTTCAACAATTAAAAATATCAACGCATTTAAAGGAACAAATATTGATTATAATGAGGTGAAGTTTGAGGCTGCCATGAAAATCTATGAATTATTTTTGTTGATTGAGCGAAAGCCTTACGGAGCTGAAAAATATAAATATGAACTTACGAAAGCTATAGGCGAATTTCTGGGGAAAGAATTCGTTCGTTCTCTTCAGACAGCATCTGCTGGTATAAATAAGATAAAACAAAGGTATGATTAGTATTTATTAAGAATCCTGACTTTCGCCGATTTAAGTATTGTAATATCGTATTTATCGTGCTTCTTGCCAATCCCAAAAATCTCTTTTTACCAAACTCTTTGATAACTATATATTTCACTTTTCCATATTATTTCAAAAAATCTTTCCTATTGGTGTTGGGCTGATTCTTTTATTGCATGTTGTGAGTTCTACAGCGATTTTTTTACTGCTTGTTGTAATTCTGATCACGACGGATAATACTCACAC
>FWPV01016495.1_pt1 | contig 10404 bp, 8 predicted proteins | sample 2228371 | NCBI WGS metagenome assembly FWPV01 (sample SAMEA103939776, study PRJEB20133) | metagenome
TTAGGTAAATTTATATCCTGAAACACTGTAGGCGGTATGTCTCTAAAAGGAATATCTAATTTTGGTATATCTATATCAAATTTGCCAGTAAATTTTGGGATATTATCTAAATCTTTCAGCAAATTATCAATAAAACTTGAATCTATAGGTGTTATTTTTATAGGATCTATTTTTATTGGATTATAATTTATAGAAGGAAGCCCTGTTTTAATATTTATCTTTACATTAGGGTTTTTAGGTAAATTCGGTTTTGTTAAATCTAATTTTGGTTTATCAACATTTATGTCAGGTTTAATAAATGAAACTGGTTGTATATTTGGTTGTGTTGGTAAAGGTTTTGAAGAACCTTGAGAAACAATATTATTTAAATTATTTATAATATTGCTTATAATTAATGTTATTGAAATTGAATTAAGAGTATTAATTTATTGTTAAATTTAAAATTAATATAGAAAATTTTATGAAAAGAAAAAATATTTTTGTCTGGATAATGGCGGGAGGAGCAGGAGAAAGATTTTGGCCCTGGAGTCGTGAATTAAAACCAAAGCAATTCTTACCGGTTATCGGCGATAAACCACTTTTGAGGATTACTTTTGAAAGAGCTTTGAGAATTACTGATAAGGAAAAAATTTTTGTTGGAACAGGTGTAAATTTAGAAAAAGAAGTAAGGAACATATTGTCTGAACTTCCTGTCGAAAATATTATCACGGAACCAATCAGGAGAAATAATTCTGCCCCACTGTGTATGACTGCTCATATTATAATTAAGCGGGATATAAATGCAAGGATGCTTGTCCTTCCTTCCGACCATTTTATCAGTGATGAAGAAAAATTTACAGAAACAATTTTGTCCGCCAGTGATTTTTTAGAAAAAAATCATTTCTTAATTACATTTGGAATAAAACCAACCTATCCTGAAACAGGGTATGGATATATAAAAAGGGGTAAGTTACTTTTTGAAAGTTCTTCAGGTAATAGAATTTTTGAGGGTGTAAGTTTCACAGAAAAACCTGATGACCGAAAAGCAATGGATTATTTATTATCGGAAGAATATTACTGGAATAGCGGGATTTTTTTCTGGCGTGTTGAAGATATACTTGCAGAGTTTTATGTTTATCAAAATGAGATTTATCAGGCAATGGAAATTTATGCTGAACAAAAAATATCAAAAAGGAATGTTGATGATACTTTGTTTATAAATATGCCGGATATTTCGGTTGACTATGCTATTATGGAGAAGGCTAAAAAGATTGCAGTGGTTGAAGCATCATTTGATTGGAATGATATTGGTTCCTGGAGGTCACTTGATAAAATATATCCTCTTGATGAGAATAAAAATTTGATTTTAGGTGAATGTTTGGTTTTTGATGGGAAAAATAATATAGTTAAAAATGAAAGTGGTTTATTAGTTACACTTGGTTTGAGTGATGTAGTTGTTGTTAAGATGGGGGATGTTGTTTTAGCTATCCCGAAAGAAAAAGCCCAGGATGTAAAAAAAATTATAAATTATTTGCGAAAAACGAGCTGGGGGTATAAATTTTTATAAATTTGAAAGGTGGAGAAAAAATGAAAAAATTGATAATAATAATTTCAATTACATTATTTTCCTGTGCCCCGATGAATGGACAGAAAACAGCCGAACCGGAAAAAGATATTCCAAAATTTGATTTTTCTCAACCTGAAACTGAGATTGGACCAAAAGAAGAAATATCAGGAATAACAGAAACAATTAAGCCAAGAACAGCCCAGGGATTTAGAATTCAGATTGGAGCATTTAGTGATAAGGAAACTGCTATAAAATTCGCTCAGGAGGCAAAAGCCAGGCTTAATGAGAAAGTCTATTACAGGCAGATGGAGGCGTATTACAAAGTTGCTGTTGGTGATTGCCAAACAAGAGAAGAGGCCGAATTATTGTTGAAGAAAATTATTAGCATTGACCCGAAATATAAAGATGCCTTGATTATTTCATCAGAAATAGTTATAAATGAATAACAGAATCCGTTAAATTAAATTTAATTTTAAAAAGCTATTTCTTCTTAATTTAAAGGAATATTTATAAGAAAAACCATCTTAAAGGAAGAAATTTTGAAACTTGACAGTAATTATTTAAAAGATATATTTTGCTCAATTTTCATAAAATTTAGGAGAATATGAATGCAAATATCATTGAGATGGAAATTAATTTTTGTATTAATAACACTGGGGGTATCAATTTACCTTTTAGTGCCCACCTATAGATATTATGTAAGAACAGAAGAAGAATTGTTAAAATTGGAACCTGAAGAATTAAAGAAATTAAAAGATTATGCGATAAGGTTGGGGCTTGATTTACAGGGGGGAATGCATCTTGTTTATGAAATAGATGAAACGAAAATACCTAAAGAAGAAGTGGAGGAAGCATTAAATAGAGCATATACAATAATAAGCAATAGAATAGATCAGTTTGGTGTTGCAGAACCTGTTATTCAAAAGATGGGTGATAAGAGATTGATTATAGAATTGCCAGGTATCAGGGAGCCTAAAAGAGCAAAAGAGTTGATTGGAAAAACTGCAAGATTGGAATTTAGATTGGTTGAAGAAGATAATATAACGCAGGATGTTATAACTAAGATTGATGCGGCTTATAGAACAATTATTGAGAAAGAATCAGATACTGCTGTAACGAGAGATACTGTTAAAAAAGATACATTAGCTCAGGATTTTGTTAAATCAGATACAATAAAAGAAGATACTGGAAAACCTGGATTGTTTGAGGAAGAAAAAGAGGAAAAGGAAGAAGTTGCTGAAATTCCGACATATCCTTTGTCAGGATATATAACAGATGGAATAACAGCGGAGGAGCAACCGAGGGTTGAAAAAATAATATCGCATCCTGAAATTCAAAGATTAATTCCTGTTGATGATACATTTCTATTCGGGAAAGAGGAGTTAAATAAGGCAGGACAAAAAGTGCGGATGCTATGGCTTGTTAAAAAAAGGGCTGAGATGACAGGTGCATCTATTAAGAAAGCATTGCCTGATGTTTATCAGGGGCCAAAAGCTGAATTGTCAGGATTCTGGGTTGTGAATTTGCAATTTGATTCAAAGGGAGCAAAGAAGTTCGCAGAGGTAACGGGAGCAAATGTTGGAAGACCTTTGGCGATTGTGCTGGATGGAATAGTTCAATCAGCACCGAGGATACAGGAAAGAATTGGTGGCGGGCGTGCACAAATTGAAGGAAGGTTTGATTCTGAAAGTGCAAAAGACTTATCAATCGTTTTGCAAGCTGGGGCATTACCGGCTGATTTAATTCAGCAGGAAGAAAGGACTATTGGACCAACATTAGGTCGGGATTTTGTTAGATTAGGTGCAATTGCAGTGTTGATTAGTTTTTTGGTTGTGATGGTTTTTATGATTATATATTATAAAGGTGCGGGTATTATAGCTGATTTTGCTTTGCTTATTGCTTTTTTATATATATTTGCTGCACTTGCTTATTTGAAGGCAACATTAACTTTGCCAGGAATTGCAGGACTTATTTTGACAATCGGGATGGCTGTTGATGCTAATGTTTTAATATATGAGAGAATAAAAGAGGAATTAAGAATTGGTAGAGCTGTTAAACCTGCAATTGAGTCAGGTTATAAAAATGCGACAAGAACTATTCTTGATTCTAATTTAACCACTTTAATAACAGCAATAATTTTATATACTCTTGGAACAGGACCTATAAAAGGTTTTGCTATTACTCTGTCATTTGGAATTGTAGCAAGTATGTTTACTGCAATAGTTGTTACAAGATTAGTTTTTGATATGATTCTTCATAAAAGAATTGTTCACAAATTGAGTATTTAGGAGGAAAAATGAGATTGTTTGTTGGTGCAAATATAAATTTTATAGGAAAAAGAAAATATGCTATAACTTTTTCAATCATTTGTATTTTAATAGGGATTGTTGCTCTTTTTACAAGGGGTGGTCCGAATTTTGGAATTGATTTCACGGGTGGAGTCCTTTTAGATTTGAGGTTTGATCCACCGGTTGGAGTTGTTGATATTAAAAATGCTTTAAGTAAAGCAGGCATAACTGAAGTGGAAGTTCAAGCAATTGGTGAATCAGGAAAGGATATTATGTTCAGATTTCAGGAAGATGAAAAGAAAGGACTGAGTTCTGATAAAGTGAAAGAAGTTTTGAAGAGCGCGTTTCCTGATAATATACCAGTGGGAGAAAAAGAAGAATTATGGATATTACAGGAAGAAAAAGTTGGACCTAAAATAGGGCATGAATTAGTCGGGAAAGCTATTGCTTCTATATTCTGGGCATTACTTGCGATTATTATTTATATCTGGATTCGTTTTGATTTTAAGTATGGAATTGCTTCTGTGATTGCACTTTTTCATGATGTTCTTTTTACTTTTGCTTTTTTTACAGTATTCAACTGGGAAATATCAATGCCGGTTGTTGCAGGGTTTTTAACTTTAATAGGATATTCACTGAATGATACAATAGTTGTTTTTGATAGGATTCGTGAAAATTTAAAGTCTGTTAGAAGGGCTCCTTATGAAGAAATAATTAATCGCAGTATTAATGAAACTCTATCAAGAACTATTGTTACAGGATTGACTACATTACTTGTTATAATTGTTTTATTAATCATTGATATAGAGACCTTAAGAGAATTCACATTAACTTTATTTATAGGTGTTATAATAGGAACATATTCATCAATATTTATAGCAAGTCCTATTGTAATCTGGTGGCATCACGCATTTAGCAGGGAGGCAAGGTTATCACTGAGTAAAAAATAAAAGAATAAAATAAATTTTGAACAGGCTCCTTCGTCTAGTGGTTAGGACGGGTGGTTCTCAGCCATCAAACAGGGGTTCAAATCCCCTAGGAGCCTTTTTAGAAATATTTTCTTTAAAAAAAAATAAACGAAGTTGTTTTATTCGTAAATCTTTTGCGTGTTTGTTTTGTTATAAAACATTAGAATTTAATAAATAGGAATCATTAAGAGGAATGAGATGACAAAAGAAAGAAAGATTCATTTAATAATGTCAATTTTTGTCTTTTTTTCAGTTTTTTCAGTCTATTTTATAACATTATCACCAACGGTGACATTCTGGGATTGTGGTGAATATATAGCATGCTGTCATAGATTAATGGTTCCTCATCCACCGGGGAGTCCTTTTTATGTTTTAATCGGGAGATTAATGACTATGTTACCGCTGGGTGAAGACAAGGCTTATAATACAAATTTGATGGGTGCATTAATAGGGACATTTACAGCGCTATTTGCATTTTTAGTTATGATAAAAATAATAAGGAAGTGGTTACCTGAAGAATTGTCTTTTAAACATTACTTTCTTTTATATTTTGGACCAGTATTAGGTATTTATATTTTTGCGTTTTCGTCAACATACTGGCAAAATTCAACAGAAACGGAAGTATATATAACATCAGCTTTGATGTTAATGGCTTTAGCATGGCTGAGTTTAGTCTGGTTTGATTATCAGGATAAAAAAGGATTAAATCTTTTGCTTTTGTTAATGGTTTATGCTTTCGGGTTAGGGTTCGGAGTTCATCAAACATTGATATTGTTCATTCCTGCATTTTTAATACCAATATGGCAAAAGGATAAATATACTGTAATAATGCTTTCAATATTCGGGGCTTTTATTCTTGTAAATAGAAGTATCTTATGGTGGTTATTTGATAGATTTATTTATATATTACCAGGGATCCCTGGAAGCCCTGTTGATAAAATAGAATGGAACAGTAGTTCATGGTTTTTGAGAGGATTAACTTATATTGAAGAATTTATAATTGGAAATATAGTGCTTGCAGGGCTTGCGTTATGGGCATATTTCTGGGGTAAAAAAAGAAAAATTCAAACAATGATGAGTGGAAAACTCATCGCAATTGCGGCATTAATTTTTGTTCTTGGACTTCTGGTTCATCTTTATATTCCATACCGTTCGTTATTAGACCCCGGGATTGATGAAGGAGATCCTGAGACATTAACAGGATTTAAGTCATATTTACAAAGAGACCAGTATGGAGAATTGAAAATTTTACAAAGGCAAGCACCATTTATAAGGCAGTTAGAATACTATCGTGATTATTTTTCCTGGCAATATTTGAATTTAGAGTTCTTAGGCAAATACTTTAAGCCAGCAGTAACAAAGGTAATTGGTGGTTTATTTTATACTTTATTAATCAGTTTAGGATTGTGGGGGATGTGGACATTTTATAAAAGCGATAAAAAGAGATTTGCTTTTATTTTTGGTTTGTTTTTTATTGCAAGCTTTGGTTTTATAGTAATTCTGAATCATAAAGACCCTGAAGTAAGAGAAAGAGATTATATGTGGTTGCATTCGTTTATGTTATTCGGGGTATTTTGTGGATTTGGATTGTTTGATTTAACAAAAAGATTGTTAGAAGTGAGAAACAAATTAAAATCGTTTCCTGCTTATGTTGGAATGGTATTATTCAGTTTTGTGCCTTTTGTAACGCAATTTGAATCACATAATTATAGTAAGAATTATATTGCCTGGGATTATGCATATAATATTTTGATGTGTTGCGATAAAAATAGTTTCCTTTTTACAAATGGTGATAATGATACTTTTCCTTTGTGGTATTTACAGGAATCACCCAGGATAAGGAATGATGTAAGAGTAATGAATTTGAGTTTGTTACAAACTGATTGGTATGTAAGACAATTGAGAGACCAGGAGCCAAGAGTTCCATTAACTATTCCTGATAGGATGCTCAGATACTGGTATCCAATGTATTATGAATGGAAAAAAACTTTTACTTTTGATAGGAACTCACCTAATCTTGTTAAAGATGTTAATGGAAATCCTGTTTTATTTAATACATCAGAAATAGCTGCAGCGGATTTAATATTGCATCATTATAATGATAGAAGTATATATTATGCAATAACCTGTGCTAATATGATGGGATTTAAAGACCATGAACCGGGGACGATTTATGATATTTTAAAGAATGATTACGGGGTTGAGGTTTCTGTTGTTATGGAAGGGATGGTTTTTAAAGTAAGACCCGGAACTCTTACAGAAAAGTTTGATATTGCAAAGATGCAATACAATGTGGATAGTGTTTACAAATTTAGGGGAATATTAAATGAAAAAGGTGAACATGACTCTACCGTTTATAAAGATAAAAATATAAAAAGACTATTAACCAATTATATGGCGAATTTTCATTATATAGCAAATCATTATTCAAAAATTGGACTGGAATTTTCAAAGCAGGATCAAAGAGATAGTGCTATTGCTTATTTTAATAAAGCATCAGAGTATGCATTAAGGTCTCTTGAAATAAAAGATGAAGATTATCCTGAGATGGTTGAGTGGGCTTTAAACCTTTCAAGAGAAGGTAAAAATTATGAACAGGCTTTAAAATATATTAAAAAGAAAAAACAGCAGGAAAAAGAAAACGCCTCCTGGTATATTTATGAAGGTGTTTTTTTAAATGACCTCCAGAAATTTAGCGAAGCGGAGTCTGTTTTTATTCAGGCAAAAAATAAATTCCCCGATATAAAGGATTCATATATGGGGCTTCATAATGTCTATATTGACACAAAAAGATATGATGATGCTATTAGGGTTTGGGAGGAATGGCTTGCTACTCATCCGAATGATGAAGATGCTAAAAATTCAACGAAATCAGAGTTTTGTTGACACCTTAAAGGCTGATACATCAATTCAGAAGTAAAGTTTTGGGATGGAATTATGATTAAGGCTATTTATTTTGACTTTTTTAATACTTTATATCCTTATGATTCAGAAAGATTCCTGCAATCATTAAGTGAAATTTATGATATATTTTTTAAAAAATATTATAAAGATATTAAAAAAGAAGATTTTTTAGATGCTTATTATTATGCACTTGAAAAGCAGATGAGTGAAGTTGAAAAGACATTACTTGAACCGGATTTAAAAAAAAGATTTCTTGACCTGATTTCATTTCTAAATATTGAGTATAAGGAAGAAAAGTTTATTGAATTATGGAATATTTACGAGGATGTAATAGTAAAGAATACTCAAGCACCTAATTTTTTAAAAGATTTTTTAAATTCATTGAATATGAAATATAAGCTTGGAATTATTTCAAATGTCCGAACAACAGGACAGGTTATAAGACCATTGCAAAGGGACGGTTTATTAAAATATTTTTCAATAGTTGTAACATCGTCAGATGAAGGAATAGTTAAACCCAATAAGGATATTTTTCAGAGAGGGGTGAGGAGATTAAAGTTAAGAGAATCTGAAGTGGTATTTGTAGGAGACCAATGGGATGCAGATATAATTGGTTCATATAATGCGGGTTTAAAACCTATCTATCTTTTGCAGTGGTTGAAACCGGTTGAACAAAAAAAACCTGGCTATAGAAAATGGTTAAATGATTTTTCAATTTCAGAGGAAGAAAGGGATATTGATGTTCCTGAGGCTGATCATCTGTTAAATGTTCCTGATGTGATTAGAGAATATTATGGAGATTCAGAATAGAGTAACTAATTACCTGGATAATAGAAGCGAGTTTTCCATTCCACTCCTTTCTTGAATATGATAGATTTAATAGAATTAAGACATATCAGGATACCAAGAAGCATCCCTATGGGGTGAAGAATTGCAGAAATTTTACTTAATCTAAATCTGTGAGCAATTATAAGGCGTGTTGCTGTCAGGATTAAGACTTGAAAAAAAGCAAAACTGAAAAAGGATTGTTCTTTCCACAAAGCCAAGTATGGGTAATACATTGTAATAGAATTTATTCCAAGGAAAATAAACGCGTTTTTTAATGAATATTCAAAAGCACCGAAAGCATTTTTAGAAAATCCATCCCACAGCTCTTTTACAGTTTTATAGAACCTGATAAATATTCTTTTTGAACCATCTATTAATTCTATTTTTCCATTGTTAGCTTTTATTAACCTCACAAGTTTTAAATCATCAACTATTTCATCTTTAATAGCATAATGACCACCAGATTTTTCATAAATATCTTTTTTTAAAAGCATATATGGACCAATTGCCAAACTGAGTCTTGAGTCCTTGACTTTGTTGATCAATTTTAGAGGTATAAATGCTAAATAGGAAAAACTAATAAGTGGCATAAACAGTATGTCAGCCCAGTTTTTTGTGATGATATAAGGTATGACAGAAACAAAATCTAATTTTTCTTTTAATGTTAAAGAGATGATTTCCATTAAGGAATTTGGGTGGTGAATTGTGTCAGCGTCAGTGAATAATAACCATTCGCCTTTTGCATGCTTGCTTAATTGATAACATGCAAAATTTTTTCCAGTCCATCCATCAGGTAAAGGTTCTCCTTTTAGTAATTTTAAATTTTTATGCTTTTCTGACAGTTTTAGCATAATCTCATAAGAGCTATCATCAGAATTATCGTCAAGAGCAATTATTTCAAAATTTGAATATTTTTGGTTTAATAATGATTTCAGACATCTTTTGATTTGATGTGCTTCATTTCTAACAGGAACTAATATGGAGACAAAGGGTTCTTCTGATTTTTTTAAGTTGCAATTGTATTCAGGTTTTTTAAGGTACTTTAGGTTGATTATAGTATTGATGAAGATTGATAAAAGAAAAAGAGTTATAAATAAATCAAAAATCATATCAAGACCATTTCCATTTAGTTTTAGAAATAATTTTTCTTCTGTAAGGAATATCAATTATTCTTTTAATAGCAGGGAGAAACATATAGAGAATTACTTTAACAATTTCGTCAAAAGGGTGATTGAAAACTGGCATAAAAATAAGAGCAAAAGAACCAAGAGCGACAGAAGCAAACCAATGAAATTCTCTTGTGAATAAATATGCAATACCACCAACGATAGAGCCCAATAACAGGGGGATCGGTGATAAACCTAATAAAAATCCAGAAACGGTTGCAGCACCTTTACCACCTTTTCCTTTCAGGAACACAGGGAATGAGTGGCCAATAAAAACAGAAATTCCCATAAGCCAGGTCATTAATTCATTAAAATTAAGCCATTTTGTAATGAAAAAAACAATGAGTCCTTTTGACATATCAAGGATAAAACAAATAACACCATATACTGGATTTATAAGATGAAAAACATTTCTTGCTCCGACATTTCCTTCACCTGAAAATCTCAAGTCAATTCCTGCTTTTTTCTTTGCGACTATCTGTGAAAAGGGTATTGAACCTATTATATAAGCCAGAAAAAGGTAGATTGTTTCTGATAAATATTTTATTTCCATTTTCAAAAAATTTACATTAAAATATATATTTTAATATTCTTGCAAAAAATAATTTATTTGGTATTTTAAATTTTAAATAAAAAAACTTAAAATAATGCGTAAATTAAAAAAATGATTTTTGAAATCTGTTTAAGTATTTTAATTTTAGTAT
>FWPV01012721.1_pt1 | contig 10403 bp, 9 predicted proteins | sample 2228371 | NCBI WGS metagenome assembly FWPV01 (sample SAMEA103939776, study PRJEB20133) | metagenome
GTGGCGCGCGCGGTGCGCCTGCAGGTCGAAGGCGAAATCGTCGCCATCACCCGCGATCAGGGTGCAAAACTGGAGGTGCGCGTGGCAGCGGCCGGCGTGACCGACGACGACGTGATGCGGGTGCTCGACGCACCGATCGCACTGCCGAATGGGGGGGCCACCACGCTGCGCGCGCTGGTCGGCAGCGAATCGACGCGGGGCCCCGGCGTCATCAAGCACTACAACCTGCGCCGCACCATCACGCTGGAAGCCAACCTCGATACCGAAAAGCTCAATTCGATCGGCGTCGCTGAGTCGGTGCGCGTCGCGTGGGAAGCCCAGCGCACGCGCTTCCCGCGCACCGATCTCGACTTTTCCGGCGAACTGGAAGACGTGCAGGAAAGCCTGGACGCGATGAAGGTGCTGTTCCTGCTCGGCGTCGGCCTGATCTACCTGATCCTCGCCGCGCAGTTCCGCAGCTACTGGCAGCCAATGATGATTCTGGCCACCGTGCCGCTGGCGTTCACCGGCGTCGCGGTCGGACTGCTGGTCAGCGGGTCGCCGCTGTCGCTGTACACGCTGTACGGCGTGATCGCGCTGACCGGCATCGTCGTCAATTCGGCCATCGTGCTGATCGACGCCGCCAACGAGCGGCTGAAAGCGGGCATGAGCGTGATGCACGCAGCGATCTACGCGGCGCGGCGGCGCGTCGTGCCCATCATCATCACGACCAGCACGACGGTCGGCGGCCTGTTTTCGCTGGCGGCCGGCATCGGCGGCTATTCGATGCTGTGGGGGCCGGTGGCGGGCGCCATCGTGTGGGGACTGGGCGTGGCAACCGTGCTCACGCTGTTCGTGATGCCGGCGCTGTACATCGCCTGCATGCGGCGCAGCGTGCTGCTGCGCCGGGTCGCTGACGCAGCGCAGCAGGCTACAATCACGGCTTGACCGAGGGGATGGAAACAATGGATATCGAGCAGGCTCGCTTCAATATGGTTGAACAGCAGATCCGGCCGTGGGACGTGCTGGATCAGGACATTCTCGACCTGCTGTTCGTCGTCAGACGTGAAAACTTCGTGCCGGCCGCGTTGCGCGATCTGGCCTTCGTCGATACGCCGATTCCGCTCGGCCACGGCGCGGAAATGCTGGAACCCAAGATCGAAGCCCGCGTGCTGCAGGAACTGCACGTGCGCAGCACCGATACGGCGCTTGAGATCGGCACCGGCTCCGGCTACATGGCGGCACTGCTCGGCGCACGCGCCAGTCAGGTGACGACGGTCGAAATCGAACCGGCGCTGGCCGAGCGTGCGCGCGAAAACCTGATCGCCGCCGGCGCGCTGAACGTGCGTGTCGAAGTCGGCGATGCGGCGCAGGGCTGGCCGGTGCATGCGCCGTACGACGTGATCCTGGTGTCCGGCGGCCTGCCGGTGCTGCCGCAGGAACTGGTCGCGCAACTGCGTCCGGGCGGCCGGCTGATCGCTTTCATCGGCGAAGCACCGCTGATGAATGCCACGCTGGTGACGCTGAACGCCGACGGCAGCCAGACGCAGGAAATCCTGTTCGAAACGCTGTTGCCGACGCTGCGCAATGCGCACGGCGCCCAGCGTTTCGTGTTCTGAGACGCCGTCGATGAAGCAGATGACGGTGGCCGAGCTGGCGGCGTGGCTGGCAGAACCGCAGGGCGAGAAGCCGCAGTTGCTCGATGTGCGCGAAGCGCACGAGTGGGCGATCTGCCGGGTCGAAGGCAGCCAGCACATTCCGATGGGCACCATCCCGTCGCGCCTCGATGCGCTCGATCCGGCGCGACCGCTGGTGTGCATCTGCCACCACGGCGGGCGGTCGATGCAGGTGGCGATCTTTCTTGAGCGCAACGGCTTCGGCGAGGTGTACAACCTGGCCGGGGGCGTCGACGCCTGGGCGCTGCAGGTCGATCCGTCGATGGCGCGGTACTGATGCAATGACCCTGTTGCGACGTCTGTCGCTGTACGCCGTGCTGTCGGCCGCGTTTCCAGCCAGTTTCGCAGTCATGCCGGCGGCGCACGCGGCCGACGATCTGGTCGCGATCGCGCGGGCGGCGCTCGCCAACGATGCGCAATACCAGTCGGCGCGCTCGCAAAGCCTGGCGACCTCCGAGAAGCTGCCGCAGGCGCGCGCCGGCCTGCTGCCCAGCCTGACCGTCAGCGGCACCACGCAATGGAACGACGTGACCGTGAAGCAGCCGGTCAATGCTGCCTCGCAGCACAACTCGCACAACTTCAACTTCCAGCTGACGCAACCGCTGTTCCGCTGGGCCAACTGGGTGCAGTTCGAACAGGGCAAGCTGCAGGTCGCGGCGGCCGAGGCGCAGCTGGCGCAGGCGCGGCAGGACGTGCTGCTGCGTGCTGCACAGGCCTACTTCGATCTGCTGTACGCGCACGACGTGCTGGCGTCGATCGAAGCCCAGAAGGACGCCGCATCGCAGCAGCTCGCACTGGCGCGCAAGAGCTTCGAAGTGGGCACCGTCACCATCACCGACGTGCATGAAGCGCAGTCGCGCTTCGATCTGGCGAACGCGCAGGGCATCGCGGCAGCGAGCGACATCGAAGTGAAGCGCCACGCGCTGTCGCTGATCACCGGTGGCGCACCGGCCGAGCTGCGCCGCATGCGGCGCGACGTCGCGTTCGCGATGCCGGAGCCGGCGCGCATGGACGACTGGGTGGAACGTGCGCAGACCGACGGACTGGCGGTGCTGACCCAGCTGGCGAATCAGGAGATCGCGGCGCGCGAAATCGAGCGCCAGCGTGCCGGCCACTATCCGAGCGTCGATCTGGTGGCGACCTATGGCCAGAACAAGAACGTGGTCACCTTCGCCGGCAACCCGATCTCGAACCAGACCGAAACCGCCACCGTTGGCGTGCAGGTGTCGGTGCCGATCTTCCAGGGTTTCGGGCAGGAATCGCGCGTGCGCGAGTCGGCCTACCTGCTCGACCGGGCGCGCGCCGAGGTCGATCTGGCGCGGCGCAACGCCGCTCTGCAGGCACGTCAGGCCTATCTGGGCGTGGCCAACGGCATCGCGCAGACAGCGGCCCTGCGCGCCGCGCAGGTGTCGTCGCAGTCCGCACTGGATTCGAACAAGCTGGGTTACGAGGTCGGCGTGCGCATCAATATCGATGTGCTCAACGCACAGCAGCAGTTGTTCGCCACGCGGCGCGACATGGCGAAGGCGCAATACGACACGATGCTTGCGCAGCTCAGGCTGAAAGCCGCCGCCGGCCAGCTCGGCGAAGAGGAAATCGCCGTGGTGAATGCGTTGCTCGAGTAGCGCGCGCCCGCGGCCTTCAGCTTGCGGTGCCGCGACTGAACCACCACCACGAAAAGCCGATCGCCATCAGCGCCACGACAGCGATGGCGATATTGCGCTGCATCGGGTAGCGCTCCAGCTTCACCAGCCCGGTGTGAAAGCTGATGTACAGAAAGCCGCCGACGAACAGCGCCAGCACGCCCAGCAGCGTCCACCGGTTGCCCAGACGGCCGGCCGCACGCAGCAGGGTGCCGCACACCAGAATCAGCACGAAGAACGACAGCAGCGACAGCGGCGTGATGCCGGTGCATGAGCGCCCGCCGCAGGCCGGGCAGATCGCCGGCGCCCTGGCGCGCGCCATCAGCTTGACCAGACGCGCAATCGTGTCCTGTCCGCAGTGCGGACAGCGCGAAAGTTTGGCCACCGCTATTTGCCCGCGACGAACGCGGCGCGCTGCACCGGATCGGGAATGTCGCGCGCCAGCTCTTCCAGCAGTGCCTGTTCGGTGCCGGTGCGCTTGAGCGCGCGACCCACCAGAATGCGCGCCACCGGACCGATCAGCCGCGCCAGACGGCGCTCGATGTCGGCGATCACCGCGTCGTCGAGCGGCCGCGGCGCGGACGATACGTAGCGGCTCGACGTGGCGGTCGACGGCAGGCTGCTGCGCGAGGTCGATATGGCACCGGAAGCCGCGGCACCGGACATCGACTGCGATGAGCGCGACGTCGTCGCGCCGGTCTGCACGACGTGGCGCTTCGCCTCGATCAGGAAGCCGGCGCGCTGCGCGTCGTTCGGAATGTGCGCCGCCAGCTGTTCGATCAACTGCGGCGCCGATGTTGCCTGCGGCGCGATGCGCGTCACCAGCACGCGTGCCATCGGCCCGATGTGGCGTGCCAGCAGCGATTCGAGCAGCGGCGTCAGCGCGTCCGGCGCCAGTACAGGTTGCGCGACGTCAGTGCGCCGTGTGATGCCGCTGCGGCTGTCGAGTTCGAACACCTCCTGGCTGCGCGAGGCGATTTCGACCCGCTGGCCCGTGATGTGCAGGCCTTCCGGCGCACCGCTGCCCAGCGCCGACACGGTTTCGTAGTAAGCGCGCGACACCAGCACCTGGCCGGCATGCGCCAGACTGGCCAGCGCGCGAGCGGCGTCCAGACCGTCGCCATGCAGGTCGAGCGCACCGCTGCCGGAGCGCGACACGCGCACCGGGCCCAGATTGATGCCCTGCTTCAGACCCTGGCCCGTCGGGCCGCCGTCATCGGCGAAGTCGAGCTTGCGCAGATGCTGGGCGACGACGCAGGCGTCTTCCGGCTGGCCGAGCAGGCACAGCGCGGTGCCGTCCGGCGTGTCGAGAATGAGCCGGCTGTCGGCGTCGACCGAGCGCGCGGCACGCGCCAACGCGTCGTCCAGCTCGGACTTGCAGGCCAGCCGCTGCGCCGTGTCCAGCCGCTGGCTGTCGCCGATCTGCGCATACAGCACGCTGCACACGATGGTGCGCCGCTCTTCCGACGCGCCGATCGCGCGGACCGGCACAGCGACCGGTGCCGATGCAGCGCCCGCCGCCAGCGGGCCGCGGGCGGTTGCCGGGGCGGCGGTAAACACCCGGCGGAAATCGGCGATGCTGCGCGGTCGCTTGGAATCGTGCGGCTCCAGCCCCCAGTCGATGGCGCGCAGCAGCGAGGCGCCGAACACCGAAGCGTCGGCCAGCCGCGACGCAGGAATGAGCGGGTCGTGCTGGATGCGCGCAGCCGATTCGATCGGACGCTGGCCGGTGACCAGCCAGTACATGACGGCCGACAGCGAATAGATGTCGGTCCACGGCCCCTGATTGCCGTGCGAGTGATACTGCTCGAATGGCGCGAAGCCGGGCGTGACGATGGCGGTCAGCGTGTGCTCGGTGTCGTGATAGCGGCGCGCGGCGCCGAAATCGAGCAGCACCGGCGTACCGTCGTCGCGGATGCAGATATTGGGCGGCTTGATGTCGCGATGCAGGAAGCCGCCGTCGTGGATCACCTGCAGACCTTCGAGCAGCGGCCGTACGATGGCCAGCAGCGTGACGCGGTCGATGCGCGCGCCACGCTCGCGCACCCACTGGTTCAACGGCCGGCCCCGCTCGTAGTCCATCACCATGTAGGCGCTGCCATTCGCCTCGAAAAAACGGCTGACGCGCACGATGTGCGGATGACGGAAATTGGCCAGCGCGCGCGATTCATCGAGAAAGCGGCGCAGCCCCTGCTCGAACATTTCGACCGCCGGACCGCTGCGCGGCAGCACGCGCTGACCGTCGCCGCGGATCGCGATGTCGGTCGGCAGGAATTCCTTGATGGCGACCTTGCAGTCGAGCAGCGTGTCGTGCGCCAGATAGGTCAGACCGAAGCCGCCGCCGCCGAGCAGCGATTCGATGCGGTATTCGTTCAGCGCCCAGCCGGCCGGCAGCGCGCCGGGGCTGGCGTTGGCAGTCGGCAGGAAGCCGCTGCCCGCCAGCACCTCGGCGTTCACGCTGTCTTCGGTGAACGACTCGTCCCCGTCACCCGACGGCGGCTGCAGACCGGTCGTCACGGTCAGCTGTCTATCATGCGCATCGCCGTTTCAAGGCTGCGCCGCATGCGGTTGAAGGACGCTCCGAGCACCGACACTTCGTCCTTGCCGGAATCGCGGAACTCGGGCACCGAAAAGTCGCCGGTGCTGATCTGGTCGGCCGCGGCCGACAGGCGCGCCACCGGGCGGATGATCAGCCATTCGAGCATCAGGTTGAGCGCCACCATGACGAACACGAACACGCCGAGCAGCGACAGCATGAAGGTGTTGAAGGCACGATCGGCGTTGGTTACCGGCAGCGTCATCGGCACCGACACCACCTGCGCGCCTATGATTTCATTCAGCTTCCAGCCGAAGCCATTCGCCTCGCCATACACCTTCACCATCGTCGGCGGCGCCGTGGCGGCCGTGTTGTGACAGGCCAGGCAGGCCGGATTGGTGATCTTGATCGGCCGTGCGATATACATGTGGCGGCCGGTCGGTGTTTCGCGCACGCCGGTCAGTTCCTTAGTGTCCTCGGCGTTGCGGAAGCTGGTGACGATGTCCGTTTCCCAGTCCGACGCGCGGTCACGCGGATTGGTCGGGTTCAGCGTCGCCTCCTTGTAGGCGTACTCGGGGTGGTTCTTGCGCAGTTCGTTGATCGTTTCGGTCGCGGCATAGGCCGGCACGGTCTGCGGCAGGAACTGCTCGGACAGCAGCGGATCGAGGTGCGGCTTGATCTGGCTGACCGTGTAGGCGCGAATGGCGAGCGCGGTTTCCATCATCAGCCGTGCATTGCGCTCGACCTCGGCGCGCGCATTGTCGTGCAGCAACTGGTGCGACAACGCGGCGCAGGCCGCCAGACCGATAGCGAACACGCCGATCAGCACCAGGTTGAACTTGAGTCTGAGTCCCATCTTCGCAAGGCCTTTCGGTCAGGTGTGGGTGATTAGCAGCGCGTTCCCGGCACGCGCATCACCCACCCGCATTCGACCCGCGGACATGGCGACGCCGGATTGTAAAAGATTGACACCCGGGGGGTAAGGCCGCCGCCCGTCGATGGGCCACGGCAGGAAACAGAAGGCGGGCAGCGCCGCCCGGCTGCCGCTCAGCTATCTGCTTGACCGGCGCCCTGATGATTCATCCACCACCACACGATGGCCGCGATGCTGGCTGCCCACAGCAGCAGCACGATCACGCCGGCGATCCAGTTCGCCGGCAGCTTGCCTTCGCGTGCCCGCGCCCGCGCCGCCTCCATCACATCCGGCGGAATCATGCCGACCACGATCCAGACACCGATCGGCAGCAGGATGACCTCGTCGAGCAGACCGAGCACCGGGATGAAGTCAGGAATAAGGTCGATCGGGCTGGCCGCGTAGGCGAGCAGGAAAAGCAGAAGTATTTTCGCTCGCCGCGGCGTGCGCGTGTCCTGCGCTGCAATCGCAAGCGCCATCAATTCGAGCTTAATAGCGCGGATGCGGTCCTTGAGTCCCATGGCAACCAGGTTTTGTCAGTGTTTTGAGCCCGAACACGATCAAACCACAAAACACGCCCCGGCGTCAGCCATTGCAAGGTGGAATCGGTGACCGTCTGTCACGCATCGGGGCGATGGAGCGGCCGGAGACGTCCGGGGCCCTAGAGCAGCACGATGTCGAACTGCTCCTGCGAATAGCTCGATTCGGCGTGCAGCGAGATCGGCTTGCCGATGAAGTCCGACAGCATGGCCAGTGCCTGCGACTCTTCTTCCAGGAAGAGGTCGACCACCTTGGGGTGGGCGAGGATGCGGAATTCCTTCGCGCTGAACTGGCGCGCTTCGCGCAGCAGCTCGCGCAGGATGTCGAAACTCATGGTCTGCGCGGTCTTGACCTCGCCGCGACCGCCACAGGTCGGGCAGGCTTCGCACAGCACGTGCGCGATCGATTCGCGGGTGCGCTTGCGCGTCATTTCGACCAGGCCGAGCGAGGTGAAGCCGCTGACCGAAATCTTGGTGTGGTCGCGCGACAACGCCTTGTTCAGTTCGGCCAGCACCTGTGTGCGGTGCTCGTCGTTTTCCATGTCGATGAAATCGATCAGGATGATGCCGCCCAGATTGCGCAGCCGCAGGTGGCGCGCGATCTGATGGGCCGCTTCGAGATTGGTCTTGAAGATGGTTTCGTCGAAGTTGCGCGAACCGACGAAGCCGCCGGTATTCACGTCGATGGTGGTCATCGCTTCGGTCTGGTCGAAGATCAGGTAGCCGCCCGACTTCAGGTCGACGCGGCGCGCCAGCGCCTTTTCGATTTCCTCTTCGACGCTGTGCAGCTCGAACAGCGGCCGCTCGCCGGTGTAATGCTCAAGCAGCTTGGTCAGCTGCGGCATGTATTCCTCGGCGAAGGCGCGCAGCTTGACGTAGTTCTCGCGCGAGTCGACCTGGATGCTCTGCGTGTCGGCGCACACCAGATCGCGCAGCACGCGCTGGCCCAGCGTGAGGTCTTCGAACACCAGCGACGGCGGCTTGGCCGTCTTGGCGCGGTTGCGGATTTCCTGCCAGATCTTGCGCAGGTAGGCGATGTCGGCCGACAGCTCTTCGTCGCACGCGCATTCGGCCATGGTGCGCACGATGTAGCCACCCGGATCTTCCTGCGGCAGCAGGGCCTGGATGCGCGTGCGCAGCGCCTCGCGTTCTTCGGTTGCCTCGATGCGCTGCGAAATGCCGATGTGCCGGTCCTGCGGCAGATGCACCAGCAGCCGCCCGGCGATGCTGATCTGGGTCGACATGCGCGCCCCCTTGGTGCCGATCGGGTCTTTCAGCGCCTGCACCAGCACGCTCTGGCCTTCGGTCAGCAGGCGCTCGATCGGTTTGGGCGCGTCACCATTCTGGCGCGCTTCCCAGATGTCGGCCACGTGCAGGAAGGCGGTGCGTTCGAGCCCGACATCGATGAAGGCCGACTGCATGCCGGGCAGCACGCGCACCACGCGGCCCAGATAGATGTTGCCGACGATGCCGCGCGCGCTGCTGCGTTCGATGTGCAGTTCCTGCACGGCACCCTGCTGCAGCAGCGCCACCCGCGTTTCCTGCGGCGTGAAGTTGATGAGGAATTGATCGTTCATGACTGCACGGACCGGGAAGGGTGGGATGGCGGGAACTCGCTCGAGGATTCAGTCGGAAACTCAGTCAGAAATGAAGACCGAAGCGGCGCAGCAGCTGCCAGGTTTCGTTCAGCGGCAGCCCGACGATGCCGGTGTAGGAGCCGTCGATGTGTTCGACGAACGCACCGGCGCGGCCCTGAATGCCATAGGCACCGGCCTTGTCCATCGGTTCGCCGGACGCGACATAACGTTCGATGTCGCGCGCGTCGAGCGCAGAAAATCGCACGCTGGATATCGACAGCACGTGTTCGAGCCGGCGCCCGTCGCTGACCGCGACCGCGGTCAGCACGCGGTGACTGCGGCCGGACAGCAGCCCGAGCATGCGTGTGGCGTCGGCTGCGTCGGCCGGCTTGCCCAGTATTTCGCCGTCGATCTCGACCGTGGTGTCGGCCGACAGCACCAGGCCGGAAGACAGACGCCGCCAGGACAGTCTCTGTTCGCCGCCCAGGGCCTTGGCGCGCGCCACGCGCACGACGTAGCTTTCGGCGTCTTCGCCGTCGCGCACATCTTCCAGCACGTCGATGTCCTCGCGCGGCAGGCCGCGGAAGGGCAGTACGAGGAAGGGTGCGCCGATCTGGGTCAGCAATTCACGCCGGCGCGGGCTGCGCGATGCCAGGTAGAGCGCGGGCGGTACGGTGGTCGAAAGACTCATGCAGTTGCTCAGGTTGACGTCGCGCCGCCCGCCGGGCCGCCTCGAGGGCGAGCGCCGCCCGGTGGTGGCAGCGACATCGTGGGCGTGGGGCGCTTCATTCTCTGTGATAGGGATGGTTGGATTCGAGGCTGGCTGCACGATACAACGCTTCGGCGAGCAGCAGGCGGGCCAGTGCGTGCGGCAGGGTGAGGCTGGACAGGCGGATCAGCTCGTGGGCACGCGCCTTGAGCGCGGGGGCGAGGCCGTCCGGGCCGCCGATCAGCAGTGCGACGTCGTCGCCCCCGTCACGCCAGCGGCGCAGCCGGTCGGCCAGCGCCACGGTGGTCAGGCCGTCGCGAGGGCGACGATGCGGGCGCGCGGCGGGATCGCCTGTTCGATGCGCACGCGCTCGGCGTCGAGCAGTGCGTCGACCGGCTTGCCCTGGGTTCTCGGCTCGGCCTTGATTTCGGTGAACACGAGTGGCGACTCGCGCGGCATGCGGCGGGCAAATTCTTCGACGCCCGCATCGACCCAGCCGGGCATGCGGTGCCCGACACAGATCACCCGCAGCTTCAACGCGCGTCCGGTCCGCGGCCGCGTACGCCGGGGCCGAGCGGTCGGACGGCTTGGCCGAGCCCGACCACAGCTCTTCGAGGTTGTAATAGGCGCGCACCGCCGGCTGCATGACGTGCACCACCAGATCGCCCAGATCGACCAGCACCCACTCGCCGGTTTCTTCGCCTTCGACGCTGATCACCTGCGCGCCGGCGTCCCGGGCCTTTTCCTGCACATGGCGCGCGAGCGCGCGCGTCTGCCGGTTCGAGTCACCGCTGGCGATGACCAGCCGGTCGAACAGGGCATTGAAGTTGG
>FWPV01007753.1_pt1 | contig 10402 bp, 8 predicted proteins | sample 2228371 | NCBI WGS metagenome assembly FWPV01 (sample SAMEA103939776, study PRJEB20133) | metagenome
ATGACCGCAAGCTCCACGACCTTGGAAAGCCTCTCGCATTCGAACCGGTGTGGTGCATGGATCTGGCTTTTTCCGGTTCACACATATATACTGATCTCCCGGTGTGAGGAGCGTACAAGAACGGAACTCCTCAGGCAATTCCGAGCGCTCCATGCTTCTCTGCGATATTCTCTGCCAGGCGATCCAGCGCCTGGTAGTCCTTCTCCCTCGGATAACCCTTCACCAGCACCGGATCCAGCTGCTCGAGTTTCACCGACTGGAGAAGCTCGGTCACCCGCTGCAGTGTGGCTCCGCCCCACCCGAACGATCCGATGAGGGCCATGTAGCGAATCTTGGGGCGGAGGAGGTTGACGAGATAGAGCGCAGCGACAACCCTTGGGTGCGGTCCGAAGAGCACCGTCGGGGATGCGATCACCATCGTCGCCGGATCGACGATCGCCGTCGCCAGCCGGGCGGTATCGTCGGAGGCCAGATCTACCGGTTCGACATCCACCCCCCTGCGTATGAGCGCATCCGTGAGGTATCGCACCATGTCGCGCGTGGTGCCGTGCATGGAGACGTAGGGAATCACCACACGGTTCGCCACACGATCGGAGGCCCAGTCCGCATAGGCGTCCAGAATGAACGAGGGGCGATCGTGCACGGGACCGTGGCTTGGCGCGATACAGTCGATCTCCAGCCCTGCGAGCCTCTGGAGGTAGGTGCCGATGCTGCTTCGGAAGGGCATCATGATCTCGGCATAGTAGAGTTTTGCGAGAGCGTACAGCGCGGACGGCTCCGGAGCGTGGAGGCTGCTCGTCGCCATGTGCGACCCGAGAAAATCTCCCGAGAAGAGGATCTTCTCCTCCTGCAGATAGGTGAGCATGGTGTCCGGCCAGTGGACCCACGGCGTCTCCAGGAACTGAAGCGTCCTGCTCCCGAGAGGAAGGGTATCCCCGTCCTTCACGACCCTGCACCGTTCCGGGGGGACGTCCAGGAGGAATCCGAGCAACTCCTTGCCTTTGGCGGTGCTGCACACCTCCGCACGGGGGAAGAGCTCCAGGATCATCGGAAGGGACCCGGAGTGATCCTGCTCGGCATGGTTCACCACCACATAGTCGATCGCATCCACGTCGAGCCGCACAAGATTCCGGATCAACTCCTCCTCTCCGGACGGGTCAACGGTATCGATGAGGGCGGTCTTCTTGCTTCCCTGCACCAGGTACGCGTTGTAGCTCGTGCCATGGGGCAGCGGCACCAGTGCGTCAAAGACTCTCCGCTCCCAGTCGATGGCGCCAACGGAGTACACGCCGGGTTTCATCTCTCGAACGGTCATTTTTATCACCGATTTCGTGGGCTGTCTGACAGACGGCACACTGCACCGCTCAGAACATCGCATTCGCTGCCGGTATCCACACTATGAACAGGATACGTATTAAAAAGTCCCTTCCCTTTCCGTTCCTGCGGAGTTGCTGCCCGCAACCCCGTAGCCCCGTTCCTCTCCGTATTGATGCCCCATAGAACGTCCCGGGGTGTCTCTCGGACCGCCTGTGCCCAGCCCTCCAGGACAGCAGGTGGCGGCTCGCCACGTCCGCCCCCGTCTCCAGACAGGGGTGAACGGACCTGGCAGGCGGATGGATTCGACTCCTAGTGCAGGGAAACGCCGGCATTCACGGCTCGCTCTTTTGATGCCGTATCGCCTCCCGCACCCCGCGGCAAACACGAGGATCCCGGAGCCGGACGAGCCCCCGGAAGAGACAAATTAAATAGTGTTAAAACAACCTAATCTTATATAATCCACCGGCATTCTGATTTCTGTACAGGGAATTCCAGCAGATGCTACCCCTCTATCGGGATATCCGCAGGCCTGCAAGATGCAACAGGGAGTCATACCATGAAACAGATCGCCTTCTATGGCAAGGGCGGAATCGGGAAATCCACGACATCGGCAAACGTCTCTGCCGCCCTCTCCGAGCTGGGGCTGCATGTGCTGCAGATCGGATGCGATCCGAAGCGGGACAGCACACGCATGCTCATGCACGGCACAAGAATCCCCACCGTGCTCGACCTGATCCGCGAACGCGGCGACGCCGCCATCCGGGCCGAGGAGGTGGTGTTCAAGGGCTACAACGGAGTCCGCTGCGTGGAGTCCGGTGGGCCGGAGCCGGGGGTCGGGTGTGCCGGACGGGGCATCATCGCCACGTTCCAGCTGCTCGAGAGGCTCGGTGCGCTCAATGGGGACGTCATCGTCTACGATGTCCTCGGCGACGTGGTCTGCGGGGGATTCGCGATGCCCATGCGGGAGGGCTACGCGCGGGAGGTCTACCTCGTCACCTCCGGAACGCTCATGTCCCTCTACGCGGCGAACAACATCGCCAAAGCCATTGCGCGCCTCTCCGGGCGCGGGCGCAGCTGCTGCCAGCTCGGCGGAGTGATCTGCAATGCCGCCCCCCTGCACCGGGAAGAGGAACTGGTGGACGCGTTCGCCCGCCGCATTGGCTCCCGCCTGATCGCCCATATCCCGAGGGATCGCATCGTCCAGCTCGCCGAACTGCACAAGCAGCCTGTGGTCGAGTATGCGCCGGAATCCGCGCAGGCCGGCACGTACCGCGAGCTGGCGCGGTTGCTCCTGGAGAACAAGAGACTGGATATTCCGACCCCGCTCGAGATGGATGAACTTGAGACCCTTGCCCTTGAGTACGCATAGGTACGACGGCTGCACCCTCAGCGGTGCCCTCTCGGTCACCACGCAGGTGATCGATGGAGTGACCATCGTCCACGGTCCCGCCGGATGTGCCCACCACAACTTCTCCCTTCTGCATGCAACCCTTCAGGAGAACGAATATCCCTTCCTCCCGCGGATACTCTCCACCAACCTCGACGAAGGCAGCATCATCTTCGGCGGCGAGGAGGCGCTCGAAGATACTATCCGCACTGCGCTCGCCATGGATCCCCGCTCGATCTTTGTGGTGAGCACCTGCATCGCCGATACGATCGGCGATGACGTCGGCGGTGTCTGTGCGGCGGACTGGGGCGTCCCCGTGATCCACATCCCCACATCCGGTTTTTTTGGAGGTGCATTCCACCATGGTTTCCTGCAGTCCCTCCTGTCTCTCCTGGCGCTCTCGGGAACGGAAGCGTCCACGGATACGGAGAAGACAGTGAACCTGATCGGGGAGAAGAACCTGGAGTACGAGGTCGAGGAGAACTACCGGGAGGTGGCGAGGCTTCTCTCCGCCCTCGGACTGGAGGTTCGGGTACGCTATGTGCGGAACATCTCCACTCGCATGGTCGCGCAGCTCGGGAACGGTGCATTGAATATCCTGCGCGATCCGGGGATCGCAATGCTGGGATCAGCCCTTGCCAGCAGGTTCGGAACGCCGTTCCTGCCTGCATTTCCCGTGGGACTGCAGGGAACTCTGGAGTTTATCGCGAGCACCGCCGACATCCTCGGGATCGACAGCACTCTCCCGCAGGAACAGGAGCGGGCACACCAGGAGGAGATGCTCCAAGAGTACGCCGACCTCGCAGGAGAACGGATCTCCCTGCAGCAGAAGGGCTCTCCCATCGATATCGAGCCGGCAAGCCTCTCCCTCGCGCAGGAGATCGTCCCCCGCCTCGGGATGCATCTGGACGATGAAGGTACACCGGTTCCCCTTCCGGTGAGCGCCCCCGTGGGAACCGCCGGGGTGCGCCGCATGCTCCACCGCTGGAGGCGCGCCCTGCATGCCTGATCGCCCCCCGCGTCCCTGCGAGAATCCTCTCTGGCCCTGCGGCATGAGCGGTGCGGCGGCGTGCCTCTCGGGATTTGCGGATCTCGGCGTGATCGTCCACGGATCCAGCGGATGCTACTTCTATACGGCATCGCTGCTCGAACCTCCGATCTACGGCACCTGCATCCTGGAGAGCGAGATCATCTTCGGCTCCCGTGATCGCCTGCAGGAAGTCGTGGATGAGCTCCGTGCGCGCTACGCGCGCGTTGCCATTGTGAACACCTGCGTGCCAGCCGTGATTGGCGAAGACCTTCGGGGCATGCTGGATCGTCCCGGCCTTCTGATCATCGACAGTCCGGGTTTCTCCGGCGATCTCGAGAGCGGCTATCGAAGAGCGCTCGGCGCACTCTCGCCCGTGAACGACGGGGAGCGGGAAGGGGTGAACATTGACGGGTTGAACCCGGCGGACCCCTTCTACCGGGGAAATGCGCTGGAAGCCCTGCGCCTGCTCAATCTCGCCGGCGTCCCACCGGCGACATGCATCGCCAGGGATCGGCTGGACTCCCTGGCCCACTGCGCTCCCGTGACCCTGACAACGAACGAGGATCTCCAGAGCGGCGTCGGAGACCGCGCAGGGTCTCTGCTCGGTCTGGAAGCGGTGGAGGAGGCGTTTGCCGAACTGGCCTCCCGGTTTGAGGACATGGACCTGGACGCGATCTCCCTCGAGGCGTTGAGGGCGAAGGAACGCATCCAGCATGCCTGCGACAAGCATCTCCGGCGTTTCGATCCCCCTGTCGCCGTGGTCTGTGGCAACGCCTCCTACGCTTCCTTTGCCGCGGGCATGCTCGAGGAGTTCCTGGACGCGCAGATCGCCTGTATCGCCGTGCGGAACGATCCGGTGCCGTCCGCCCACCCGTGCGAGAAAGTAACGAGCCTTCGAAGGATGGAAGAGATACTCACCGATCATGCCCCGGATCTGATCCTTGGATCCAGCTACGAGCACTCCCTCTATCCGACCGCAGCGTTCTGCGGTCTGATACCCCCCATCCGCAACCGTTACCTCCTGCACGCCCGCCCTCTGATCGGCATCGAGGGCGCGATGGTCTGCATGGAAGATGTGCTCAACGCCTGCCGGAACCAGCGGCAGGGTATCCGGCGGACATGAGGTTACCGGACGCGAATGATCGGCGAGGATTCCGCCATCCGGAGGGTGATGGCACCCCGCCGATCTCCCGCACCTCCCCTCTGCCGCATCTCACGGATCCGTTGCCTCAGATCCCGCCGAGGATGACCTCTGCGACGCGATCGCCCACGTCGTCCGTGCCCGCCGATCCGCCCATGTCCCGCGTCACGACGCCCGCCTGAATGGTCCTCTCGATGGCTGCCAGAACCGCATCTGCCGCCTCGTGCTCCCCGAGGTGGTCGAGCATGAGGGATCCGGCCCAGATGGCGGCGATGGGATTGGCAACGTTCATGCCCTTGTAGCGGGGCGCCGAGCCATGGATCGGCTCGAACATCGAGACCCCCTCGGGGTTGATGTTCCCGCCCGGCGCCAACCCGAGCCCCCCCTGGATCATCGCCCCGAGATCCGTGATGATGTCCCCGAACATATTGGGCGTCACGACGACGTCGAACCACTCCGGGTTCTTCACAAACCACATGGTGATCGCGTCGACGAAGGCGAACTCCGTCTCCACCTCGGGGTAAGCGCGAGCCTCTTCGGAGAAGACTTCCCGCCAGAGCCCGTAGACATCCGTGAGCACATTCGCCTTGTCCACCGATGTCACCTTCCTCCGCCGCTCGCGGGCGAGTTCGAACGCGTAGCGGATAACCCGCCGCGAACCTTCGCGGGACAGGACACCGATCTGGTAGGCAATCTCCTCCGCATCGCTCTCCGCCTCGAGATCGAACTTCACCTGGTAGAGATCGCGGATCACCTCCAGGTGGCGCTCCTGGGCACCCTGGAAGCGGGAGCCGATCCCCACGTAGAAGTCCTCGGTATTCTCCCGAACCACGACCAAATCGATGTCTGACGGGTTTTTATCCCGCAACGGAGTCCATACACCCTCCAGCAGCTTTACCGGGCGGAGATTGATATACTGGTCGAAGTAGAAACGGAGGGCGAGGAGTACCCCCTGCTCGAGAACACCGGGCTTCACCCGCTCGTCCCCGATCGCACCGAAGTAGATGGCATCGAACTCGGAGAGAGCGGAGAGATCCGCCTCCGTGATCAGCTCCCCCGTCCTCAGGTAGCGTTCGGCCCCGATATCGAACTCCGCCCAGGCGACATCGAACGAGAACCGTTCGGCGGCAGCGTCGATCACCTTCTTCCCTTCGGCGAGCACCTCCGGGCCGATCCCGTCCCCGCCTATTGCTGCAATACGGTACACCGCACCCCCTCCTTCAGGCTCCGTGCGTACGGGACCAGTCCGCCTGCGCGGACGATATCGCGCACGAAGGCGGGTATCGGCTCCAGGGCGTACGACCTGCCGCCCACGATCAGGGTGCTACCGTCGAGATCGACAGCCGCCGTCTCACCGTCCTCGATCCCGCTCGTATCCGGACAGACGAGCGGGAGCAGCCCGATGTTGATCGCGTTGCGGAAGAAGATCCGTGCGAACGATTGGGCGATCACCACCCGTACGCCCGCCCCCTTCAGGGCGAGGGGGGCATGCTCGCGCGACGATCCCGAGCCGAAATTGCTCCCCGCCACGATGATGTCCCCCGGCCGTACGCCGTTCGCGAAATCGTTTCGGGTACCTTCGAACACATGGCGCGCCAGCTCTTCGGGATCATAGATGGTCAGGTACCGCCCCGGTATGATCGCATCCGTGTCCACATCATTCCCAAACTTCCAGACTCGCATCCGCCTACACCTCCCTCGGATCCGTGATCTCTCCCGTGACAGCGCTTGCGGCTGCCGTTGCCGGTGAACAGAGATACACGGAGGCCTCGGCGCTTCCCTGCCGCCCCCGGAAGTTGCGGTTGGAGGTGGAGAGGGAGACCTCCCCCGGGGCGAGCAGCCCGAATGCTCCTCCCATGCACGGTCCGCAGCAGGGCGCTTCGACGAGGGCACCTGCTGCCACGAAACGTTCGATCAACCCTCCCCGAAGCGACTTCAGGTACTCCTCCCGCGAAGCGGGTATGACGATGACCCGCACCTCAGGGTGGAACATCTGATCGCCGAGCACCCCCGCGGCTTCCCGGAGATCCTCGTATCGACCGTTCGTGCATGAGCCGATGAACACCTGATCGACAGGGATGCCGCTCACCTCCTGGACGGAGACGACGTGGTCCACGTTGTGGGGAACGGCTATCTGCGGCTCAAGATCCGTCACGTCGTACTCCCGCCAGCCTGCGTACAGGGCGTCTTCGTCGCTGGACAGCGCAAACGGCGTCATCCCCCGTCGGGAGCGGATGTACGCCCAGGTGACCGCATCCGGAGGCACAATACCTGCCTTTGCGCCCATCTCGATCGCCATATTGCAGCATGTCATTCTGCCTGCCATATCCAGGCCCGCAATCGTCTCGCCGCCGAACTCGAGCGCCTGATACGTGGCCCCGTCCGCACCGATGTCGCCGGTAATGTGGAGGATCAGATCCTTGGCGCCGACGCGGTCTTCGAAAGTCCCCCGTATATCCAGGCGGATGCTCTCCGGTACCCTGAAGTAGAGAGCCCCGAACTTCAGCACGAATCCCATGTCCGTGGATCCGATGCCGGTGGCAAAGGCTCCGCTGGCGCCGTACATGCAGGTATGGGAGTCGGCACCGACCACGATCTCTCCCGGGGCTGCCTCCCCCCTCTCCATCACGACCTGGTGGCAGATCCCCTCGCGGAGGTCGTAGTTGGGTATATTCTGCTCCTTTGCAAACTTCCGCATGAACATGTGATTCTCTGCCGCCGCGATGGAGTCCGCCGGCACCTGGTGGTCGAAGAGGATCGTAATGGATCCCGGATCGAAGACGCGGTCTCCGCCCATCTCCCGGAATTTCTGGATGGCAAGCGGACCGGTGATGTCGTGGATCATGGCACGGTCCACGGGCGCCATCACCACCTCTCCGGCATGGATCTCTCTGCCGCACTTCTTCGAGAAGATCTTCTCGACTACTGTCGCTCCCATTCGCAATCGTCATATCAGTTGATCCTGCGAGATATTCTATCTATGCTCCGCATGCGTCGATGGACATACGTTCCGAGCCCGATCGGGAGAGATCCGCCGGCAGTTCGGGAGGCGGCGGGGCTGCAGCGGACGGGATGGTGTCACCGCCCGCCGGGCGAATGGGGGATGGAGAAGAAGAATACGGAACCCATACCGGGTTCGGACTCCACCCAGATCCTGCCACCGTGTTGCTCCACGATCTTCCTGCAGATGGAAAGCCCGATACCGGTACCCGAATGGGCGTCCTGCGTGTGCAGCCGCTGAAACATCTCGAATATGCGCTCATGGAACTGCGGGTCGATCCCGATGCCGTTGTCCCGGATCGAGAAGATCCATTCCTTTCCGCACGGTTCCGCCCGGATATGGACCCGCGGACTCACCCCTTCGCGGTGAAACTTGATGCCGTTTCCGATCAGGTTCTGGAGCAGGCGCACCATCTGGATCGCATCCGCACGTATCGTCGGGAGGGGATCGCGCGTCACCCGGGCCCCGGTCTCGTCGATCGCGGTGCGCAGATTTTCCAGGGTTTTCTCAAGCACCGCTTCCATGTCCAGCGGTTCAGCAGCCAGCTCGCCGCAGGACACGCGGGAGTAGATGAGAAGATCCTGGATGAGCGCCTGCATTCGGGACGCCCCTTCCACAATGAATCCCATGAACTCATCGGCATCCTCATCCAGCCTGCCGCCATAGCGGCGTGAGAGGAGCTGCGTGTAGCTGACGATCGCCCGCAGGGGCTCCTGCAGGTCGTGGGAGACGGCATAGGCAAAACGTTCCAGGTCTTCGTTGCTTCGCTGCAGCTCCCGGGTAACCGCGACCGGAAGGTCGCCAGTCCCCGACGGAGCGGGGATGTCCCGTGCGGCAACGAACACGGACTCGATCCCTCCGCCTGCAGTGGAAAGTGGGGTGAATACAAACTCCATCGCAGTGCGGCGGACGGGGTGCGGCATCTCGCATGTGATTGCCGCACCGGTCTCGCGCATCCTACCGATCGCCGCATCGAGGGTCTGCAGGCTGCCCTCGGGGAGTCCCAGATCATGCCACCTCATGCCGATGACTGCGTCGGCGTCCCGCTCGAGCGACTGCGCTGCCGCTCGATTGAGGTATTCGAACTGAAGATTGGAGTCGAGGATGTAGATCTGGACCGGCAGCATCGAGAGGAGGGCCAGCATCTGATCGCGGTGCGCATTCACCCGTGCGCGATATCCTTTCAGCACTTCTTCTTCGCGGCTCCTTCTGTCGGTCAGATCCTGGACCGACTCGATAGCTCCGAGAACCTGCCCATCGGCATCGTTCCAGAGGGATGCCCGTTCGCAGATGACTCCCTCCCTGTCCTGATGGAGGAATGGAACCCGAGACTCGGCGCATATCGCACCGCCCTTCCTCTCGATCCGCCCATACTCCTGCTCGAGCCTGTCATCATGCTCCCGGATCATGTCGATGAGCATCGGGCGCTTCCGCCCGTAGAACGGCAGGGCATAGCTGCGATCGGCGGTGCCGAGGATATCTTCCCGCCGGATACCGGTGAGTCTCTCCATTGCTGCATTCCACGCAACCACCCTCTGTCGCCTGTCGATGGCAAACGTGGCTTCGGGGTGCGAGTCGAGGATGTCCAGGGACCGTGCCCGGATGAATGCCCGATCCCCCGGACGTGCCTCGCCTCCGTTCGTCGCGTCACCCTCCGGCCCCCTACAGAGCCGCCCGCTCCTCCTCCAGGCGTCGCGGCTCTCCGGCGTCGGAAGGACCGGATTATGTCCGGAGAGTGCGGCTGAAGTGTGCGCACCGCAGGAATTCGAGAGGTGGTGCCTCGCCAGGGATGGCGGAGAGCTGTTCCTCATGACAGCGGGGCTTCGCGGATCCGGTCCGTCATCGGCATTTTTCGGTTCGGCATGCCAATCATCCCCGCATCGGAGTCTGCGATAGAAGTTGGGCGGTATCACGGTGCTATCCCTCTCCCGTCTCGCACCACTGCATGCAACGGGCGAGATTGCGCCCTGCCGATCCTGCAACAGACCGGATAGTCGTATGGAGGCATTCCGCAGCTACCTTCCGATATCCACCAGACATACTGTTTTTACTCCCTTCGGTGCCCGATCCATGAACCTCCAGATGGCATCGGTCGGCGTGAGATGGCAGGCTTTGAGGCGAACTCGCTCCGATAAATCTATGCAGTGATACTTCAGCCCGAGCGCATAAATTTATCACGACCGAGAAGGTTCATCGGATCGATGAACCTTATCTTCTCGTGTCGCGGCTCGTGACAGACCCCCGAGTGCTACTGATAGAATCAGCCGCAATATCGACGGGAGGTATAGCCCGCAGAATGGCAGGACAGAGACCGCTCGATTGTTCCCCGGTGTACCCGCCCCGCTGGGACGCCGCCTTCCGAGTTCCCGATCTGCCACCTTCCCGCGCTCTTACCTCTGCAACGAGGGACTCTCTCACGAGATTCGGATAGGGTCCGAACGCGCGGAGACGGAATCGGATCCCGCTCGTGGTCCACGGCTTCCCCTGCACGACGGTGTCCGAAGGAATCCCTCTCTGCTGGAGGAA
>FWPV01016496.1_pt1 | contig 10402 bp, 9 predicted proteins | sample 2228371 | NCBI WGS metagenome assembly FWPV01 (sample SAMEA103939776, study PRJEB20133) | metagenome
TGGCCTATGGGGCGGGCGTGGCCGTGGGCGGGGCGCTGGCCGTCGGGGCGCTCGGGCGGGCAATCGCCTGGGTGTTGGGGCATTTGCCGGGCGCGCCGGGCCTCTTGGCCGAGGCGTGGCTGCTCAAGACCACCTTCGCCATGCGCGGGCTGGCCTCCGCCGCGCAGGAGGTGCAAGCGGCGCTGGAGGCGGGCAACCTGCCGGAGGCGCGCCGCCTGGTGAGCTGGCACCTCGTCAGCCGTGACACCTCCAACCTGGACGAATCGCAGATCGCGGCGGCGACAGTCGAATCCGTGGCCGAGAACACCTCCGACGGCGTGATGGGGCCGTGGTTCTACTATCTGCTGGGCGGCCTGCCCGCGGCGCTGGCCTATCGCTTTATCAACACCGGCGACGCCATGCTGGGCTATCGCGACGCGGCGCGCGAGTGGCTGGGCAAGGTGCCCGCGCGCCTGGACGATCTGGTCAACCTCATCCCCGCGCGACTGACGGCCCTCGTGCTCGTGACCGCCGCCTGGCTGGCCGGCGAGGACGCACGCGGAGCCTGGCGCATCTGGCGGCGCGACGCGCGGCGCACGGCCAGCCCCAACGCCGGCCACCCCATGAGCGCCATGGCCGGCGCGCTGGGCGTCGAGCTGGAGAAGGTGGGGCACTATCGCCTGGGCGAGGGGCAGCGCAGGCCGCGCGCCGCCGACATCGGGCGCGCCATCCGCGTGATGCGCGCGGCGACGGCCATCGCGGCGGGGAGCATGGTGCTGGCGGCGCTGATGGCGCGGCGACGCAATCGCTCGTAGTGTGCCCGTCAGGGCATCCGACCGCCTGGCAGCGACACGACAAACGGATTGATACAATGGAAAAGAATTTACGTCATGCCCATCCCCCACAACCGCGCCCCGAGGCGCTGGCCACGCCCGCCGCGCCGCACGGCGCGTTGGATTATGTGGAGCTTGAGCGGCTGGGCATCGCGCCGCACGAGGTGCTGGATTTTTCGGTCAACAGCAACCCCTTTGGCCCCTCGCCCGCCGTGCGCGAGGCGCTCTTGCATGTGCCGCTGGATCGTTATCCCGACCGCGAGGCCCTGGCGCTGCGCCGCGCGCTGGCCGCGCACCTGCGCGTGGACGTAGAGCAGATCGTGGCGGGCAACGGCACCGCCGAGCTGCTCTGGCTGACGGCGCTGGCCTACCTCCCGCCGGGGGCGCGGGCGCTGGTGATCGGCCCGACCTTTGGCGAATACGCGCGCGCGGCACGCCTGATGGGCGCGCAGGTGCACGCATGGGCGGCGCGCCCCGAGGAGGGCTTTGCCATCCTCCCGCAAGCGGTGGAGGAGGCGCTGCGCGCCGCGTGCCCCAACGTCGTCTTCCTGTGCCACCCCAACAATCCCACGGGCGCCGCGCTCGACCTGTCCCACCTGGCGCGCTGGGCGGGCGATTGGCCGGAGACGCTTTTCGTGGTGGACGAGGCCTACCTCGCCTTTGCCGCGGGCTGCCCCTCCGCGCTGAGCCTGGGCGCGCCCAACGTCTTGGTGCTGCGCTCCATGACCAAGGATTACGCCCTGGCCGGGCTGCGCCTGGGCTATGCCGTGGGGCCGCGCCCGCTGGTGGAGGCCCTGGCGCGCGTGCGACCGCCGTGGAACGTCAACGCTTTGGCACAAGCCGCCGGCCTGGCCGCCCTGGGTGATCCGGCGCACCTGCGCCGCACGTTGGGCGCCCTGGCCGAGGCCGCGCAAGGGTTAGCGGCCGGGCTGCGGGGCTTGGGGCTGAAGGTGTGTCCTTCGTGCGTGCATTTCTTTCTGGTGAACGTGGGGGATGGCGCAGCCTGGCGCGCGGCCTTGCTGAGGCGCGGCATCTTGGTGCGCGATTGCGCCTCGTTCGGCCTGCCGCAATACGTGCGCATCGCCACGCGCCGCCCAGAGGAGAACGCGAGATTGTTAACAGCCTTACGAGAGGTGATGTGATGCCGAACCTGATCCTGGTGCGCCACGGAGAGACGATCTGGAACGCCGAACGGCGTTTTCAAGGGGCGCAGGACGTGCCCCTTTCGCCGCGCGGCGAGGCGCAGGCGCGCGCCTTGGCGGCGCGCTTGGCGGGCGAAAGCATCCAGCGCATCTATTCCAGCGACCTGCAACGCGCCCACGTCACGGCGACGCTCATCGCCGAGCCGCATGGGCTGCCCGTGCAGATCGAGCCGCGCCTGCGCGAGATCTCCTTCGGGGCCTGGGAGGGGATGACCTACGAGGGCATCCACATGCGCTACCCCGAGGGTCTGGCCTGGTGGGAGGCCGATCCCATGAACGCCGCGCCGCCGGGCGGCGAGACCCTGGCCCAGCTTCAGGAGCGCGTCGAGTCGCTCCTCGCCGAACTGGCCGCGCTGCCTGCCGACGAGACGGCGCTCCTCGTGGGGCATGGGGGATCGCTTCAGGTGCTGTTGTGCGTGGCGCTCGGATTGGTGCCGCGCGCGCGGTGGCAATTCCGGTTGGACCCCGGCTCGCTCTCGGAGCTGGGGCTATACCCCGCGGGGGCCATCCTCACGTCGCTCAACGACCGCCACCACTTGGCCTGCGTGCCCTAACGAACGAACGACCTCCATCGTGCCGCCCACGCCGGAGCGCGGCAGTACGCCGCGCTCATCGTCGCCTAACGGAGCGCCGCGCGCCCTCGCCTACACAAACGGCGTGAAGGCCAGCTTCATATCCCGCCCGGCGCGGTACTCGAGCTGCGGGATCTGCGCGTAACGTCCGGCCCCCAGCTTCTGGCCCGTGCGCTCGGCCAATTGGCGATAGGTGATCTGCCCGTTGGCTTCGGTGATGGCCTCCGCCAGGCAATAGGTGAACGCCCCGTGATAATCGCCCGCGATGTAGGCGTCCGCCGAGGTCTGGTCGGAACGGCAGCCCGCCAAGAGGATGTTGGCCTCGCGCACGCGAATATCGCCAAAGTGCTTTTTGTCGAACATCATCATCCAGAAGCGCACCCGCTTTTCCACCTCGGCGTCCGTCAAATCCTGGCCGCGCAGCTTGGTGATCTGTTGGATCACGTACTCGCGCTTCTCGCGGTCGAACTTTTCTTTGGCCGCCTCGATGTTGCTCTCCTCTTCCGGCGACGCGGGCAGAAAGCGGAAAACGATATCCCGCTGCAGGTCCCTTTGCACCGTGCCCGAATGGCAAGAATCCATCACCAGGGTCAGGTTGCCCGTGCGCGGGAAGCGGTCGTAGAGCACCTTCAGGGCGTCGTCAATCAGCATCCCCGCCGACTGGTAATCATATGGCACCAGGCACTCGTCGCGGCCGTCCGGCTCGTCGCCGTTCTGGTCGGCCACATAGCTGCCGTGCCCGGAGTAGTGGAACACGCGCACCGCGTCCGCGTCGTTGCCGCCCTGCGCGAGCCACTCTAACCCGGCGCTGATCCCCGCCCGCGTGGCGTCCTCGTCCAGCAGGATGCGCATCCCCTCGTCCGAGAAGCCGTAATAGCGTTTCAGCAGCTCCTTCATCTGCATGACGTCGTTGATGCACCCGCGCAACGGGGCATCGCGATAAGCGTTGATTCCCACGAGCAAAGCTTTGCGGATAGGCATCGGATACCTCCTTATGGGGCCGAACCTTGAGCGATATGAATTGCGGAATCGCCAGACCGACGCGGACACTCGTTCTCGAATAGAATGCAATCTATCTACTTGACATTATATCATATTCTGAGCGGCCGCGTCAATGGCGCAAACGAGGGCCTCCACATCCGTGAAGCGCACGGCGCGCATCCCCATGGCGCGCGCGCCCTCCACGTTGGCGGGCGAATCATCCACGAAAAGCGCCTCGCGCGCCTCCACGCCCAGGGCCGCCAGGATGGCCGCGTACATGTCGGGGTGCGGCTTGAGCGCGCCCACCTGGTAGGAAAAGACCTGCGCATCAAAAAGACCCTCCATGCCCCAGCGGCCGGCGGCGCTGGCGCCGTGCCTGCGGCCGGGGGGCGCGTTGGAGAGCAGCCCCACGCGCAGCCCCCGCGCCCGCAGATCGCGGATGAGCTGCACCAGGTGCTCGTCCACGCGGTCGCCCGCGAAAAAGCGCTCCACGAACTCGTCCACGCGCTCCGGCGGCCAGCCCAGCGCGGCGACGATGGCGCCCCAGGCCTCCTCGGCGCTGCACTGGCCGGTGGAGGCGCGCTGCCAGACGTCGCTCTCGAACACGGCGCGCTCCACCCCGCCCGGCGGCAGGCCCAGCTCGCGCTCGAGCGCCTCACGCGGGGCGCGGTCCTCGGTGCGCTGGATGACCCCGCCCCAATCGAAGATGATCGCCTTCATGCGCCAACCTTTCGTGCCTACCACCCGCAGGCCCCCCAGCCGCCGCGGCGCTCCCAACGGGCCTGCTCCTCCAGGGTGCGAAGCTGCGCCGCGTAGCGCTTGTCGCGGCTATCATCGGGGATATCCACTTTGGCGTACCCCTCGCGCACCAGCACGCCGTTCACCCAGCGGCAATCCGAAAGATAGACGTAGCGCAACAGCCGCCCATAGCTCCCCTCGGTGTAATCCTTCTCCAGCGCCACGCGTTGGCCCTCCACCAGTTGGCGGTTGAACACCGTCGCCTCGCGGCCATAGCATTCGTTGGTCTCCGGCGCGTTGACGCCGACGTAGCGCACGTGGAAATCCTCGTATCCGTCGCCGTTGACGTCCATGGTGATGGTGTCGCCGTCAATCACCCGCACGACCGTGCCCCACAGCACGGGATAGTTAAAGCCACAGCGCGAGCCGAGCGGAAGGTAGAGCATGAACGTCGGCTCTTGCGCGTCCGAGGCGGGCGGGCCGGCCAACGCAATGAGGCTTAGGGCGATCGCCAGGACGGCGCCCATACGCCAGGTCTTGAGGGTTTTTGTGGCTCTTCGCATGGTGCTGACCTCCCAAGCGAAATGGGATACCGTTCTTATCCGTCTTATTGATTGTAACTTGTTGTGTCGGAACTTTCAATGCGATACTGCGGCCGCTATAATCCGGCCTGTATCGCGCAATGCGATCAGCACGCCGCAAAAGGGGGGCGAGCGTATGAGGACGGAAGACGTCGGTGGAAGGCCGACCGGCCCGGGCAATCTGGAGGGGATCACCCTGGGCGGTGGCCGTTATCTCCTGTAAAAGAGGCTCGACCGGCAGACGGGGCAAGGCCAGGTGTATCGCGGGACGCACCTGGCGCTGCGCATCCCCGTGGCGGTCAAGATCCTGCCGGGCACGCGCGCGCAGGATCGCACGGCGCGCACCCGCTTTCAACGCGAGGCGCTGCGCGCGGCGCAGTTGCACCATTCTAACATTGTGGTGATCCACGATTTCGGCTACGAGGAGCGCCTGGGCATCTATTACATCGTCAGCGAGTTCGTCGAGGGCACCGACCTGCAGACGCTCTTTGCGCAACACCCCGGCCCGGTGCCCATCGAACAGGCGCTGTCCATCGTGCGGCAGATCGGCGAGGCGTTACAGTACGCGCACGAGCAAGGGATCATCCACCGCGACGTCAAGCCCGGCAACATCCTGATCGAGGCGCGCACGGGGCGCGCCGTGCTGTGCGATTTCGGCCTGGCGCGCCTGGAGGAGGACGAGGACCTGGAGGTGACCACGGCGCATACGATCGCGGGCACGCTGCCCTACATGTCTCCGGAGCAGGCCCTTGGCTCGGACGTGGATCGGCGCACGGACATCTATTCGCTCGGCCTGGTGTTGTACGAGATGCTCACGGGCACGCACCCCTTTCGTAGCCCGCACGACACCTCCGACACGATGCGCTACAAACAGGTGCACGAGCCGCCGCCCCCTCCGCGCAAGCTGAATCCCAAGCTGACCCGCAAGGTGGAGGCCGTCCTGCTCAAGGTCCTGGCCAAGGCCCCCGACCAGCGCTACCAGACGGCGGCCGAGTTCGTCGCGGCGCTGGAGAAGGCGGCCAGAGCGCCCGCGCGGCCGGCGCCCCTGGTTTTGGCGCTGGCGGGCGCGGCATTGGTGTTGATCGTCGCGGGGGCCGCTTGGGCGCTGCAAACGAGCCGGGGGAACTCTGGCCCCTCGCCGACGGCGGTTGTGGCGTTTGCGGCGACCGAACCCACGCCCGGCGCGACGCTCTCGCCCGCGCCAACCCAAACCGCCGAGCCGACGATCCGTCCGAGCGACGTGCCGACCTTACCGCCCAGCGCCACGCCCATCCCCACGGCAACGGCCACCCGGGAACCGACGGCGGCGCCCACCGTCACGCCGACCGCGACGGCAACCGCGCGGCCCTCACCCACCTACACGCCGCGCCCGACGGACTCCCCCAGGCCGCCCACCGCCGTGCCGCCTCCGAGGCCGGCCGTGGTGTACGAGATAGAGGTGGAGAACAAAAGCCCGTGGGGCAAGGGGACGATCAGCATCCAGAACGCCACCGGCCGCCAAATCGGCTTTGATAGCTCGCCCGCCAACATCGAGGCCGTGCGCGCGCTCTGGCGCGCGGGGGATCGCGGCGGAGGGGCCTGGAAGATGATCGTCAAGAACCAGGATTTCGACTGCGGCACGTGCGGCAACTATGCGGGCATCACCTACAACATTGTGTACGAAAATGCACAGTCAACGATCATCCTTTTCGTGGATGTGCGCCGGGCCTTTTACAATCCGGCGGCGGTGGGCGAGCTAATCCGCGAGGCCATCACGCCCGGTCGCACGCAAATGAGCGCGCCCAAGATGGTGGCCGTAGGCGGGTAGGGCGCGTTATATACGCCTCAAACAGACGTAGCATGAACGAGGTGCAGGGACGATCTCGGTAAGCCGTGTCATCGTGTTCCAAACGGGCGTTGGCGCACCTGTCTTCTGTCAATCACGGTGAACTTGTCTTCTACCGAAACTTCATCCACAGAGAGTAACCTCAGCAGATACTCTGCTGCCTATTCAGGCGTGGCGGGGTCGAAACGAAACAGGATTACCCCCTTAGGGGCCGGTAAACCCGAGCGATACCGGCCGCGCGCAGCCGCTTCACGCTCGGCAAAGGGAAATTCTCGTCGGCGAGGAACAACATCATTGGCCTGCCGGCATCGTATACAACGCCTCTTCGCGCATACATTCGGCCGAGAATGCAAACACAGCGTGGGGTAGCTCTCCAAGATTTGTTGTTCCGTCCAGCCGGCCGCGTAGAGACCGAGGATAAAATCCACGGCCAGCCGCGACCCATTGATCACCGGCTTGCCCCGCAGGATCTTGGGGGGGCCGAGTGAATATAGGCTCGCCAATCTACCATGATCGTTCTCTTATCCATGCCGCATAACGCCGTGCGCTCACCGCATCATATCATGGGGCCGGGCCGCAGCAAAGATAGCGGAGCTGCCCGTCATGCTGCCCCCCGTCGCCCGCAGCACTGCTTGTATTTCTTGCCCGAGCCGCACGGGCAGGGGTCATTGCGACCCACGGGGCGCGCGGGGGCACCGGAGGGCTCGATGCCCTGTTGGCGCAGGATGCGCTCGCGCAGGCGCAGGAACCCCGCCTGGCTGTGCGCGAAAAAGCGCTGATAGGCGCGGCAGAGATAGTTGCGCGTCGCCGGGCCGTGTAAAAAGCGCGGGCAGCCCTGGTGGCAAAGGGCCAGCCAAGCGCAGCGCAGACATTCCTCGCGCGGGTCGGCCTTGCCCTCGGCAAAGCGGCGCACGGGGTCGCTTTCAAAGAGCCGGTCGAGCGGCGTCTGCAGGATATTGCCCACGTAGGAGGACGTCTCGACGAGAAAGTCGCAGGGGTAAACGTCGCCGTTATATTCCACCACCAGATAGCTCCCGCACTGTTCCTGGTAGCAACACAGTGGGGCCTCCTGCCCCAGGTAGGCCGCCAGGATGGCGTCGAAATCGCGCACGGAGGCCTGCGGGTTACCGCCGTTGTACCAGCGGTCGAACACGGCGCACAGAAAATCGCCGAACTGCTCCGGCCCCACGGAGAATTCGGTCACGCGGCCGGTGGCGGGGTCGCGCTCGACGCAGGGGATGAACTGCATGTAGGTGAACCCCTCGCCGAGGAAATAGTCATAGATCTCGGCGCCGTGCTCGGCGGTGAGGCGATTGACCACCGCCAGCACGTTAAACTCCACGTGATAGCTCCGCAACATGCGCAGCACCTCTATCACGCGCGCGTGCGTGGGCGCGCCGTTGATAAAAGTGCGGTAGGCGTCGTGGTAGGGCGCGGGGCCGTCCAGGCTGACGCCCACCAAAAAGGCGTACTCGCGCAAGAAGCGCGCCCATTCAGGCGTGAGGAGCAGGCCGTTGGTCTGCATGCCGTTGGCCACCACCTGGCCGGGCGCGCCGTACTTTTTCTGCAGTTCGACGGCCCGCCGGAAAAAGTCCAGCCCTGCCAGCGTGGGCTCGCCGCCCTGCCAGCCGAAGGTGGCCTGGCGGCGGTTGGGGTCCAGCCGCATCCCCTGCGCGATGAGCGCCTCTAGCACCTCCGCGCTCATGCGGTGGCGCGCCTCGGCCTTGTAGGGGTCGGTGGGGCGCTCGTGGTAAAAGCAATAGGTGCAATGTAGGTTGCAGTCGCCGGAGACCGGCTTGATTAACAAACTGCGCGCGGCGGGGTCGGGTGACATGGCAAACTCCCCGGCGCGCCCTTTTGAGGATGGCGCGCCGCTCACTTGTTGCGCACTATGATATGGGGTTAACGTGGGATGTCAAAATGGGGCGCTTTGCGGGGCGCCCTGCGCGCCATTTGCCAACTCCTCACAAATCGCCCAAAGCCCCTCCGTTAAATCTCCACATATCTCCTGTATACTGCCAGCATAACGTTCGAGAGTTAGCGCGGTTCGTGAGCCGCCTCAAGGACTTTCGACGAAGCAAAAGCCATGTTCAGGAGGATTACCATGTTCAAGAAAGTGCTTATCACCGGCGCCCTGGTGCTGGTCACCCTGACCTCGTCCGTCTTGGGCGCAAGCGCGGCGGGCGTCGCGTCGCTCTCCGCCGTTCCGGCCGCCGAGGCCGTCACCGTCGTCGCGCCGGCCGCCGTCAGCCCTCAAGAGGCCGCGTCGCTGCAATTCATGCGCGAAGAGGAAAAGTTGGCCCACGATGTGTACGTGACGCTTTATGAGCGATGGGGGCTGCAAATTTTCGACAACATCGCCGCCAGCGAACAAACGCACACCGAGGCCGTGGCCAGCCTGCTCGTCCGCTATGATATCGCCGACCCGACCGCGGGCAAGGCGCTCGGCGAGTTCACCAACGCCGAGTTGCAGGCGCTGTACACACAGTTGATCGCGCAGGGCAGCCGCTCCGTGGCGGACGCTCTGAAAGTGGGCGCGGCCATCGAGGAGATCGACATCCTCGACCTACAGGCGCGCCTGGCCGAGACCGACAACGCCGCCATCGAGAGGGTCTATACCAGCCTGATGGCCGGCTCTGAGAATCACCTGCGGGCGTTCGTCTCCAACCTCAAGAGCCGCACCGGCGAGACCTACGTGCCGCAGTACCTGACCCAGGCGGCCTACGATGCCATCCTCGCCGCCTCCGGCCAAGGCGGCCGCGGGCGATAGCGCCTTCCGTATCTATGAAACAGGGGCGGACGAGGTCGTCTGCCCCTGTTTTTGTTGCGCGTGGATCGCCAAAGCGGCCTCGCCGCTCATATCCGCCACCCCAACGTGGCGATGAACCCGTACATAGCCCGCGCCGATGATGATCAGGGATGGTTCGGCCAAAGGCGTTTTTCCTATTCTTTGTCCGAGATTTGCTTCTGCTCGCGCGCCTGGCGGATGCGCGCCAAAGCGCGTTGCTGCCCGCCGATGACGTGGTCCAACACCTGGCGGATGGTCCACTCGCCCGGCTCGGGCACCTGGTCGAGCGCGGCGTCATCCAGGCCCACCAGGCTGGCGCGCAGGTCGCCATAGGCGCGCGCCACGCGCGCCAACATGCGCTGCGGCATGCCCGGCTCGGCCTGGATGGAGGCGCGCGCCGCCTCGATCTGGGTGACGTGCTGCAGGATGTGCTCCGTCAGCGAGAGCAGGTTGCGCTGCACGGTGTAATAGCGCGGACTATCGGCAGCATAGCGAAGCTCCTCGCGCCGCATATCCATCAAGGCGTCCAAAATCTCGTTCTCGACCTCTTGCAATTTGGCGAGATAACCTTTCAACGCTTCGTTCGACATATTTCACCTCCTGAAATAGATGCGTGCGGTCAAACTTCCGAACGCGCCTAACGGCGCGATGACGAGCCAAACCTCCCCGGCCGGTTTGCGCTTTCGGCCAGGTGGCGCAGGCCGCCTTCGCAGACCTGTGGCGCGCGCCTTCCAGGCCGCCAGCGCTCCCACAACGCCTGACGGCGTCACCACGAACCCAAGGCCCCGGCCGGCCTTGGCCGGCCTACACTTTCAGCCAGGCGATCTGATCGCCTGGCTTCTGACCGCCTGGCTTCATGGTGCGCCCTTGTCGCGCGGGCCTGCGCGACCTCACCTAAGCCAC
>FWPV01016498.1_pt1 | contig 10401 bp, 5 predicted proteins | sample 2228371 | NCBI WGS metagenome assembly FWPV01 (sample SAMEA103939776, study PRJEB20133) | metagenome
TTTCTCCCATGGATCCGGGCTATGTCCGGGACCAGTTCGGCAAGGCCCCCTGCGGCATGGACCTGGTGCCGGTGTATGAAGACGAGCCCGGAACCGCCCAGGAAGGGGCCATCGCCGTGGACCCCCGCACCCTTCAGTCCATGGGGGTGCGCACCGCCAAGGCTGAAGTCAAGGGGTTGTCCCGCACCATCCGGGCCGTGGGCCAGGTCACCTACGATGAACGCCGTCTGACTGTAGTGACCACCAAGCTCACCGGCTGGGTGGAACGTCTGTTTGTCAAAGCCACCGGCGATCCCATCCGCCGGGGGCAGGCCCTTCTGAGCCTCTACAGCCCGGAACTGGTGGCCACTCAGGAGGAATATCTCCTGGCCCTCAAAAACCTCAAGGCCATGGAAAAAGGGGGAGTGCCGGAATTCCAGGAGGGGGCCAGGCGGTTGGCGGCCGCCACCAGACAACGCCTGAAATATTGGGATATTCCCGACTCTCAGATCGCCGAGCTGGAGCGCACCGGTGAAGTGAAAAAAACCCTTACCCTGGGTTCCCCGGCCCAAGGGGTGGTGATCAAGCGGCTGGTGACCGAAGGCCAGATGGTCCAGGCGGGCATGCCGCTTCTGGAGGTGGCGGACCTGTCCTCGGTCTGGGTGGAGGCGGACATTTACGAATACGAACTGCCCTGGGTGAAGGTGGGGCAGCACGCCCACATGACTTTGACCTACCTCCCCGGCCGGACCTTCCATGGCCGGGTGCAGTACATCTATCCCTTCCTGAAGGAGGCCACCCGCACCGCCCGGGTGCGCTTGGCCTTTCCGAACTCGGACCTGAAGCTCAAACCCGACATGTTCGCTCAGGTGGAAATCGTCTCGCCCCTCAAGGAGCCCACGGTGGTCATCCCGGCTGAGGCGGTGCTGGATACCGGGGAGAAGCAGCATGTCTTTTTGGCCCTGGGCCAGGGCCGTTTCGAGCCCCGCCAGATTAAAGTGGGGGTCCGGGGGGATGACGGCCAGGTGCAGGTGCTTGCCGGCCTGGCCGGAGGGGAGGAAGTGGTGACCTCGGCACAATTCCTCCTGGATTCCGAGTCCCGTTTCCGGGAGGCCATCGCCCAGATGCTCAAAGGGGGGGAAGCCCCGCCGGGAAAAAAAGAGGCCTCCCCCGCCACCCTCCATCCTCCGGGACACAAGCACTAGCAGGCAACTTCCATGATCGCCCGACTCATCGAAGCCTGCGTCCGCCACCGTCCCCTTGTGCTCCTCATCTGGCTGGTGATCACCGTCTGGGGCGTATACTGCACCCTGAATATGCCGGTGGACGCCATTCCGGATCTTTCCGACGTCCAGGTCATCATCCGCACCGAATTTGCCGAACAGGCCCCCCTGGTGGTGGAAGACCAGGTGACCTATCCCCTCACCACCGCCATGCTGGCGGTGCCGAAGGCCAAAGTGGTGCGGGGCTTTTCCTCCTTCGGTTTGTCTTTGGTGTACATCATTTTTGAAGACGGGACCGACATCTATTGGGCCCGTTCCCGGGTTCTGGAATACCTGAACTTCGTCCGGGGCCGGCTCCCGGCCGGGGTCAACCCCCAGTTAGGGCCGGACGCCACCGGGGTGGGCTGGGTTTTCCAGTATGTCCTTGAGGACCCCACCGGCAAGCACGACCTGGCGCAACTCCGGAGCATCCAGGACTGGTATCTGCGCTATCAGCTTCAGACCGTGCCCGGGGTGGCGGAAGTGGCCTCGGTGGGCGGCTTTGTCAAGCAGTATCAGGTGGTGGTGGACCCCAACAGACTGGCGGCCTACGGCATCCCCCTGGGGAAAGTGCGGGAGGCCGTCCAGCGCTCCAACCAGGACACCGGCGGCCGGGTCATCGAGATGGCCGAAACCGAATACATGGTGCGGGGGCTGGGATATATCAAGTCCATAACGGATGTGGAAAACATTCCCGTGGGCACGGACGGCAAGGGAACCCCCATCCTGGTGAGAGACGTGGCCCTGGTGCGCCTGGGGCCGGAGCTGCGCCGCGGCCTGGCCGAGGGCAACGGCGAAGGCGAGGTGGTGGGCGGCATTGTGGTCATGCGCCATGGGGAAAACGCCCGAGAGGTCATTCAGGCGGTCAAACAAAAATTGGAGGACCTCAAGGTCGGTCTCCCTCCAGGGGTGAACCTTGTCACCGTCTATGACCGCTCGGGGCTCATCGAACGGGCTATCGCCACTCTGAAAGAGGCCATCACCGAGGAAATTCTTATCGTGGCCCTCATCACCGTGGTTTTCCTCCTGCACCTCCGCAGCGCCTTTGTGGCCATTGTCTCCCTGCCCCTGGGCGTGCTGGTCTCCTTTATCGCCCAATATTATTTCAACATCACCGCCAATATCCTGTCTTTGGCGGGCATTGCCATCGCCATCGGCGATATGGTGGACGCCTCCATGGTGATGGTGGAGGATGCTCACAAAAAGCTGGAGCACGCCCCCGCCGGCGCCGACCGCCTCCCCCTCATCCTGGGAGCCGCCAAAGAAGTGGGGCCCTCCCTGTTTTTTGCCCTCCTGATCATCACGGTTTCCTTCATTCCCATTTTCGGGCTCACCGGGGAGTCGGGGCGCCTTTTTAAACCCTTGGCCTTCACCAAGACCTTTGCCATGGGGGCGGCCTCCATCCTGGCCGTCACCCTCATCCCGGTGTTGATGGTGTATTTCATCCGGGGAAGGATTCCCAAGGAGGAGAGAAATCCTTTGTCCCGGGCCTCCCAGGCCCTTTATCGCCCGGCCCTGAACCTCGTCCTGCGCTTCCCCAAGCTCGCCATCCTGGCGGCGGTGCTTCTGATGGCCGTCACCATCATCCCTTTTATGAGGCTGGGCTCGGAATTCATGCCGCCCCTGGATGAAGGGGACTTGCTCTACATGCCCACCACCATGCCGGGGCTGTCCATCACTAAGGCCAAGGAAATCCTGCAACAGACCGACCGCATCATCAAAACCTTTCCGGAAGTTGACTACGTCTTCGGCAAGGTGGGGCGGGCCGAAACCGCCACCGACCCCGCGCCCCTGAGCATGATCGAGACCACCATCAAGCTCAAGCCCCGGGACCAGTGGCGCCCTGGTTACGACACCGAGCGTCTCATCCGGGAGATGGACCAGGCGGTGAAATTTCCCGGTCTGGCCAACTCCTGGGGCTACCCCATCAAGATCAGGATAGATATGCTGTCCACCGGCATGAAAACCCCGGTGGGCATAAAATTCCTGGGACCGGACCTCAAAGAGCTTACCCGGTTGGCCGAGGAGGCCGAGGCCATCCTTCGGCAGGTGCCCGGTACCGCCAGCGCCTTCGCCGAACGGCCTATCGGGGGGTATTATCTGGATATCGACATCAACCGCAAGGAAGCCGCCCGCTACGGCCTTACCGTGGGGGACATCCAGGACGTGATCGCCACGGCTTTAGGGGGTATGCAGATCACCCAGACCGTGGAGGGCCTGGAGCGCTACCCTGTGAATCTCCGGTATTTTCAGGATTATCGGGAAAATCTCCCCGCCCTGAAGCGCATTCTCATCCCCACTCCCACCGGGGCCCAGGTGCCCATGGAACAGGTGGCCGACATCAAGGTGCGCCGGGGTGCGGACATGATCAAAAGCGAGGGCTCCCGGCCCACCGCCTGGGTCTTCGTGGATCTCCGGGAGGTGGATGTAGGCACCTATATTAAGCGGGCCAAGGAGGCCCTGGCCGCCAGACTGCAGATTCCTCCGGGGTACAGTCTGGTGTGGAGCGGCCAGTTTGAATACCTGGAGCGGGCCCGGGAACGCCTCCAGGTGCTCATCCCCGTCACCCTGGCCCTGGTGGTCATTCTCCTGTATCTCTCCACCAACTCCCTGGCCCGGGTGGCCATTATCCTCCTGGCCGTGCCCTTCTCCCTTATCGGCGCGGTCTGGCTTTTGTACTGGCTGGGGTACAACTTGAGCCTGGGGGTGGTGGTGGGGATCATAGCTCTGGCCGGCCTGGACGCCGAAACCGGAGCCATCATGCTCCTGTACCTTGACCTGGCCCACGACGAGCGACAGGCCGCGGGCCGTCTCCGTACCCGGGAGGACCTGAAGGAGGCCGTGACCCAGGGGGCGGTCATGCGCCTGCGCCCCAAGCTCATGACCATTCTGGCCAATATCTTCGGGCTGTTGCCCGTTATGTGGGCCACCGGCACCGGCGCCGAGGTGGCCAAGCGCATAGCCGCCCCCATGGTGGGAGGGGTGGTCACCTCTTTTTTACTGGAACTGCTGATTTATCCGGCCATCTATCTCTTGTGGAAATGGCATGGAGAAATCAAGCATCTTTCCGGGAGCGCCGCAACGGGCGGAAAAGTATTGGAAAGCTGAATAATTTATTTTCCCACCGAAATCTTGACCGTCTCCGATGGCGGTAAGGAGTCGGGAAAGGGGAGCCGATTGAGCAGGCTGCCGACATGACTCGCAACACAGGCACCCCCCGACTTTCCCCCTCAAGGAGAGAGACCGGTGAGGGTCTGCGCTTCAGAGCAAAGGCCGGGCAATCATGGTCCTTTTTGGCCTCTTGGGGCCGGGTCACCCGACTTTCGGGGCTTGTCAGCGATTTCCTTGACGGACAGCAATGAGGAGGAACATCTATGAAACACTTCGGCGTTATGGTGCTTACCTGGGCTTTGATCTTAACATTGGCCGGAGCGGCTCCGGCCCAGGGCAAGGCTCAGACGACCTGCCCGGTTCTCGGCGGCAACCTCGACAGGAATGTCTATGTGGACTATAAAGGCCAACGCATCTATTTTTGCTGCAAGGGGTGCGATGCGGAATTCACCAAGGATCCGGAGAAGTATCTGAAAAAGATGCAGGACCAGGGCGTCACCCCGGAGAAAAGCCTTGCCCCTGCGGGCCAAGGCCCTAACAAATAACAAACCGCGGCCTAGCTCAAAACCGCTCGCCCACAGGAGGGATAGATAGGCGTGGCAAACCCGCCTTTCAGGGCGCCGGGGGCGAGGAGGACCCGAAGGATAAGACCTCGGGGTGGAAAAGCCTGAGACCTTTCCCGTACGGGGTCTGAACGGCTGCCCGGAACATAAAGGAAAGTTCAGAGGATTTTCCGGCGAAAAATCAAAAGCCCCGCCAGTCCCCCACCCAGGAAGCCCAGGGTTCCGGGCAGAGGCACCGGAGAATACACCATGTTATCCAATTTATAGTTTTGCTGGTTCGTCCCGGTGCCGCCGATCAATTTCACCGAGGTGAAGGCCGTATCCGTGACAAATCCCCAAAATCCGCCATTATAATTATTTGAAATATATCCAACATAGTAATTGATATCGTTTTCATAAACATGCAGGCTGTTGCCGGAGCCCCCAGGCCCTCCTCTTTTTATCAACAAAATTATGTTTAGAGATTTTATTTGCTATATAAATTGATTCTGCAGAAAAACGAGGGCAAGACCGAATTTCGGCGGCGGGCCGGCTGCGATGGGGGGCTGGTTTTAGGGAAGGGCGGCTTCCTGTTTGGGGAGGGGGACGGTGATGACCACCTGGGTGCCGCGGCCCGGTTTGGAGTTGATTTTGAAGTGGCCTCCCAGCGATGACAGGCGTTCCCGGATGCTGAAGAGACCGTATCCTGAGGACCTGCCGGCTTTGCTTATTTCCGCCGGGTCAAAGCCGACTCCGTCATCGGTCACTTGGATGTGTAAATACGGCCCCTTTTCATAAATGGAGACATCCACCCGGGAGGCCCGGGCATGCTTGATGACATTGGTGAGCACCTCCCGCACCGCCCGGAATACCAACACCCGCTCGGCCTCCGGCAGAAGGCGGGTTCCCTGGTCCCGATGCACCCGGATGGGCAGACCGTGGCGCTCCTGCATCTGTTCGGCCAGCCATTCCAGGGCGGCTCGCAGTCCCAGATCGTACAGAATGGGAAGTCCCAACTCGAAGGTCAAAGAGCGGGTGTACCGGATGGCCTGGCCGATGAAATCCCGAACCTCATTGACCAGGGTTTGGGAACTCGGGGAGGTGACTTCCTGACGCAACGCCCCCAGTTTGATTTGGGACAGGGCCAGAATCTGGCCGATGTGGTCGTGAAGGTCGGCGGCCAACCGACGGCGCTCCCGCTCCTCGGTGATGGCCAGTTCGGAGGCCAAGGCTCGAAGGCTTTCCTGATAGGCGTTGATTTCCGCCTGAGCCTCCTTTTCCATGGTGATGTCGGCGATCATGGAGACCACGAACTGGGGCCGGCCCGCAGCGTCCCGGATCACCGAGACATGAACGCTCCCCCAGATCCAGGAGCCGTCCTTCCGGCGGTAGCGCCCTTCCCGTTTGTAAAAATCCCGCTCGCCCCGCAGCATCTGGTCGAAATACATCCGGGCCACGGGGAGTTCCTCAGGATGGAGGATGCGTTGCAGTCCCAGGCGGCGCAGTTCCTCAAGACTATAGCCCAGCATCTGGACGGCGGCCAGGTTGAGGTCCAGGATTTCCCAATTGAGACCTAACAGACCCACTCCCACCGGGGCGCTCTCAAACACCGTGCGGAAGCGCATTTCGCTTTCCCGCAGCGCCCCTTCGGTGCGCAGCCGCTCCCGGATTTCCTCCTGGAGCTGCAGGTTCACCATGGTCAGTTCAGCGGTGCGCTCCGCTACCAGCTTTTCCAGATGGTCCCGATAACTCTTCAGCTCCTCCTCCACCCGCTGCCGCTCCCGCAGGTCCACGGCAAAACAGAACATGGTGGGCTCCTGGCCTTCCAGACACACCACGGTGTGGATGGAATGGACCGGCACCCGGTCGCCGGTTTTGGTGCAGAGCTTAAGCTCCCCGGCGGGCATGAACTCTCCGGAGCAGACCGACCCGGCCCCCAGGCGGAGGCCTTTCTCAAACATCGGCCGGAGTTCCGGGGGAAAAATCAACTCCCCGAGGTTTTGACCCACCGCTTCGGCAGCCTGGTAACCGTAAAGCAATTCGCTGGCCTTGTTCCAATAGCGTACCGTGCCGTCAGGGGCGTACCCCTGAACCGCCACCCCCGGCAGATATTCCAGCAGGTTGCGGAAACGGGCCTCGCTTTCCTGGAGGGAGCTCTGTAATTGGAGAAGTTGGGCCAGTTTTTCCCGGAGCTCGATGTTCAAAAAATGGACTTCGTCAAACTTCTTTTTCAGAAGCTCCTTGTCTTTCTCCAGCTCCTCAATGGTATAATTCAGGGCCCGCCAGGGGAGAAACAGGTGGAGCAGGGCGTCTTTCAGGGAATACCGCTTGGCCCATTTGAGGTGATATTCGCAAAACCCGTCCCCCTTAAAAAAACATTTGGTTTCATCCAGAATAGCGGGCGGCAGGTTCCAGATGGTGGGAATGCCGGAATATATGCCCTTGTTGAACAGGCAAAAGTCCATGGTGGCGGGGATTTCCGGGAACCAATGCAGCCGGACGACGGCCCGGTCCCGGGTGGTTTCCACCACCTCTACGCGCTTGTTGCGGTTGAACTTGTCATTGATTTTTTGGACCCGCCTCAAGGTGCGTCGGGGGTTGCGGTAGGCAAAGAGAATAATCCGTTGGATGTAGCCCAATTTCCGACGGGCCGCGGAGTCAAAGCCGATTTTGAAGGCAATGTCATTGTCCCCGGAAATCTTCCGGGCGTTGTCAAACATTTTGATGACCACATTGCTGGCCACCCAGTTGTTGATTTCCATCAGGAATTCCAGGGGGTCGGCGAGCTCCTCGATTTCCGGCCCCAAGCCGGAGATCAGGCGGGGTAACTCCTGAGGAGCTTTCTCCTGGAAATATTCAATAATTGCCCGGGTGTTGAGACAACTGTGATGCTTTTCCATGGCGGCAGAGCTTCTCTTTGAAGCGCCTTGTTTTCCTGCCGATTGACTCCGGGATTCGGAGGCGACAACCTTAACCTGACCCTTCCCTCGGATCCGGCCTTATCCCTCTTCCCAGGGACAACCCTAAGAACCGGGGAGCCTTCCGGGAGCATCAATACCCGCCGGTGTCTTCCCACAAAAATTTCCAATTTTTACTATATCATATTTATTGTACATAAAACGAAAAAACCTGGTCACCCGGCCCCCCCCTTTTTGTACCTTTGTTTTTTCCCTTCCCGTTTTTGCAAGAGACAGGCCAGAATGGTCCTCGTCTTCCGCCGGTCGCCTGGGACTGAGGAGGTTCCCTTAGGAATTTTTTCCAGATTCAAGGGGCTTTACCCTTATGTGCCACGAAAAAATTTTTTGCGCGGCTAAGGGTTTTTGTTGACAAGTATCAGGGAATGCCCTATAAGACTAATCACAAATTTTACCCACAAGATGTCAGGGGAAACCTGACACCGAACCTGAAATTCTCACCTTCCCGGCGGCCACAAAGCCAGGAAAACAGCCCCCTATAGGTTCCCCCCTTCGCAGGAGGCATCTCCCCGGGATAACCAACAGAAACCGATAGACGGAAAAACAGAAGGAGACAGAATCATGATATCCGCCCTCCTGAGCCGCAGGAAATTTTCCATAAACCTGAGCAAGTTTTGTCAGGCCAAGCTGAATGTCTTTTTATTCCGGGTTTTGCCGTTCTGGGCCTCCAGAAAATATCTTTACTGGGCCGGCAAGCTGTAGTACTTCCTGAAACCTCAGGAAAAAGGCCTGATTCAGGCCGCGGTCCGCCACGCGGTCGGCGGCGACTTGGAGCCGAACTCCCAGAAGAAACTCATTAAAAACACCTTCCGGGGCATTATTGATCATTATCACGAGAAGCTGTTTGTGGCCTACTCCAACTTTCCGAGACTCCTGAAATTCCTGCGGAACCGCATCTCCCTGGAGGGGGAGGAGGAACTCCGGAGCATCCTGGCCCAAGGACGGGGAACCCTCCTGGTCACCGGCCATTACGGCGCGGTGGAATTTTTGCCCGGCGCTTTGGCGGTGCGGGGCTATCCGGTCACCATGATTTGCCGTTTCCAAACCAACCGCCTTCGGGAATCCCTGCAGCGGCGGGCCGAGGCCGTGGGCCTGCAGCTGGTGGATGCTGACGAGGGCAACGTCTTTCTGGCCGCAGTCCGCGCTTTGAAAAACGGCCGCATTTTGATCACCGAATGCGACGAGTTCGACGAGTGGCGCCCGGCCAAGGGCTCGGATGTCAGATTTTTGCATCACTCTTTGAGCGGAGACCGCACCCTGGACCTTCTCCGGAAGCGGTCCGGCGCCCCGGTGGTCACGGCCCTAATGCAGAGAAACGGCCGCAAGCGCTACACCCTGAATCTCACCCCGGTGCTCGGTCACCCTTCCGAGGGGGGAGAAGCCGGCAAAGCCTGCCTTAAAATCCTGGAGGCCAACATTCAGACTACGCCGGCCCATTGGTACCAATGGAAGAAATTCGCCCAAATGCTCAACCTGAAACCTGAGACCCGGCATGCTCATCAAGAGAGTGGACATCTGGCACCTGAACTGCAGGTTCCGGTACCCGTTTAAACATAAACTGGCCACCCATACAGGTTCTGACAATTTGGTGGTGCGCCTCACCACCGAGCAAGGCTTCTACGGCTACGGCGAGGGCATTCCCCGGGATTTTGTCACCGGGGAATCCCTGGAGGCCGGGTTGGCCTTTTTAAAGGAAAACCTGGGGCCGGCGGTCCTGCGCTTTCCGGTGTCTTCCCCCCTGGCCCTGCTTCCCTCCCTGCACCTGCTTCAGGAAATGTTTGCGGGGGAAACTTCGCCTGCGGCGTTTTGCGCCTTGGAAACCGCCCTGCTGGACGCCGCCGGCCGCACCTGGAACCAACCCCTGGGCTCTTTTCTGGGGTCCCCTAAGGCTGACAGGCTCATTTACAGCGCCGTGCTCCCGCTGACCGCCGGACCCCAATTCGCCCAGTTTCTTAAGCTCGTGAAGGACCAAGGCATGGATTCGGTCAAACTCAAAGTAGGAGAGGACAACGACCTGGAGACCCTTGCTTTGGCCCGGCAGGAATTGGGGGATGGCGTTGATCTGCGGGTGGACGCCAACGGCGCCTGGACCGCGGCCGAGGCCGTGCAGCGTATCCGGGAAATGAAGCCCTTTCGGGTGAGCGCCGTGGAGCAGCCGGTGGCCAAGGAGGATGTCGAGGGCCTCCGCCAGGTTCAGGAGGCGGTGGATGTTCCCATCATGGCCGACGAATCCCTCTGCACCCAGGAGGACGCCAAGCGGCTGATCCGTCTGAAGGCCTGCCGCATGTTCAATATCCGCTTGTCCAAGGTGGGAGGGCTCACCGCCGCCCTCCGGCTGAAAGAATTGGCCGACGAGGCCGGCATCTCCTGTCAGCTTGGCTGCCATGTCGGCGAAACCAGCATCCTGGCCGCCGCCGGCCGCCATTTCGCCCTCACCCAAGGCCCCTTCGCCTATCTGGAAGGCTCTTTCGCCCCCTACCTCCTCCACCGGGACCCGGTGGCGGAATCGGTGTCCTTCGGCCGGGGCGGGTT
>FWPV01016499.1_pt1 | contig 10401 bp, 5 predicted proteins | sample 2228371 | NCBI WGS metagenome assembly FWPV01 (sample SAMEA103939776, study PRJEB20133) | metagenome
CCTGGCGCGCCGCGAGGCCAAGCTCGGCTTCGGCGACGACCGGGTCTATCTGGAGCGCTATCTCGACCGGCCGCGGCACATCGAGGTGCAGGTGCTGGCCGACGCCAAGGGCGACATCGTCCACCTGTGGGAGCGTGACTGTTCGGTCCAGCTGCGGAACCAGAAGGTCGTGGAAGTCGCTCCGGCGGCGGGGTTGCCCCCCGAACTCAGGACGGCGATCCTGGCCGACGCGGTTCGGCTGGCGAAGGCCGGCGGATATCTGAACGCGGGGACAGTTGAGTTCCTGGTCTCGCCGGAGACCGGGCGGCACGTCTTCATCGAGTGCAACCCGCGCATCCAGGTGGAGCACACGGTCACCGAGGAGGTGACGGGCGTCGACCTCGTCGAGGCTCAGTTCCGGATCGCGGCGGGCGCGACACTGGGAGACCTGGGACTGGACGCGCCGCCACCGGCGCGCGGGTTCGCCGTGCAGGCGCGGGTGACCGCCACGGGGCCAGGAACGCTGGACGGCTACAAGGAGCCGACCGGGCCGGGCGTGCGCGTGGACAGCTGCGGCTACTCCGGGCTCACGCCGCCGCCTCAGTTCGACCCGATGTTCGCCAAGGTGATCGCGCGGGCGGGGACGCTGGCGGGCGCTGTCGAGCGGTGCGAGCGCGCGCTCAGTGAATTCCACATCGCCGGCCTGCCAACCAACCTGGCGCAGTTGCGAGCGATCCTGGCGGAGCCCTCGGTGGCGGCCGGCGACGCTCGCACGACCTTGCTGGCGGAGCGCCCCGGGCTGGGTTCCGCCACTCCCCCTCCCTCCCCGTCCCTGTCCCTGCTGGGGGCCCCTCGGTCCGGCCCGGGAGACGCACCGGCCCCGCCCGCGCTGGCGCTGGAAGCCGGCGAGGAGGGTATCGAGAGCCCGATGGGCGGATCGGTGATCGAGATCTCGGTCGCCGTCGGTGCGAACGTCGCGGCGGGGGACACCCTGATGGTGGTCAGCGCCATGAAGATGGAGACATCCGTCACCGCCCCATGCGCGGGCGTGGTGACGCGGCTGGCGACACTGGAGGCGGGATCGGCCGTCGCGGCCGGCCAGATCGTCGCCGCCCTCGCCCCCACGCAAGGCGCCGGGACGTCGGCGCCGCGCACCTATGGCGAGGACAGCTGGGCGCCGACGGTGCGCCAGGTGGAGGCGCTCCAGGCGATCGCCCACGCACGCTTCGCCCCCGACACCCAGGACCCGGGCGTGATCCGGCAGCGCAACCGCCAGAAACTGTCCTGCCGGGAGCGGATCGATCTCCTCCTCGACGATGGCAGCTTCCGCGAAGTGGGCAGCCTGGCCGGCTTTGCGAGTTATGACGCCGACGGCGGCATCGCCGATTTCACCCCCGCAAACCACGTGGGCGGCTGGGGCGCGGTGGAGGGCCGGCGCACCATCGTCTGCGCCGACGATTTCACATCGCGCGGCGGCCATTCGGACGGGGCGATCGGGCAGAAGAGCCGCTACCTGGACGAGCTTTCGATCACGCAGCGCTGTCCCTCGGTCCGCCTGCTGGACGGCTCCTCGGGCGGCGGCAGCGTGGCCACGATGGTGCCGAAGTCCGAGACAGGCGGGAGCGCCGCAAAGGAGAGTTCCGGCGCGATCACCGCAGGGCGGCCCCGAGTGTCCGGCGGCGGCGGCTCGTTCCTCCCAGGGCACCTGGGCAGCGAGATGTACGCGCAGCAGTTGGCCACTGTGCCGGTGGTGAACCTGTTGCTGGGCAGCGTGGTGGGGATCGGCGCAGCCAAAGCCGTGCTGGGGCACTTCTCGGTTATGGTGCGCGATATCGCTCAGCTGTTCGTTGCAGGCCCCCCGGTCGTGGCCCACGCCATGGGCTATGAGATCACCAAGGAAGACCTGGGCGACTGGCGGGTTCACGCCCGCAATGGGTCCGTGGACAACCTGGCCGAGTCCGAGGCGGACGCGGTGGCGCAGGCCCGCCGTTTCCTCAGCTATCTGCCACCCAGCGTCTACGACGCCCCGCCCCGGAGGCCCTGCGATGACTCGCCCGATCGGCGCGAGGAAGAACTGTTCACGATCGTGCCACGCAAACGCACGACCACGTTCGACATGCGCCGCGCGATCCGGCTGATGGCGGACAAGGGCAGCTTCTTCGAGATCGGGGCGCTGTGGGGCTCGGACCAGATCGTGGGCTTCGCACGCTTCAACGGCGTGCCCGTCGGCGTGCTGGCCTCGGACAGCCGGCACGAGAACGGGGGGGCGCTGACCGCCGACGGCTGCGACAAGCTCAAGCGCCACCTGGATCTCTGCGACCTGTTCCACCTTCCGGTCGTGAACCTGGTGGACAATCCGGGCTTCGCGGTCGGCCGCGAGCACGAGATCGCCGGCACGATCCGCAAGGGGGGCGAGTGGATGATCGCCTTCGCCCAGGTCAGCGTGCCGATCTTCACGGTGATTATGCGCCGCAGCTTCGGCGTGGCGGGCAACAACTATGCGACGCCCAAGGCCGGCGCCGGCGCGAGGGTCGTCTGGCCGGCGGCCGACGTGGGCGGAATCCCGCCGGAGGGCGGCATCGAGGCGGCCTACAAGCGCCAGTTGGCCGAGGCGGCCGATCCCGTGGCGCTGCGCGCCGAGATCGAGGCGCGGATTGAAAGCGTGCGTGGACCGCTGGGGCCGCTGAATCGCTTCCAGATGGGGGAGATGATCGACCCGCGCGACACCCGCGCCTGGATCTGCGACTGGGTCGAGAACGCCTGGCGCGTGGTCACTCAGCCCGCGCGCCTCGGGCCGCGACCACTCGGATTCCGGCCCTAGTTCGAGCAGTGTCGGCGCCGCGCCTGGAGGTCTCGCCTCGGCGGGATGCCCCAGCGGCCTAGTACACGCCATGCGACGTCCACCTCGACCGATGGACGTAGCCGGATTGTCGCGGTAGCGTCCGACGCAGCAATCGGGGCGGCGAACACCGCCTCTATTGGACGGGGCCAGAGGACGGGGCTGGGGTGCAAGGTCAGAGTCGCGATACCCGCCCTGTGAATCTTGGCGGATGCACGCTGTCTTCAAGACTGCGTCTTTGCCGACGTTTCGAGGAAGCGTCTTTCACCTTCAAGGGCGCGGCGTGACGATCCCTCAGTCTCCGCCGACCCCTGAGCACCGCGCCGCCTCGGTACGCGCCGCGCTGGCGCGAGGCGACCTGTTGGGTGCGTACGACGAAGTCGTGCGCCGTGGCAGCACCGATCACCACGGCCTGAACTATCTGGAGGTCCTGACCCTCGCGCGGTTGGGCGACACCGAGCGCGCGCTGCGTCTCTACGATGACTATGGCCTGGCCGAGGTGGACGACGTGGACTCGCTGTCGCTGAAGGCGCGGCTCCTCAAGGATCTCGCGTTCCAGGCGGACGGCGAGCCCAACCATGAAAAGCTGATGGCCGCCTGCGAGCTGTATCAGGCCGTGCACGTGCGCACCCGCTCCAGCTACCCCGCGATCAACGCGGCCAGCCTGGCCCTTATCGCGGGGCAGACCGAGCTGGCGCGCAAGCTGGCCGATGAGGTGGCGCGGGAAACCCCGCCCGAGCGGCGGCGAGGCTACTTCGCGCTGGCGACCCTGGCCGAGGCGCTGGTCGTACTGGGCGACGTGGCCGGCGCCCGGGACGCCCTGAGCCGTGCGCTTGAGGCCGAGGACGCCGACGTCGGCGCCCGATCCACCACCGTGCTGCAGCTACAACGTCTCGTGGCGGCAAAGAGCGTGGCTCCCGGTATGGAAAGCCTGCTGGAACTGGTCCAGCCGCCGCGGGTGGCGATGTTCTGCGGAAACATCTTCGTCGGCGGCGAGGAACTCGAGGCCAAGCTGGCGGCAGAGATGTCGGCTCTGATCGCTCGCGAGAACGTCGGCTTCGCCTATGGCGCGCTGGCCGCCGGCAGCGACATCGTGATCGCCGAACAGCTGATCGCGCGCGGGGCCGAGTTGCACGTCGTGCTGCCCTTCGCCGAGGTCGACTTTCTGGAGCAATCGGTGGCCCCGGCGGGCGAGAGCTGGGTCGCCCGCTACCATGCCTGCAAGGCCGCCGCGACCGAAGTCACCTATGCCAGCAACATGACCTACATGGGCGGGATGGAGCAGTTCGCCTATGGGTCCAAAGTGACCATGGGCATGGCCCGACTGCGCGCCCGTCAGCTGCACGCCGAAGCGATCCAGCTGGTCATCGTCGAGGACCGCGGGGACGGTACGCTCTCGGGCTCAGACGTCACCGCCTGGCGCTCGACAGGCGGGCGCGCCGAGGTGGTGGCGGCGCCGCCCTTGACCCGACCGGTGATGCCCCCGCCGCCGCCCAAGCTGAACGTGGACCGGGGCGACTACGGCCTGATGTTCACCGACTATCCCGGCTTCTCGAAACTGGATGAGCGCGTCCTGCCCATCTTCTGGGAGGAGGTGATGGTCCGGTCGGCCGGGATCCTCGAGGCCTACGGCAAGGTGATCCGCCAGGGCAACACCTGGGGCGATGCGATCTTCGCCGTCTTCGGCGATGCGCCCACGGCCGCGGCGGCGGCGCTCGACCTCTGCGAAGGCCTGGCCAAGGTGGACTGCAAGCGCCTTGGCGTGCGCGACGGCACGGCGATGCGGATCGCCCTGCACTATGGCTCGACCTATTCGGGCTATGACCCCGTGACCAAGCGGATGAACTACTACGGCAGCGAGGTCTCGAAGGCGGCGCGGATCGAGCCGGTGACGCCGTCAGGCAGCGTGTACGTGACGGAGCCGTTCGCGGCGGTGCTCGAGATGCAGAACGACCACCCGTTTGTCTGCAACTACGTCGGCAAGATCGCCCTGCCCAAGAACTACGGGACCTTCCCGCTGTATCGCCTCAGCCGCGCGGGCTAAGGGCCCGTCAGCTCTTCGCGGCCACGCGGCTTGGCGCACGTTCTGAGATGGTCTTGCACTCCCCGGCGAGTTGGCGGGTGAAGCTGGCCTCGGCGCCCAGGGTTTCGGTGAGAATGCGGACCCCCGCCGCACAGTCGCTGCGCGCCTCGGCGAAGCGGCCTGCTTTCGCCAGGATCTTGGCCCGATTGACCAGCAGGTCGCCGTGGTTCGGGTGGATCTTGCCATAGCTGGCGTCGTAATTGCGCTTGGCGTCGGCCAGCGTGGCCAGGGCGGCGTCAGGGTCTCCGCGCGCGGATTCGATCATCGCCAGATAGACTTCCGCAATGCCGATCAGGAAGTGAGGCCCCCCGAACGCCTGGCGATAGATCGCTACCGCCTCGCGCAGCGAACGCTCGGCCTCACCCAGCTGACCCAGCCCCTGAAGGATCTGCCCCTGCATGGACAGCGTGTTCGCCAGGATCGGGTTGTCGGCGTCGAGCACCTTGCGCTGGATCCGTAGCGCCTCGGCGATCTGCTGGCGGGCCTTCGGAAGTTGCCCGGCGTTGAACGAGTTCTGGGCCAGCGCGAACCACGCCTTGCCCGACTGCAGATGGCTCGGTCCCAATTCCTTCTGGAACAGGACTAGAGACTCCTGCAGCGAGGCCTCCGCTGCGGCGAACTGACCGTCATCCGACAGCAGCAGGCCGCGATTGGAAAGGACTGACGCCATGAAGTTGGGCGGGGCGTCCTCGGCGCGTCGGGCGTAGTAGACCGCCAGATCCAGGGCCGCCAGGCCGTCCTTAACTCGCGACGCGTTCACGAGGATGCGTCCTCGGGCGAGTGACGCCTTGGCGCGCAGGAACGGCTGTGCCTCCGGATCGGGGCCTATCACCCGTTCGGCGTGTCTCACCGTCGCGAGCGACTTCTCGATCTGCCCCTGGAGACCATATGTCTGCGCCAGCACGAGCAGGGCGTCGACCCCGTCGGGCCCGGCCTTCTCGACCACCGGCATGGCCTTCTCGAGCGACGCCTGCGCCTCGCTGAGCAGGCCCAGGTTGTTGTACGCCCGCCCGAGGGTGGCCAGCAGGCCAGTTCGCGTTGCGCGCGCTCGGCGCTGCGGCTGAGGATTGTCAGGGCGGTGATCGTCCGCGGATTGTCGGTGGCCGGATTCGAGAGCTCGAACGTGCCGACCAGATAGTCCGAAGCCGCCCGTGCCGCGGCCGCCTCATGTTCGGCGATCGCCCGTTGTTCGTTCGCCTCTATGCGGAGGGAGTTGGCGTAGAAGGCGAGTCCGCCGGTGACCACCATGCCCATGACAGCGCCGACGGCTACCGCCGTGGCCTGTGCGATGCGTCGTTGGGTCCCGCGCTGGACGAGGTCGTCGAGCTTGAGGCCGGTAAGGCCCGCGATCAGTTTCTGCGTGGCGAGCCGCGGCCCATCGGCCTCGCGACGATAGTCCGCCGCGATGGGCTCGGCCGGAACATCGGAGAGTTCGCCGCTCGGCCCGATCCGGAATCGCATCGCCTCGGGGAAGCACTCGCGATGGTCGCGGCCGGGAATTTCGCTGGCATGCGGCTCGCCATCGACCACCAGGGCCAGAACGCGGCCGTCGCCATGGAACGCCTTGAACTGCTTGATCTCCTCGTTGACCCAGCGCGACCCCGCCGCGGCGGGAGAACAGATCACCAACAGGAACATCGACTGGCGAAGCGCAGCCGTCAGCTCGGCCGAGAGGTCGCCAGAGGCCGGAAGTTCCTCGCGGTCGCGGAAGATGGGACGCAGCCGCGACGGCGTGCGACCCACGGCGGTGACTTTACCGACCAGCTTCGAAGGAATGCGATAGGACTCGATCGCCCTATGCAGACGCTGGGCGACCTCCTTGTCCCGATGGGAATAGCTGATGAACGCCCGGTAGGCGTACGCGGTTTCGGTACGTGCCTGGGTGTCCGTCTCAGCCGGCGTCATGCCTTAGCTGTACGACAGCGCCCCCCGACGCCGCAACGCCGCACCGAGCAGGCCGAAGCCCATAATCATCATCGCCCAGGTCGCGGGCTCGGGCACCGCGCCGCCGCCATTATTGAACTCGAACGGCGTGATCTCCCGCGGATCGAAGACGATGCCCGTGATCGGGTTCTCGCCGCCGCCGAAGCTGGACATCTGCATGCTGCCGAGCAGCCCCGTGCGCGCCTCGTCGAAGTCGGCCCCCCCGCCGCGGCCGATGGGGTCGCCGAAGCCGGAGTAGGCGACCAGGCAGGTGATCGAGGTGATGCACTCGGCCCGGGTGCGGCTGGTCACGCTGGTGCGATACTGGATCGTCTGGCTCTGACCGCTTTCGATAAGGGCGTTCAGCGGCAGGACGATGTGGGTCGAATCCCACGCGAAGGCCCAAGCGAACGGGTTGTCGTAAGCGGTGACGAAGCCGTCCAGCGCGCCGGGCTGGCTGATCCAGAAATTCCGCTGCAGGCCGTCGTAATAGTCGTACGACAGGGTCATGTAGCCGCTCAGCGAATAGAGCGTGACGTCGTTGCTGACGACGCTGAATTCGAAGTCAGAGTAGGCCAGCAGGCCGCTTTCGTCCGTAGAAACCAGGTCCTCGAAAGTCAGGCCCGACGAGGTCTGACCAAAGCCCGTGAAGATATTGTTGTCGGTGGCCGCGCCATCCCGATCCTGCAGGTAGAAGCCCATGCCCGCCGGGATGATCGTCGAGCCGAAGGTGTCGATGTCGAGCAGGTCCTCGCTGCCATTGAAGATCGTAATGTCGACGCCCGAGTACGACGTGGACTGGGCGAAGCCGCCCGAGACCGCCACGCCGCTCTCGAACGCGATCTTCTGCGAGGTGATGGTGTATAGGGCCTCGAGGCTTCCGCCTTCGCCGTTGTTGTCCCACAGATACCGGCCAGGCTTGTTCGCAGGGATCGTCAGGGTGTCCTGGGTGATCGTACCGCTGGCGAGGCCCGTGGCGTCCAAATTCAAGGATTGCGCACTCGCGCCGCCAGCGTAAAGCAGGGCAGACGCGACCGCCGTGATCATCAGGGCTCGCATTGACTTTCTCCAGCTTTCAGCAAGACGGCGCACAACGCGCGCCGGACCAACCCCATCTTATAATCGACCTTAACAGAAGCCGTTGAACCCGCGATGGCGTTCTTGCGTGAGTTGAAAAACACTCGCCTTGTTCGCGCGCCTATCCAGCATTTCTGGGTTACCGGAGCCCAGCGTTCGCTCAAAGTGGGCGCCCTTCCTGACAGGCTCGCATGCCGCGTTATGTGAATCGGCCTACCGTGGCTCAAGTTGCATCCAGAGGAACCTCGCGCGCATGCGCCCCCGCATGTCCGATCGAACCGGCGCCGCCATACGAAAGCTGCGGCTGGCGCGTGGCTGGAACCTCGCCACGCTCAGCGCCGAGAGCGGGGTGCCGATCTCGACGATCTCGCGGGTTGAACTGGGCCAGAACGCCCTGAACTACGAAAAGCTGATGCGGCTCTGCCGCGCGCTGGATGTGGACCTCGAGGGTCTGGTGACGCGCGAGGCCGAGGCTGCGCACGGCGGGTCGGGGCGCCGGGCGGTGCTGCGGGCTGGCGACGGGCCGCCGACGCGCACCGGAGGCAACACCGGTCGCAGGGCGGCCGCCGACCTGAAGGCCAAGAGCCTGTCGCCGATCATCGTGGATGTCACCGCCGCCAGTCTCGGCGCTCACGGCCCGATGACGGCCCATGACGGCGAGGCCTACGTGCTGGTTCTTGAGGGCGAGGTCGAGTTCCACTCCGAGCACTATGCGCCCCTGCGGCTCGCGGCCGGCGACGCCATCTATTTCGACGCGGCTTCCGGCTATGCCCTGCTCGCGCCCACGAGGCCGGCGCGCGCGCTCTTGGTCGCCGCCGGCGAGACCGCCTTCGGGCCCTGATTCGCCCATAGCGTCGCCGGGTTGCAACGAAGACCCAGTCAACTCAAGTCCCGGTTGAGAATAGGCGCGCAACACAACAGCGTTTCCCATTCTCGCGTCCAGTTTCCCACTATTTACCAATAATCAAACCGCGCCTGGGATTGTCGGGATCGGCGGGGTCAGTCGGCTTCGCTCCAGCCCCGAAACGGCAACGGCGAACCACCCCATGCGGCGCTTCCGCTCCCCTGTAGACGACACATGCGCGGCGTCGCGCGGCGTCGCCTGCGGCTGGGCGCTCAAGAACCCCGCATTCACCTTCCCCCGCTAAGTCTCAGAGACGATGATGGCCTTCCTCAACAACGTGAACATCTCCAAGAAGCTGACGGTCGGCTTTGCGGTCGTGGTGACTGTCGTCGCCATCATGTGCGCGGCGGTGTTCGCCAGCCTCATGAGCATCAAGAATGCCGTGACGCTCAACGACCAGACCGTGGCCGAGATGGGATTGGCCGACGACGTCCTCTACGCTCGCGTGGAACGTCAGAACGCGATCCGCGGCCTCGTGGCCAGCGGCGACCCTGAGTTCCTGAAGAAGATTGAAGAGGCAGAGAAGAAGTACGCCAGCGCGATCGAAAGCTGGGAAAAGGTGGCTCCGGAAGAAGCCGCGAAGATCGGCGCCATCAAGGCGGCGGTCGCGAAGGTGCAGGCCGAGGAAGCCGAGCTGATCGCCGCGGGCCAGGACCCGACGCGCCAGGCCGAGGCCATGATGCAACTTGGCACGAAGGGCCGCCTCAACGACTTCCGAAACGCGATCGCGACCGTGATGAAGCAGCAGGAAGCGATCCTGAAGCAGCGCGCCGCCGGGCAGGACGCCGCCCAGGCCTTCGCCATGACACTGCTGGCGGTCGGCTCGCTGCTCGCCGTCGCGCTGTCGGTGCTGATGGGCGCGGTGCTGGCCGGCGCCATCGCCAAGCCGGTGGCCGCCATGACGAACGCCATGGGCAAGCTGGCCTCGGGCGACACCAACGTCGACGTGCCCGCCGTGGGCCGTAAGGACGAAGTCGGCCGCATGGCCGCGGCCGTCCAGCACTTCAAGGACGCCGCGATCGAAAAGGCCCGCGTCGAAGCGGACGCCAATGAACACCGCCGTTCCGCTGAGGCCCTGCGCCAGCAGAGCGACGAGGAACGCGCCGCCACGGCGGCTGAGCAGGCGAGAGTGGTCGAGGGTCTCGCTCAGGGCCTCGACCGTCTGGCCGCCGGCGTGCTGACCTTCCGCCTGAACGAGGCTTTCCCGTCGCACTACGAGCAGCTCCGCGCGGACTTCAACCGCGCCATGGACACGCTGCAGACGACGATGCGCGAGGTCACGGTCAACGCGACGGCCGTGCGCTCGGGCGCCGGCGAGATCACCTCGGCCTCGGACGATTTGTCGCGCCGCACCGAGCAACAGGCCGCGAGCCTGGAAGAAACCGCCGCCGCTCTCGACCAGATCACCGCGACGGTCCGCAAGACGGCCGAGGGCGCCGCCCAATCGCGCGAAGCTGTTGGCGCCGCCAAGGGTGACGCCGAACGTTCGGGTGTCGTCGTCCGCGACGCCGTGGCCGCGATGAGCGAGATCGAAGGCTCGGCCAAGCAGATCGGGCAGATCATCGGCGTCATCGACGAGATCGCCTTCCAGACCAA
>FWPV01016500.1_pt1 | contig 10399 bp, 7 predicted proteins | sample 2228371 | NCBI WGS metagenome assembly FWPV01 (sample SAMEA103939776, study PRJEB20133) | metagenome
CCGCCCGCTCCAGGCGCAAGCAGCGGAGCGGGCAACACCCGAACGGGAAGCATCAAGGTCAACATCAACACCGCTACGGCGACGGAACTGGAGACGCTCCCGCGCATCGGGCCGACCATGGCGCAGCGCATCGTAGCCTATCGTGAGGCCAACGGCCCATTCAAGACCATCGAGGACATCCAAGACGTGCCCGGTATCGGCCCGACGACGTTCGCGGGGATCAAGGACCTGATCACGGTCGGCGAGACGCCTCACGTCACCACCGCTCACGCCGCGGCGCTGACCGATGAAGTCAACGGTCCGCTCAACATGGTCTTTCAATTCGAGCACATGGGTATCGACGCCGACCCAGGCAGCCGCTACGGCCGTTTCAGCCGGGCATCCTGGAAATTGACCGACCTGAAGAAATTGATGACCCGCTGGCAGAAAGACCTGGAAGGCAAAGGCTGGAACAGCAACTACCTCAACAACCATGACCAGCCGCGCCAGGTCTCGCGCTTTGGCAACGACGGCCTGTACCGCGTCCAATCCGCCAAGCTGCTGGGGACCTTCCTGCACATGCTGCAAGGGACCCCCTACATTTACCAGGGCGAGGAGATCGGCATGACCAACGTGGCCTTTGCCGACATCGCCGATTACAACGATATCCAAAGCCTGAACTTCTACAAAGAAGAGGTGGTAGAAAAAGGAGCCGACCCGGCCGTGATCCTCAAGATGATCCAGGTCAACGGCCGCGACAACGCTCGCACGCCGGTGCAGTGGGACGCCGGGCCGCATGGCGGATTCACTACCGGCACCCCCTGGTTGAAAGTGAACCCCAACTACCCGGAGATCAACGTCAGGCAAGCCCTGGCGGACCCGGATTCGATCTTTTATTATTACCAAAAGCTGATCCGGCTGCGCAAATCGGTCCCGGCGATGGTTTACGGGACCTATGACCTGCTCTTGCCGGACCACGAACAGATCTATGCCTTCACCCGCACCCTTGAAAATGAGCGACTGCTGGTGGTCCTGAACTTCAGCGCTGAAGACGTGGATTTTGCGTGCCCGGTAGAAATCCAATGGCATGAAAGCCAGTTATTGATCGCCAATTACCCGGATGCTCCTGGCGACGCGCGCAGCTTCCGCCTGAGGCCTTACGAGGCGCGGGTGTACCGGCAGGGAATGTAGCCCTCAGGCTTTCTGGAAATATAACGATCCATGTTTTCCACATGAATCGGGAATTCCCATGCCCTTGAAGGTCATCCTATTCGTCCTCGCCACAATTGGCATTGCCTGGGTCTCTCGTTCCTCCCTGCGCGACTTGCGCAGCCACGGCTTCTACCGCTTCTTCGCCTGGGAAGCCATCCTGATCCTGTTTTTATTAAACGTCAACCACTGGTTCCGCGATCCATTCCATCCCCGGCAGATTCTCTCCTGGATACTCCTGATTTTCTCGCTGGTGTTGGTTGTTGAAGGGGTGCGAACATTTCACCACCAGGGAAAGATTGACCCGGCCCGCGCGGATCCTACCCTGGTCGGGATCGAAAAAACCACTGTGCTGGTGACCACGGGGGTCTACCATTACATTCGCCACCCTTTCTACAGTTCACTGTTGTTCCTGGGCTGGGGTATTTTCCTGAAGCGCATCACCTGGATCACGGTCCTTCTGGCAGCGGTCACCACGGCATTTCTGATCATGACAGCTCGCAAGGAAGAGGACGAAAATTTACGCTATTTTGGCGAGCCGTACCGCGCGTACATGCACAAGACGAAACGGTTCATCCCATACTTGTTTTGACTGGTCGGCTCTCTTTGCACTGCACCTCAAAGGTTTTCTCGGCCAGCATAACCGCAAATTTGCCCAACGCCAGAGATAACCATCACTTTGGTTGACAAAGGAAACTTTTAAGGTGCAGCTAATTCCGAATTAATTGTCTCTTTTTATCCAAAACTTGATATAATCTTTTCTGTAACTTGCCAGGGCAGATCAATGAAATGCCCGGCGGATACCTCCGAATCTCAGGTACGGCCCATCCGCCGGAGAAACCGGCCGGCAGGGTCAATTTTTTATGCAAGCATATTGCTTAACGGGTACCGCGCCCGCGCAGGAGATATGGCTTTCGCAGACCGCTCACAGTCACCCACTGGGGACCGCCTGTCGCTCCTCTACCGGCTCACGCAGTCGTTTAACTCGTCGCTCGACCTGAACGAGGTCTTGAATCGCTTCATTGATGAAGTGATCGAAACGCTGCATGCGGAGCGTGGTTTCGTGATGCTTATTGGGCCGGAGGGCCAGCAGGATTTCAGCGTGGCGCGCGGAATCGACCGCCAGACCATCGACCAGCCTCACTCGCAAATTTCGCAGAGTGTTGTGCGGCGGGTGACCAGCGATGGCCAGCCCATCCTGACCAGTGACGCCCAGGCCGACACACGCTTCAACATGCGCGAGAGCATCATGCTGCTCGGGCTGCGCTCGGTCATGTGTGTGCCGCTCAAGGTCAAGGACCAGGTCAAGGGTGTAGTCTATGCCGACAACCGCTTCGAGACCGGCATCTTCACCCAGGCCGACCTCGACCTGCTCAGCACCATCGCCTCGATCGGCGCAATCTCCATCGAGAACGCCCGCCTGTATCAGATGGCGATCGAAAAAGGCCGCCTGCAGCGCGAGCTGCAGCTCGCCCGCGAGATGCAGACCGGCTTCTTGCCCCAGGACGTCCCCCACCTGCCCGGTTGGGAATTTGCTTCGCGTTGGCAGCCTGCCCGCGAAGTAGCCGGCGACTATTTCGACTTCATCCAACTTAATCAAGATTCGCTCGGGCTGGTAATCGCCGACGTGACCGACAAGGGCGCCGCGGCTGCCATGTTTATGATCTTCACCAACAGTATTGTGCGCGCCAGTGTCCACCCGGCCATGCCCCCGGCCGAAAGCATGGGGAACGCCAACCGCCTGATCTGCAGCAAATCGCACAACGCCATGTTCGTCTCGCTGGTATATCTCCAGCTAGACCCGGTTACTGGCCAGGCCATCTATGTCAACGCCGGGCACAACCCGCCTCTATACTACCGCGCGGGCGTAGATGAGTTCCAGCGCCTCTCGCGCACCGGGATGGTGATGGGAATCGATCCAGAGACGACCTTCGAGCAGCGCGCCATATATTTTGAGCCGGGCGATTTTCTCTTCCTTTACACCGACGGCCTGACCGATGCGATCGACGCGGAAAATCTACCTTTTGGAATGAAGCGCCTGGAAAGCATTCTCTTTGAGCACCGCCGTGCTTCCGCCGAAGAGATCATCAGCCAGGTAGAAGAAGCTGTGTGTACCCACTCGGTCGATACCACCCCCCTTGATGATATCACGATGCTGTTGGTGAAACGCCAGTAGGAACCGCCATGCTGCAAGAGTTGATCAACAATCGTTATTACCTCGAAGCAGAGTTGGGCCGGGGTGGAATGGGCATTGTCTACCGCGCCCGCGACACCTTGCTCCAGCGCGACGTGGCCGTCAAGGTGCTTTGGGCCAGTGCGTTGGGCTCGCAGGGCCGCGCGCGACTGCTGCGCGAAGCCCAAGCGGCCGCCAGCCTCAACCATCCCAATATCATTAATATCTACGACGCTGGCGACGCGAACAATGTGCCATATATCGTCATGGAACTGCTGGATGGTGAATCGCTTTACGAGCACAGGCCGCAGGATCTAGAGACTACCCTCGACATCCTCCGCCAGATCTGTGACGCGCTTGATCACGCCCATGCGCGCGGCATCATCCACCGTGACCTCAAGCCCGAAAATATCATTGTCACCAGCCAGGGCGTGGCAAAGCTGACCGACTTTGGTCTGTCGCGTTCGGTCACCGGGCGCATTTCGCAGGAAGGCGTCATTGTCGGCACGGTTTACTACCTGGCCCCCGAGCAGGCCCTGCGCCAGGATATCGACCACCGCGCCGACCTGTACGCCCTGGGCGTGCTGATGTACGAGATGATCGCTGGGCGGCTGCCCTTCACCGCCGAAGAACCGCTGGGGGTCATCTCGCAGCACCTTAACGCCCCCGTCGTCCCGCCCAGCACATACAATCCCAACATCCCGCCCGTGCTGGAAAGGCTGATCCTGCGCCTGCTGAGCAAAGCACCTGAAGACCGGCCCAACTCGGCTGCCCAGGTTCGCCAGGTACTCGACCACCTGCAGGACGCAGTCGAGTTGTTTGAGCCGCCGGCTGCGCTCTCGCCAATCGACCGCCTGGCGCGTGGTAAGCTGGTCGGCCGGCAGGAAGAAATCGCCCAGGTGCGCGAGCTGTGGCGGGGAATCCAGTCCGGCGCCGCCACCCAGAACGTGCTGGCCATTTGCGGTGAGCCTGGGGTGGGCAAAACCCCGCTGGTGAAAGAGATCCGCTCGCGGGCACAGGTCACCGGCGCACGGGTCCTTTTAGGTGAGTGTTATGCCAGCGGCAGCGCCCCTTACGCCCCGATCACACAGGTAATTCGCCAGTCCCTACCGCTGCCCGAAGGTATTCCTGACCTGGTCCTGGCTGACTTAAATGCACTGGTCCCCGACCTGGTCGCTCGCCCGCTGCCGGTCAACCCACCGCTCAGCCCGCTTTCCGAGCAGCAGCGCCTGTTCGAAAGCCTGTTTTCGCTCTTCGCCACCCTGGCCGAGCGCCAACCGCTGGTACTGATTGTCGAAGACGCCCAATGGGCTGACGGCAGCACGCTGGCCTTCTTGCGCCACCTGGCCCGTCGCAGCCGTGCCACTCACCTGCGCCTGGCGATCGTGCTGACCTTCCGGCCTGAAGACCGCGAGGGCAACCAGGCTCTCAAAGAGGTGCTCTTTGACTTGACCCAGGAGCGCCTGCTCATGCCGCTCGACCTGCTGCCCTACACCCGCGAGCAGACCCGCCTGCTGCTGGAAAACATGTTTGTCCAGCCCATCAGTGACGAATTCCTCGACGCAATCTTCAAGATTACCGAGGGCAACCTTTACTTCATTGAGGAATTATGCAAGGCTCTCATCGAAGAGGGCAATCTGTATAACGACGGCGGCCAGTGGAACCTGTGCGATCTGAGCGACCTGGATCTGCCCAACAGCGTGCGCCGCGCGCTCCAGTTCCGCATCAAGCGCCTGCCGCCCCACGCCCAGGACCTGCTGCGATTAGCGGCGGTAATCGGCCGCGAGTTCGACTACGCCATCTTGCGCCTGGCTTGTGAAATGCAGGATGAGGATGCCATGATCGAAGCGCTCGAACAGGCCCAGGCATCGCAGTTGATCAGCGAAGTAGAAGGCCGCCCGCACAACGGTGGGAAAGTCGCCAACGAGCGCTTTGCCTTTGCTCACGGCCTCATCGCGGCTACCCTGCGTGACGACCTCAGCAGTCTGCGCCGCCATCGCCTGCACCGCCGGGTTGCGGCTGCGATTGAGAAGGTCAACCCAGACGACCTGGAAGCGCTGGCCTATCACTACAGCCAATCAGGCAACGTTGAAAAAGCCCGCTTTTATACCATCCGCGCCGGCGACCGGGCCCGCAGCCTGTACGCCAACCAGGAAGCCCTGCGCTTCTATTCTGAGGCGCTGGAACTCACCCCGCCTAACCATCCAGACCGCTTCCGCATCCTGCAGGCCCGCGCCCAGGTGTACGACGTGTTGGCCCAGCGCGCCGAACAGCGCGCCGATATCGACGCCATGCTGGCCTTAGCCGAAGCGCAGGATGACGACGCCCTGCGCTGCGATGCGTTGATCGCACTGGCAGACCTCTTCCTGGTCAGCGAGAATGTGCTGGTGCGCGAGCCGGCCCGCCAGGCAGTTGAACTGGCCCAACGTCTCAAAGACCCGGTCCGCGAGGCGCGCGCGCTGCGCGCCGTGGGCTGGGGCGCCTGGATCCGCCACGATTTTCACGAAAGCCTGCATGCGCTGGAGACGGCAGTGGCACGCTTCCGCCAGGCCGGGCTGGTGGCCCAGGCCGCTGAAGCGCTTGGGTTGCTGTCGTTAGCCACTGGCAGCCAGGGCATGGGCGAGCTGAGCGTTTCTCAAAAGTACGCCGAGGATGCCGTCCAACTCAGCCGCAGCGCCAGTGACCCGCGCCAGGAAGCCATCTCGCTGCGCCGGTTGGCAATCGCTTATCACGACCAGCAGGATTATGAACGCGCGCTTGAGATCGGCCACCAGGCCCTGCGCCTGCACCGCGAGTTAGGCGACCGGAACGAAGAATGCATGGGGCTCAACATGATCGCCGTTGCCCTGGGTTGGATGGACCGCAGCGAGGAGGCTAAACGCTACTTCCGCGAGGCATTGGAGATAGCCAGGGCCATCCGCAGCAATATGGGCATCTGGCTGATCTATGCCAACATTCAGTGGTTCATCTACCGCCGCTCTGGGCGGTATGAAGAAGGGCTGGCTTTCGCCGACCAGGAGTCCGCCGACCCTGATTTCGCCGAGAATCCCTTCCTGTCGATGCACATGCTTAAGCTGAAGGCCGACCTGCTCCTCGCCATGGGCCAGTACCAGGCTGCTCTCGACCTGCTGGATGAGGTGCGCAAGATCGCCTATCACTTTGGCGGAGCGCTGGTGCGGGTCGACCAGTACCTCAGCATGGCCCTGGCGCATGCCGAATTGTCCAACTTCACCGCCGCACGGGCAGCTCTGGACGAGGCGCGCGAGCTGTCGCGCCGGCTGGAGCGCTCCAATGATGCCGCCATGGTGCTGATCATCGACGCCGACATCTCCCGCCGCGAGTGGGAAGCCGGCAACCTGCCCATGCTCAGGCGAGCCGCCGCGCAAATCGAGCAGGCTATCCGGCTGCTGCGCGGGACGAGCTGGACCTTCGAGCTGGCTGTAGGGCTGCAGGCGGCCGCCTGGATCGCCCTCTCGCAGAACCGGCCCGAGCAGGCCCTGGCCTACAGCGAAGAAGCCATCCAGCTTTTTAACCGTCACCCCGTGCGGCCAGAGGGTTACCAATATATCCACGTCCTGGCGCTGTGGGCTAATGGGCGCGAGGATGAAGCCCAACCCTACCTGGAACAGGCCTACCGGCGCGTCATGCTCGTCGCTAACCAGACCAGCGACCCAACCCTGCGCCGCGGCTGGCTGGAAAACGTCTACATCAACCGCCAGATCATCCGCGACTGGGCGCTGTACTCCTAAATCTGCCGCCCAATCTCCCAATGGTGCCCAAACGGGTCGGCGACCCGCCCTACCCGCCAGCCGTGTTCTTCCATCACCGGGTAAACCACAGTCGCCCCGGCCGCCAGCGCCCGCGCAAAGACCGCGTCCGGGTCGGCCACAGTCAGGATCATGCGCGCCGTTGTCCCACCCAGCGTCGCCGGGCTGAAGTTGCCATGCTCGGGCGACTCGTCACTCACCCAGAACTCTCCGCCCTCCACCGCCAGCCGGGCTATTACCCCGTTCCCCGTTGCATCCAGCCGGTATACCACCTCTGCGCCAAAGGCCGCCTGGTAGAACGCCAGCGCTCGCCCGCTGTCTCGTACCGACAGCCATGGCGCCAGCGATCCTCGAAATATTGATGGCTTTGGGTCAGGTTTCATAAACCCTGCTTAAAATCGTTGCGGGTGGGTTTTGGGAGCGGCAACCGGGGGTTCAGCACGCTTTTCCAGCCACCTGGCCCTTCTTTCCATGGCCCCACCCACCGTCAGGATCACCAGCGCCAGCCAGATCAGGCTGAAGGCCACCACCCGCTCGGGTGTGAACGCCTCTCCGTAGATGAACACCCCTACCAGGAACTGCAAGGTTGGAGCGATGTACTGGAGCATCCCCAGCGTTGTGAGCGGGATGGCGCGCGCTGCGGCAGAGAACAGCAGCAGTGGAACGGCAGTGATGACGCCCGACAGGACCAACAGCACGGTCGTGGCCGGCGAGGAGTGCCCGAACGCGCCTGTCCCTTGCAACTCAACCACCACAAGATAGGCCGTCGATGGGACGAACAGGACGGCCGTTTCCATCGTCAGCCCGTGCAGCGATCCAAGCGGCGAATATTTCTTTGTCAGACCATAGAGGCCGAAGGAAAAAGCCAGCGCCAGGGCGATCCACGGCAGGCGCCCGTAGCTGAGCGTCAGGTACAGCAACCCGGCTGCAGCGATTCCAATCGGGATCGAATTGCTGAGCGACAACCGCCAGCGCAGGAAAAAGACCCCCAGCAGCACGTTGACCAGCGGGTTGATGAAGTATCCCAGCGAGGCTTCCAGGATGTAACCGCTGTTCACGCCGTAGACGTACACCAGCCAGTTGAACGACAGCAGGGCCGCCGCCAGCAGGTAGATTATCAGCCCGCGCCGGTTGAATGCCGGGCGGATGCCCGCCCAGCCGCGCCGCAGCGTGACCACAGCCGCCAGGAAGACCAGCGACCAGGCCAGCCGGTGAGCCACTATCTGCAAGGCCGGGGCAGCTTGCATGGCTTTAAAATAAATCGGGAAGAAACCCCACAGGGTATAAGCAGCGATGCCGGAGAGAATACCTTTATTCATGCGTCAAAGTCCTGGGTCGGTAAACGATAAACGGTAAACAGAAAGATCCTTGTAGAGCCATTTCCATACCTGGTTCTTTCGTTGTCGCCGCCAGCTGCCAGGGGCTGAAACCAGGCGGGACACGCCAATCATACCAGAAAAACGCCTTTCTTTTTTATGGATTGACGATCCGCCTATCCTGTGTAAAAATCGCCCTACGCCGCATTGCGAGCGGGGTCACACCCTGCCATTCTGATCGCTCCAGCGGCGAGGGAAGGATATACCGCATGACCGATTATGCCCAAATCGTTACCTTTGACGAGTTCGACCAGATCCGCGACCGGTTGGGTCGCATCGTGTGCACCTCGGGCGGCTTTGACCCGCTTCACCCGGGCCACGCCACCTGCATTGTTGAATCAAAACAGTATGGCGATACGCTGGTCGTTGTCGTCAACGGCGATGAATTTCTGCGGGTGAAAAAGGGCAAGCCTTTCATGGACCTGCAAACCCGCTGCATGATCGTGGCCTGCCTGCGCGGCGTGGATTATGTGATCCCTTTCGAGATCGAAAATGACCAGACGGTCAACGTGGCGCTTCAGCGCATCCGCCCGCACGTTTTCACCAAAGGCGGTGACCGGGAGGATTACTCCAACATCCCCGAATGGCAGGTCTGCCAGGATCTTGGTATCGAGCTGGTTCCGCGGGTAGGCCTGCCCAAGTACTGGAACAGCTCAGATTTCTTAAAAGAATGGGGCCGGTTCTGGAAAGAAACCCGCTGAAATTAAGGCCTGGCCGGTGGCCTGGGATCAGTTCTCCTTATAGCTTTCGCGCAACTGCCAGCAAATGCTCGCCGGAATCGACCAGCCAAGGCCGGTCGCACAAGGCCAGCTCGAGCGCGGTGAGCGCCTCAGCCGCCGCCAGGTTTTTCGTGATATTGGGAATCTGCGCGCCTTCAGACACCACCGGGTTAGAAGTCGCCAGGGCTACCACCGACAGGCCGGCCTTCTCCAAAACTTGGCGCAATCCCTCCGCGGTAAACAGCACCCACGGCTGGCGGAACTCGCCAGAACCCGCCCTGGTATAGACCACCCCTGCTCCGGCCAGGACCGCCTGCCATTCCACGTGCGCATCTGGGTTCTCCAGGAACGTCAACCCATCATATGGGCCAACCAGGCGCAGGGTTCCGTATATCGACCCGGTGCTGACCAGCAGAGGCCCGCCAGGGCGCAGCACCCGCACCAGTTCCGCCAGGGCCATCTCGTGCTTCTCACAGGTGTAAGACAATCCGCCGCCGTAACACACCACTGCATCAAAGCTCTCGCCTGGCAGCGCGCGCAGGTCAACCATGTCGAGACAATGGAATGCCTCCACTCGATCCAGCAAGCCGGCCCTTGCCAGGTTCTGGCGGGCCAGGTCCAGTTGTGTTTGCGAGATATCAACCAGCGTCAGGCGCGCACCGCGCAGGGCCAGGTCCAGCGCGAAACGTCCAGGCCCGCAGCCCGCATCCAGCACCCGCGCTCCGTCCGCCACAAATTCATCCAGAAATCGCTTGTGGATGGCATAGCGTATCCGTCCCTGCAAGGTATGTTCGAGGCGGTCCCATTCGCGCGTCCCGTATCGATCAAAGAAAGCCTGGACTCCTTGCGGATCATACAACATCGATCCCTCCTGAAGGCCGCTCCAATTCTGGACCGTTGCCTTTCAATTCACTTGTTCCTGGGTGAGACAATCATATCAGAGTAGCAAGGATTTACCCAACCGATTGTGGATTGACGGCCTGCTTATCCTGTGTGAAAATCCTCCTATGCAGCCCACCTCTTTTCCGGAAGCAAATCGAATGATCGACCTGCTTCTTACCAGGATCCAGTCCATCCTCGGCGCGAAGTTGGTTGGGCTGTACCTGGAAGGCTCGCTCGTCTTGGGCGATTTCGACCCGCGCACGAGCGACATCGACCTCACCGCCGCCCTGACAG
>FWPV01016501.1_pt1 | contig 10399 bp, 9 predicted proteins | sample 2228371 | NCBI WGS metagenome assembly FWPV01 (sample SAMEA103939776, study PRJEB20133) | metagenome
TCCTGATGCTCCTGCCCGGCCTCGCCAGTTTCTTCGGCCTTTTCTTCTACCCCATGATGGTTACCCTCGTCCGCAGTTTTCGGCCCGAGGGCGTTACCACGGCTTGGACTTTGAAGAACTACACGGACTTTCTCGGACAGGCCGCGGCGCGCCAAGTCATTCTGCTCACATTCTTCCTCGCCGTCTCGTGCACGCTCTTGTCCATCCTCCTGTCCGTGCCGCTGACGCTGCTCCTGCGTCAGAAACTGGCGGGGCATCGCCTCTTCCGGCTGACCATCCTGATCCCCATCACGGTGCCAGGCCTGGTGGGCGCGCTCGGCCTGCTCTTGTTCTACGGCAGCCGCGGCTGGCTCAACTTGTTCCTGCTGCAGGGCCTGCGCATCGTGGAGCAGCCCCTGAAAATCAACTACACGCTGGTAGGCCTGATCATCTTCTACGTGTGGCATTATTTCTCATACACGGCGGTTACGACCCTGTCCACCCTGGAAGGGCTGGACCCCGCCTTTGAGGAGGCGGCCAGGGTAGCCGGGGCCAGCCCGTGGCAAGTGCTGCGGCATGTCATCATCCCGCTCATCATGCCCGGTATCCTCGCGGGCTCCGTGCTTACGTTCATGGCCGCGTTTGGCGCGTTCAGCATCCCCCTCATCACCGGAGGCAGTTATCGCCCGTTGGCCGTGCAAATCTACAAGCAAATTGAGGTGTTCACACCGGCTCGGTGGGAGGCGGCCAGCGCCATGGCCGTGATCATGGCCCTGCTCCAAATCGTATTCCTCACCTTCTACATGCGAATACTAAGGAGACCAACCGTATCATGAAAACCCTGCGCCAATACGCGAGGGCGTTGCTCAACGCCAAGAAACTGCTGGCCTACACGTTCCTGCTGTGTTTCTTCCTCTGGGTAACCACGCCCTTCCTGATGATCTTGCTGAAATCCGTGGGGCGCAACTGGTTCGGCAAACTGTGGCTCCCGCCCGAGTTCACGCTGGACTGGTACAAGTGGGCCATCACAGTAACCAACATCCCAGAGGTGCTGCGCAACACGCTGGTAATCGCGGCCATCGCCGTGGCCATCTCCACGCTCATTGCCATCCCGACGGGCTGGGCACTGGGCCGCCGCAGAATCCCCGGCAAAGAAGTGATTATGTCTACTATCCTCCTGCCGCGCATGATCCCACCTATCGCCTACGCCCTCGGTGTGGCGCAGATCTTCTACCGCCTCCACCTCATCGACACCCACCTGGGTGTCGCCATCGCGCACGTCGCCATCTGCGCGCCGTATGCCATTCTCGTGCTCTCGTCCACGTTTGAGGGTCTGGATGACCGCGTGCTGGAGGCGGCCAGCGTGTGCGGGGCCAACAACCTCCGCACGTTTTTCCATGTAACGCTCCCGCTCGTCATGCCGGGCATCCTGTCATCCATCATCTTCACCTTTACCACATCGTACAACGAGTTCACATTGACCCTCATGACCTATGGTCCGAAGACCGTAACCCTACCCGTCCGTACCTACCTGGCCGTCGGCGAGGGATACTGGGAGGTAACCAGTGCCCTGTCCATGATCCTCATCATCCCCTCACTCTTCGTGTTGTTCATGATCCAGCGCCAGGTGCAACCCGAGAAACTGGTAGGCGGATTCAAGGGCGTGTAGCGATTTAGAGATACCTTTCTCGGAGGCCATAATGTCCGACTGGATGATTGAGTTGGTGGATATTACCAAACGCTACGGCAACATCGTTGCCAACGACCACGTAACCCTTCGCATCCGACGGGGCGAGTTGATGACCCTGCTTGGCCCTAGCGGCTGTGGCAAGACCACCGCCCTGCGCTGCATCACCGGCCAGAACATTCCCGACGAGGGGCGCGTGTTCATAGACGGCAAAGACGTTACGGATGTGCCGACCCACCGGCGGGAACTCGGCATGGTGTTCCAGAACTTCGCCCTGTTCCCCCACATGACGGTGTTTGAGAACGTGGAATTCCCGCTCATGATCCGCCGCATGAACAAGGCGGAACGCGCTGCCATGGTGCGCGATGCGCTCAAACTGGTGCGCCTAGAGGGCTACGAGAAGCATTATCCGCGGCAACTTTCCGGCGGGCAACAGCAGCGCGTTGGCTTGGCCCGCGCCCTCGTGTATCGGCCGAAAGTCCTGCTCCTGGACGAGCCCCTTTCCAACCTGGACGCCAAACTGCGCGAGGAAATGCGGTTTGAGATCAAAGACCTGCAGAGGCGGCTGGGCATCACCGCCGTGTACGTTACCCACGACCAGGAGGAAGCCCTGGCGCTTTCGGACAGGGTGGCCGTGATGAACAAGGGATGCGTGCAACAGGTCGGCACTCCCGCCGAAATCTACGACCATCCCGCCACCAAGTTCGTGGCCGACTTCATCGGCCTGTCCGACTTCATCCCCGCGAAAGTTCTGGCGGTAGAACCCGAGCGCGTGGTGCTTGACGTGCAGGGCGAGCGCATCGCCGTCCCGCCTGCGGAATCCGTGTATGCAGGGCTGGACGTGCTCCTGTTCATCCGCCCCAACGACGTGCGCCTGCGCCCCGCGGAAGGCGAGCGGCGACCGAACGAGATCGCCGGGGTCATCGCCAAGAGCACCTACCTGGGCGACAAGTACGACTACCGAGTGGATGTTCGGGGCGTGGAGGTGCGGGTTCAGACGCACGGCGCGGAGCGCTTTGAAAACGGCCAGGCCGTATACCTCCACCTCCCCTACGAGCGATGCCGCATCATCCTGGAAAGCCTCATCTGCCCCGTGAGGTAGCCCATGACACAATCCACTTTTGACATCCTCTTCATCGGCGACTTCGCCAGGGACATCCTCGTGCATGGGCAAGAGCGAGTCGCGGCCTCCGGCGGATCGGTGTACTACGGCGCGGTAGCCGTCGCAAGACTGGGCATTCGTACCGGCGTCATCACGCGCCTGCACCCGGACGACTTTCCCTATCTGGACGAACTGAAGGCCGCGGGCATTGCCGTTTACGCCCAGCCCGCGCCCAAGACCTCCGGCATTGAAAACATCTACAACACGGCCGACCGAGACCGGCGCATCTGCCACCCCATCGGCCACGCCGGGCTGTTTGACATGAGCGACCTCCCGCCGTGGCGCGGCCGCTACGTCTTCATCGGCCCTATCATGGCGGGCATCGTGTCGCTGGACCTGGTGAAACACTACGCCCGCAAGGCCAAAATCGCGCTGGACATCCAGGGGTTCGTGCGCGTGCCGCACGGCAGCGACCTGCTCACCGAAGAGTGGCCGGAGCACCGCGAGGGGCTGGCCTTGGTCCACACGCTGAAACTGGACCAGGCCGAGGCCGAGGCGCTGACCGGCGAGACCGACCCGCTGAAGGCGCTCCCAAAGGTTGCGGCATTCGGGCCAAAGGAGATCGTCCTAACCCATGCATCAGGCGTAACCGTGTGGGCCGAAGGCAAGATCTACTGGGCGCCGTTCGTCGCGGAGAACCTCAGCGGGCGCACAGGCCGCGGCGACACGTGCATCTCTACGTACCTGGCCCGCCGCCTGACCCGCGAGCCGGACGACGCTTGCCGTTTCGCCGCCGCCGCCACGTCGCTCAAACTGCCGCAGCCCGGCCCACTGAACCGCACGCTGGCGGAGATTGAGGCGTTTGCCGAGACCCTGACGGTGAGGGTACTGCGGTAGAGAACGCAAAACTGCGGCGTCCCTGGCAGGGACGCCGCAGTGGCCTGCCGACATGCTCGCGGGGGAGGCAAACGGCGCTCCGCGTCGTCCTGCGGATGTCGCCATCCGACCGCCCTAACCGTATGCCTCCAGGTGTCGCCCGAAATGCTCCTCCAGCGCGCGATAGTACGTCTCCTCGTGCGCGTCCAGCACCGCGAGCAGGCGGTTTCGGAACCGGTACTCTCCGCCTTCGTCGCGCTGCGTCATCACCGAGCCAAACGTTACGTGCAGCACCTGCCGCGCATCGGGCTGGTCCAGCAGGCCCGGCAACTGCCCATCGGCAAGTGCGTCGGGCTCGGGCACTTTGTGCAGCGCGGGCGACATGTGATACGTAGCGCGGTCGCGGTCGAACCGCTCCTTGGCGAATCCCAGGATCTCGCGGAAGAGGTCAGGGGCCTTTTGCGCCGCCACCCTCAGCGCCTCCAGGTAACTGGTGCCCGCCGTTTTCACGTGCAGGAGCCCCTCGGTGTGGCGCGCCGCGATCGCATAGATGCGGAACTTGTCCGAGCCGGAGTGAATGCTGATCTTGTACGGGCCTACGCGCCGGGCGATAGCGGCATGTGCGGCAAAGGAACGCTCAAACTCCTTGAGATCGCCGATGTAGTCAATCCCCTTCTGAAAACTGCCGACGAAGCGCGGGGCCAGGCTCACCCATTCCACACCCAGCCGCTGGAGTTCCTGGGCGATGAAGAAATGCTCTTCGGGAGTTGTGGGTGCTTCCGTCTCGTCCACGGACATCTCCAACTCAAACGGACGCGGCGACATGCGATCCCGCACATGCTCATAAAGCAGCGCCGTGTGTGCGATGGCCCGCCCGTACTTGACCACCGCCCGCGCCAGCCGCTCATCGTCAAATTCCACGACGACGCCCGCCTCTATGCGCCACGACCTGCCCGAGTAGCGAGACTCCATCGCGCGCCATGACGTGCGCAGAGCGTCCCACGGGGCCTGTTCCAGCCGCTCCCGAAGCATCGCCACGTCGGCCACATCTGCCTGGTTGTCCACGTGGTCGCCCGGGTCGATAGTGAACATCGTGTAGCCCACAGCGGCGCAGGAGGCCACATCTTCGGGCGTCTTCAGGTGGTCGGCATCCGAACCGAAGTCGCCATCCCAGCCCTCCTGGAACACGCCCCAGATGGCGTCGTCCATGACTCCCGACGGCGTGCGCTCGGTGCGCACCATCTCCCGAATGGACTGCTGGGCGAAGAAGGGGACAAGGCCGCTTCCGCGCGCCGCACGCACATGGCCGGGCGTCGCCACGCCGATGCGGTCGCCGAAGCCGAAAGACCCGCGTAGCCCCACCAAACTGGGCTTCAGGAACGGCAGGTAACGCTGCAGTACGGCCAGGTTCTCATGGGATGCGGGGCCCACGGTCAGGTACAGGGGATGCCCGCCCCACTCAACGCGTTGCACATCCCCGGTCAACTCCTCGCGCAGTTCTGGCCGGAGCCATGCCACGCGCTTGCCTCTTTCGCCGCGCCACAGGAAGAACAGGCCGTCGGGCGAAGCGGCGATGGACCGCGCGTACACCTTGCCGCCGACGAGAAGGCCCAACCTCTCGGCCAGGCCGGCGCGATAGTCCTCGCTCACGTACCCCGCAGATGGCGCCTTCACCAATTGCATCACCAGATCTTCCATGAATCCACCCCCGCGCTACAATCCCCACGACCGCATGGCTTTGATGCTCTCCGCCGCGCATGTATCCGCGTCGGGCATGGGCATCGCCTCCACCGAGACGTAGCCGTCGTACCCCACTTCCCGCAACGTCGCCACGATGCGCGGGAAGTCCAAATGCCCCGCCCCCGGATACCAGCGGTTGGAGTCGGCCACGTGAAAATGGAACAGGTGCGGCGCCGCGGTGTGGATGCTCCGGTAGATGTCCGGCTCCTCTATGTTCATGTGAAACGTGTCCAGGAGGAGGCCGAGGTTGGGCATTTCCACTTGCTCCAGCAGGGCCGTGTTCACAAGGGTCGTTTCGTAGCGGTTGATGGGCTCCACGGCGATCCTGACGCCGGCGGCCTGCGCGTGCGCGGCGCATTCCCGCAGGGCATCCGCCATCCACGCCCACGCCTGCTGGTGCGCCACGCCCGGCCGCACGATGCCTCGCAGCAGGCCGATGATGATGACCGCGCCCAGTCGGGCCGCAAGTGGCACGTGGCTCTTCACGCGCTCCACGGCGGCCCGCCGCACGTCCGCATCCGGATCGGTGAACGACAGGCCCTCCTCACCCCAGGCCTGCCCGGTGCCAATGGCGGGGACTTCCAGGCCATGCCTCCGCACGAGGCCGACAAGGGCCTCCGCATCTACCATCTTGGGATCGCGAATCGCCAGTTCCGCGCCGTCGTATCCCAAGGCCGCCACGCGGGCCAGGCTTGCCTCCAGGTTGCCCTTGAACGCGACCGCATTGAATTGGGCCGTGTGGGTTGATACAACGATGGCTTTCTTCATGCCCCTCCCTCACAGGCAGGCGTGCACCTAAAAGCGAGGCCGGCGACTAGGGCCGGCCTCGCGTCGCCCGCTTGCCTACGCCGGCGGATACGCCAGCGCATAGATGCTGCAACCGCCCTCGGCCAAGGGGCCTTTGATGGCGGCCTCAATCTCATCGCGCCGCCGCTGGGTAACCTGGTCAATCGGCGGCAGTACGCCCGGCGGGAATCGCTCTAGGATGTCGTTGACCAACTCCACCATGTAGTCAAGCAAAGCCTCCACCCCGGGCTTGGCCTTGTTCGGGTCTGCCAGACTGGCCTTGCCGACCACACCAGGCTTGTAGGCCGCGACTTCAATGGGCCCCAGCCCCACTTGTCCGTACCACGCGATAGGCCTGTGGAGCAAATTGCCCGCTTTGTCCACGTGCTTGGCCATCTTGTCGCCCAGGAAACTGATGGGCTCGGTGTCCACCACCGCGCTCATGTCCATCAGTTCGGGGAACAGCACCAGCGACCAGGATGTTTCCACCTCGTCCGCGTGGATGAAGTTCGTCTCGTAGGGGCCACCCTCGGCCTTCGTCTTGAAGTGATCGGGAATCGCATGGTACCAGTTCAAGTTGACGAAGACGCCCGGGACTTGGTAAGTCTTGGCGAACTGGTGGATAGCCGTCGGGATGACATACTCCTGCCCGTGGCCGTTGAGCAGAATCTGCTTGCGGAAGCCCATGTTCCAAAGTCCGGCCATCACCGCCTTCAACTGGCCGACGAAAATCTCCTCGGGAACGAGGATGGTGCCGGGCATGCCCATGTGATGGTACGGATGCGAGCCATACCAAATCGGCTGGGCCACGGTGCAGCCCGTGCGCAGCGCCACAGCCTCGGCCATGCGCGTAACGAGAAACGTATCCTCGCCCAGGCAGGCATGCGGGCCATGCGCCTCCGTGGAGCCGACGGGGACGATGATGAGGTCGTTCTTCGCCAGACGCTCCTCAATCTGCTTCCAGGTCATGTTCTGAAGGTACACCTGCGTAGGCAGGTCCATGTGCCCGCCCTTCGGGGGCAATTCCCATTTGTGCTTGCTCATCGGATTTCTCTCCTTCCGCGGGTCTCCCGCTATGGTGTGATGACAACTTTGATGCCCTCGCCGGCGCGCAACGCGGCAATGCCCTCCAGAATGCGCGCCAGGGGCAACGTGTGCGTGGTCAGCGCCGACGGCTTCACCACGCCGCTCTCCAGCATGCGAATGGCCTTGGGGAACGTATTGATGCCGATGTACGTGCCCATGACGGTCAGTTCCTTGCGGGTGATGTCAAACTGGTGCACCTGCGGGTACGCCTGCTGATTCATCCCAAACAGCACGATCTTCCCGCCTACCGCCGCCTGCTCAATGGCCTGCGGCAACAGCGAACCGACGGCGTCTACCACCACGTCCACGCCTCGCCCGCCCGTCGCCTCGCGGGTAATGGCAACCGGGTCCTCGTTCTTCACGTTCACCACCACGTCAGCGCCCAACTTGCGTGCGTAGTCCAACCGATAGGGCGCGATATCCGTCATGATGATCTTGCCCGCGCCCGCCGCCTTGAAGACGAGTTCAAACATGAGGCCAACCGGGCCGGCGCCCAGTATGGCCACGGTCTCGCCGGGCTGCAACCGCACCTTTTCGGTGCCCCCAACGATGCAGGACAGGAGTTCTACGTACACGGCTTCTTGCGGCGGCAAGGTCGGGGCCACTTTGAACAACGCCCGCTCCGGCGCAACGTTGTATTTGGCAAAACCGCCGTCCAAATAGATACCCAACGTGGTGAAGTGTTCACACTGGTTGGGTCGCCCACTGGCACATGGCGCGCAGATGCCACAGTACAGGTTGGGCGCCACCACCACGCGATCGCCGGGTTGCACGGTGGTAACCGCGCTGCCCGTCTCCAGCACGCGCCCGACGTATTCGTGCCCGAGAATGGCACCGGGCGTGGCAGGATGGCCCGGCGGCACCTCCAAAATGTGCAAATCCGTCCCGCATACTCCCGCCGCCTCCACTTCCAGCAGCACCTCGTCGGGGTTCTTGATCCGCGGGACGGGAACCTCCCGCACGCTTAACTTGCCCTGGCCCTCAAACACAGCGGCCAGCATCGTCTTCTCCATAGGTTCATACCTCCTCATGATAGTCGCAAGGCCATGCCGTCCTGCGCCACGGTGATCTTGCCGGAATACACTTTGGCCGCGGCCGCCCCCACGTCAACGCGGTCGCACGGCGGGTAGAAATGCGTCAGCACCAGATGTTTGGCGCGCGCTTCTTCTGCCAATGCCCCCGCACTGGACGGCGTCAGGTGGTACGGCTCGGCCAAGTGATCGGGGAACGAACACTCGGCGATCAGCAGATCGGCATCCCTCGCAAAGGAACTCAGGCCGTCCACCGGCGCGGCATCGCCGGTATAGACAAGCGTCTTGCCCTCCGCACGCAGACGAAAGGCCAGCGATTCAGGTGTATGGCCAGATGGCGCAGCATCCACCACCCAGCCGGCCCCCTCCAATGGCCCTTTCGTTATGTCTACTTCCCGCAGCGAGTACAAGGATGGGCGAGTCCACGGGTGCAAGTCTATCATCGCCCGCATGTACGCCAGAAACGCAGGCGACGAAACGACGTGCAAAGGCCGAGTTCGGCGCATCAACGCGAACGCCTGGAGCATGGGCATCAGGTCGGCACAGTGATCGGAATGCGTATGGGTGAAAAGCATGTACTCCAGCGCACCCACGTCCACACCCGCTTGCAGCACTCGGTGCAGTGTCCCAGAGCCCGCGTCAAACAGGAGCGGACACTCGCCCACGCGAACCAAGAGGCCAGGCGGGAAGCGCCGTGAGTTCGGATATCCGGTCCCTGAACCAAGAATTACAATTTCCATGCGACACCGATTACCTGTGGTCAGATTGGGCCTGGGCGGTCCCCGGTGGAACCGCCCAGGTCGCCCCTAGATTCGCACCATAATCTTGCCGTCTTGGCGGCTCGTGGACTGCCGGATGGCATCCACCACGCTGATCAGGTCATAGCGTGCCGTGATGATCTGCGTCATGTCAATCAGCCCCGACGCCATAAGGCGAATGACGTTCGGGAACGTGCCGTTGCCCGAATGCCCCTGCGCGCCGAAGACCTGGGCATGGTGGGTCTGGAAGTGCTCCAGGTACATGGGCACGCGCTCGGCAGCGCGGCCGATCTGGACGATGCGGGCGTTGACGGCCATGCAGGCCTCCATCTCGGGGATCGTCTTGGAGGGAGCGCCCGCCGCTTCTACTTGGAGGTCTGCGCCCTCACCACCGGTCAGTTCCATCACAACCTCGCTGGGCTTGACCGTGCGCGGGTCGTACACATAGTCCGCGCCGACCTTCTTGGCCAGTTCGCGGCGTGTCTCCGAGACTTCAAAAGCAATCACTTTTGCCGCGCCCGATGCTTTGCACAATGCGATGGACGCCAGGCCGATGGGGCCCGCGCCGTACACGGCCACGTACCCACCGGGCTTGAAGCCGCCGGCCCGGGCGAAGATGCCGTTGTACGCCACGGACGTCGGCTCCACCAACGCCCCGGCCTCAAAGATCTTGTCATCATCGTACCGCTCGCGCAAGGCGTTCAGTTTCCAGCAGTACTTCGCGCCAATCGCGATATATTCGGCGAACGCCCCATCAATGGTGAAACCGATCTCTTCCAGATTCTTGCACTGGTTGGGGTAGCCGTCGCGGCAGGGGCGGCAGTAACCGCACCAGATCATCTCTTCGGCCGTAACGAAATCGCCGACCGCGAAGTCCTTGACGGCGCTGCCGACTTCCACAATCTCGCCCGAGAATTCGTGTCCGAGGATGCAGGGGAACTTGGTGAGGCCGGGATACAGGATGTAGTTGTCTTTGTCGGTCTCGTAGAAATGCATGTCCGAGCCGCAGACGCCGCACGCCCGCACTCGGATCAGGACCTGATCGGGGGCTATCTGGGGCTTGGGGACGTCCTTGACCACCAGTTTGGGGTTCCGCCACACGGCGTTGCCGGTGATTGCCTTACCCGTTGCCTTCTCAAACTCCGATACGTGGTAGTCTGGCCGAGGTTGCCAATCCGCAGTGAGTACGAGTCCTTTCATATCCAGTATCCTCCCAGAATTGATGTTGGGGGCTGCGCACGGAGCCGAGCGCGCACCCGATGGAATTGCACACGTTTGCATTGCCATTATAGCACGGAGCCATCCATTTGTCAAAAAAATCACTTGCGGGAGCAAACCTGTGCCGCGTGGGCCG
>FWPV01016502.1_pt1 | contig 10398 bp, 7 predicted proteins | sample 2228371 | NCBI WGS metagenome assembly FWPV01 (sample SAMEA103939776, study PRJEB20133) | metagenome
GCTCTTCAAATTGAGGGTTCCACTCCTGCATGATGATGGCCACCTTCTCACCATCTTTGTAACCCATGTTCACCTTGAGAGAATTTTCTATAGCCTGGTCAATTTTGCCCATCTGGACCTCCTTTGAATTGTAGAGATGGGTATTTTACATGATTTTTTTGGCCCGTCATAGTAAGGGCAGCCACAGACGATACCGGACCGGGAAGAATGGCGGACGAGGCCATTTTTTTAGATTATCAATATTTATTTCAGTGTGAATTTCTGTTCCGGGGTCTCTAAGAGCATCTACTCTTGCCTTGTGGAAACTTTGGTTATTCGAGGAGATATCTTTAATCTGGAGATGCGCGGCGCTGGGCTCAAGTTTTTTCCTTCGATGCCAGTCTTTTACTAAGTTTATGGCTATCTGGAACAGCCAGTTGCGGAAATTTCGCTCAGGGTCAAACCGGCCAAGATACCGGAAAGACCTTAAAAGTGTCTCCTGGGAAATATCCATCGCTTCTTCCAGGTCTCCGGTCATTCTGTAAGCCAGATGGAGAAGAGAGCGCCGGTAAGGAAGCACCAGCTCTTCAAAAGCGGCGCTTTCGCCGGACAGGGATTTCCGTACCAGCTCTTTTTCTCTTTCATCCATCTACTTATCTATACCCCCTCTTCTGGACAAATGTTAAGCAGCAGAAAGTAACTTTCAAGTCAAAGGGCTGGAAAGGAGCGGGGTTTTATGGTATAAATTGATTTCATTTAAAAATAATACTATTTCGCAGGAAGGAAGAAAATGCCCAAGGTTTGTGACATTTGTTCGCGAGGGCCGGTTTTTGGTCGCAGCATTAGCCATTCGCACCGCGTGACCAGTAGAAAATGGAAACCCAATCTCCAGCGAGTAAAAGTCCGCCATAATGGCGGCGTTAAATATATTTGGGTTTGTACTCGTTGCCTCAGGTCAGGCAAGGTGGATAAGGCTGTTTAGCGCAGCAAGATTCGAGTTGGTTTAGGGCACGCGGCAGTTTTCCAATTATAAATCCTTAAAACCAAAGCTTATTCCATAAACAGAATTTCTATCTCATAAATAATGCATTCCTAAATACGTATAAAATAGGCTAAGTTTCACTTTATGCCTCAATTCCACGTCGCCTTGGGCTTAGTCTTTCCATTTCCATTTAGGGAGAGGGCTCGGGGAGAAAAGGAAGAATGGCGAAGGGAGATGATTATTTTTAATTTAAATATGTTATTTTAAGGCCTTTCTACCGACTCAACTTCTTTCAAGTCCGAGATACGCCGGACAATGCTCTGGAGATGTTGCCAGTCACGAATAGTAATCACTAAATCAATCTTGGCTTTGCCTTCAGCAAAGGTTTTAATTTCGGCGCGCGTGATGTTGCCGTTTAATTCAGCAATGACCGAAGCTATCTTCGCGAGGACGCCAGGTGAATCGATACTCAGGATCCGCAAAGAGGATTTGAAGCTGCCGACAAAATTGGGGTCCCAGCTCGCTTCTACGGTACGTTCAGGAGATAGGATTTCCCGCGCGATAAGAGGGCACCGCAAAGCATGCACGGTAATGCCTTTCCCCTGGGTGATATAACCGATGATGGGCTCTCCTTTGATCGGCTGACAACAACGACCCAAAGTTATGAGGTCGGTTTCTCCCTCGGTCGTGGCCGCTTTCACGATGACGGCTGTAGGCGGTGGCCCTGGTTTGGTGGTCATGCCCTTAACTTTTTCTACGACCCGAGCGAAAAAGGCGCTGCGACCAGGAGCACTTTTTTGGGCAGCGGGTTGAGGCCGAATGACCTCTATCTCCTCTTTCTTCCCTTCAGCTTTTTCTGAGGCGAGGCTTGCTTGTGGGGAAGGCTCTTGATGGCTGGTGGTTATTTTACTGGTTTCAGGGAGAGTAGTTTGGTCAGCCAGATAGCCTGGGGGAGAAGGTGAAGGAGGGAAAGGGGTAGCCTGGCTCGGCGTGGCCGGGGCTGGTTGCGGCCGAGTTTTGATAAAGGAAGGAAGGTCAAGTCGGTCGAGAAAAGCGTTGTCCAGCACTAAACGGCCAAACCCAACAGCCGCAAAAAAATCATCCAAGCTCCGAAAAGAAAGACCGCTTACTTCCGCTAAGCGTGGCAAGAGGAGAGGTTCTAATTCTGGCGACAGCGTCGTCAGCCCGGCTCGACGCCAAGCCCTTTCCCATAGCCGACGGCCTAAGTCTATGCTTTTGCTCCGCTCTTTTTGTTTGAGCCAGCGTTTGATATGATGGCGGGCCGTAGAGGTAACTACCCAGCGCAACCATTGCCGCCTTGGCTCTCGGCCGGCCGCGGTGATAATCTCAACAATATCGCCAGGCTTGAGCAATGTTTTTAAAGGCGCTGCCCGGTTGTTGATTGTGGCGCTGGCCGCGCGCAGGCCTATTTCGGTGTGAATTTTAAAAGCAAAGTCCAGGGCGGAAGCTCCTGCCGGGAGAGCGATTACTTTGCCCTTCGGGGTAAAAACATAGATTTCTTCCGGCACCAGGTTGGATTTAAGCACCTTGAGGAATTCAAGAGGGTTTTTCTGTTCTTGGTAGAGCTCGGCCATCTCGCGGAGCCATTCCAGGCGCTTGTCTTCTTGAAAGAGCTCAGCTTGAGGGCCCTCTTTATACCGCCAGTGAGCAGCAATGCCGTTTTCCGCCAGCGCATGCATTTCTTTAGTCCGGACCTGAATTTCGACCGTTAATTTGTCTTCAGTGATGACGGTCGTGTGCAGGGACTGGTAAAGATTAGGCTTGGGGACAGCGATAAAATCGCGGAAGCGGTCCGGAAGGGGCGGCCAGTGTTGGTGAATCACGCCGAGAGCGGCATAACAATTGCGGATACTATCGGTGATGATGCGGAGCGCTAAGAAGTCATAGACTTCATCAAAATCTATGCGTCGCCGCTTCATTTTTTCATAAATACTGTAGAGTCTTTTGACCCGGAAGGTTATTTCGCAGGGGATGTTGTTTTCTTTAAGCTTTTGCTCCAGTTGGGCTTTAAACCTGAGCAGAGAAGGCTCGGCTTTCTTCCGCATGGGTTCGACAATGGCCGCAATACGAAAATATTCTTGAGGGGCGACGTAGCGAAAAGCCAGGTCTTCCAGCTCAGCTTTGATCCGCCCCATCCCCAGGCGATTGGCGATGGGAGCATAGATTTCCAGAGTTTCCCGGGCAACTTGACGTTGCTTGGCCTCCGGAAGAAAACGGAGGGTTTGAAGGTTATGCAGCCGGTCCGCCAGTTTAATAAAAATAGTCCTTAGGTCGTCGGTCATGGCCAGGATTATTTTGCGAATCGTTTCCGCTTGGCTTGTTTCCGGGGAGGCGTTCTCTACCCGGGTGATTTTAGTGACCCCTTCGACCAGGCGAGCTACTTCCTCCCCGAAATTCTTCTTCAGGTCCTCCACCGTGACCTCGGTATCTTCTAAGACGTCATGGAGGAGGCCAGCCATGAGAGTGGTGGCATCAAGGCCTAAGTCAGCCAGCATGTTAGTGACTTCAAGCGGGTGGGAGAGATAAGGTTCCCCTGACCTTCTCACCTGGCCTTTGTGAGCGGCCGCAGCAAAGACATAGGCTTTCTTAAGAAGAAGGATGTCCTTTTCTGAAACTGCGCCCGAGGAAGAGACCTTCTCTAATATATCATCAAAGCGAATCATGAGAATCTCTCTTTATTATGACATTGAACCAGGTCAAGGCTCAAGCTTAACTATGGGAGGGGAGGTTGAGGATGACTCTTGAGGAGATTTTAGAAAGTCGAAGGCGGCGAAAAACACCCCTTAAAATTTGGCTCCGCCTTTCTATGATTGACCGAAAATAATGCTTTGATTTTAATTAGTGAAGCCGAAATCAAGACTTAAACGAGTTTCTTCCAAACCCGGGATTAAAATCGAGTGTGTAGGTTCAGATACATCAATGACACATAGGGAGCTTAGAGAAGCCATAATTTTTAACATCTCTTATTCTAAGAGAATTTGAGATTTATTCCTTATGGCTGCCTTATGCAGCGACTTGCCAGAACTTTTATAAAGACAATTTAGTCCTTATAAAGTTCAGGGTAAAAGTGTCACTGATGTATTGATGCCATACATCTGGTTTACAAGGCAGGTCTTAGAGAATAAAATGAAGCCATGAAAATTCTGGTGCGCATGCCGAATTGGCTGGGCGATGCTGTCCTGGCCCTTCCTGCTTTACGAGCTGTGGCCGCTAATTTCCCTCAAGCTGAATTATGGGTAGCCGCCAGCACGCGCACCGCAGAGCTTTTAGCTGAAGAGAAGGAAATAAAGGGCGTTATGGAAGTACCTGATGTCATGAATCTCAAAGATATGTGGCGCGTGGCCCGGAGGTGGCGCCAGATGCGTTTTGACCTGACTATTCTCTTGACCAATTCTTTTGGCTCAGCGGCCTTGTCTTTCCTGGCGAGGATTCCAGATAGATGGGGTTATGCATCGGATGGCCGTGGCTTCTTATTGACCAGAAAAGTAAGAAGCCGAACCGAAGAACATTGGGATAACGCCCCAGAGAAAGGAAATGGAGAAAAAGGCAAGGCGACAAACGGTACGCTCTTTTCTCAGGAAGAGATAGTGGGGCATCAAGCTTATTATTATCTGCGGTTATTAAAAAGTCTTAATCTTCAAATACCCGAAGAGCCAGAAATAACCATAGAAGTCACGGCTGCCGAACAGGAAGAAGCCAGACGGATGCTCCAGGCTGGCGGGGTGGATGTGGATGAGCTCAAAAAAAACCGCCGGCCTTTAGTCCTGCTTAATCCAGGAGCAGCTTACGGCGCAGCCAAGTGTTGGCCGCCAGAAAGATTCGGGGAAGTGGCGGCCATTTTGGAGCAACGAAGGAAAGCTGTGTGGCCGGTGGTAGGTTCGTCGGCTGAAGTCGCTCTGGCCGAGGCAGTGATTTCTGCAGCCCAGCAGAAAGGTGCTCAAGGGCCGTTCCTCATGCTGGCCGGAAAGACAACGTTGAGGGAATTGCTTGGCCTTATGAGTCTGGCTGATTTGTTTGTCTCCAACGATTCCGGCACCATGCATTTAGCCAATGCCCTTCGCCTTCCTGTGGTAGCCATTTTTGGTCCCACTGACCCTCGAGTTACTCGCCCTTTCCACCAGCCTTATGCTGTCTTTCATAAGAGAGTCGTTTGCTGGCCATGTTATTACCGGCAATGTCCTTATGACCATCGTTGCATGAAAGCCATTAGTCCCGAGGAAGTGGTTGAAGCTTGCCTTGCTTTATTAGACCAAGCTAAGGATAAAAAGTAGCCTGAGGATGAGACGAGCCGTTTTTTTAGATAGGGATGGAACCCTCAACGATGATGTAGGATATCCCCTATCTTTAGAGGAAATTCGAGTTTTCCCCCAAACCTGGGAAGCTGTCCGTAAACTGAACGAGGCAGGATTGCTGGCGATTGTGGTCACCAACCAGTCAGCCGTAGGCCGGGGGTGGCTGACCGAGGAAAAACTGCAGGCTATCCATCAATACATGGCCCAGCTACTCCAGAGCCACGGAGCCCGGATAGACGCCTTTTACTACTGTCCCCATTGGGTTGAGTCTCAAGACCCACGTTATCGGCTTGCCTGCGACTGTCGCAAACCAAATCCCGGTATGGGTTTGAAAGCAGCGGCTGATTTTGACCTTGACTTGACCAGATCATACATGGTGGGGGACAAGCTCGAAGACTTAATTTTTGGTCATCGCCTCGGGGCCAAGAGCGTGTTGGTACTCACCGGGGAGGGAAGAAAGACACTGGCGATTCTTGAGGTACTAAAAAAACGGAGAATGCAAAAAGAGGTTTCAAGTGCATCTGAAGGATTGAGCATAGAAGGAAACAGGTCAGATGGGGAAAAATTAAACCAAGAAAAGGCGAGACAGACATCTTGCTTAGAAGAAGCAAAGGCACAAGCCTTCCTTTCCAGGGAAGAAAATAATGGCTTCAGGCTGGAAGAATTGGAACCCGATTATGTGGCGCTTGATATTTTAGCGGCAGTTGACTGGATTTTAGCCGGTCTTTAATGGCGCATGATTCCTCGTAGCGGATATAAGCTGGCCCCCGCGACCTGGGCTCAATGAATTGACTCTGCTTTTATGGCTGAAAAGTTAAGATAATCTTATTTATGCGAGACTGGTTTGGAGGTGTTAGCTTTGGCTGAATCATTAGCCTTGCTTCCCTCCTGATTCGAGCCTGCCTCCTTCCCTTTTCCATCCCCATGGGTGTCCTGGCCGTTACCTTTATTCTGCCGAGCATAATCAGTGATATACCAGCCTGAACCTTTAAAGTGAATTGCTGCCGGGCTAATTAATTTTTCTAATTCCCCCCCGCACTTAGGGCAGATGGTTAAAGGTTTATCGGCCACTCTTTGCAGCATCTCCAGATGAGAGTGGCAGCATCGACAACGATATTCATAAAGTGGCATTCTCTCACCTCCCACCAGAGATGTTCCAAAGAAATAACATTTTACCAGAAGAAAGGGGAAAAGCAAGGAGGCCGGCTTCGGGGTTTAATTTTTGCCAAATATTTTTGTTTTTTGATAAAATAAACCCAAAAAATGAGACAAATAGGTTGGTTGAGCAGTTATTATCTTATCCTCTTCCTTTTTTCTTCGGTGCATGGGTTAGGAGTGATCAGGCAGGATGTGGGGCAGACAATTCGCCGGCCTGTTTATGCCGGCCAATTTTATGATGCCCAGCCAGATAGGCTTTCCAGCCGGTTAGAAGTTTTTTTGGCCGGAGTAAAAGAGCTCCCCAGCCTGCCGCGAGACCCGCTGGTGATTATTGTGCCGCACGCCGGATACATTTATTCTGGGCAAACGGCGGCTTACGCTTATGCGCTGGTGAAGGGAAGAGCTTACGATAAAGTTGTGATTATTGGGCCAAGTCATCAATTCGGTTTTAACGGTTGTTCGATTTGGCCGCGCGGCGGTTTCGAGACGCCCCTTGGAGTAATGTCGGTTGATGAGGAAACATGCTCTCGCCTGATGAAGGCTACTGGTTTTGAGTTCATTCCTGAGGCTCATGCCCGGGAGCATTCGGTGGAAGTCCAGATACCTTTTCTCCAGAAAGTATTGCCCCAGGTGAAAATTGTCCCTGTGGTCATGGGTTTTCCTACGCGACGGGTGATAGAACGATTGGCTGATGGGCTCACCACGGTGCTGACCGGAGAAAAAGCTTTGGTTGTTGTCTCCACGGATATGAGTCATTACCTGCCTCAGGATGAAGCCAGGAAAATTGACGGGGAAACAGCCAAGCTTATAGCTGACCTAAAAATCGAGGCACTGCTTCGCCAAGTGATTTCCGGGGAGAACATCATGTGTGGCGGCGGAGGGGTGTGCGCGAGCTTGCTCTATCTGCAAAAACGAGGCGAACCACGCGTGGCCATCCTGCGCTATGCTGATTCGACGGAAGGAGGCGGCCCCCAAGAGCAAGTTGTGGGATATTTAGCTGCTGCCGCCTATCTTACTTCTGAAGCCCGGCCAGAGAAGGGTAAGGAAGAAAGATTAGAACGGGGCGGAAGTTCTGCCCTTCAAGAAGCCGCCTTTTCCCTTACGGCGGAAGAAAAAAAGGAACTGTTGCGTTTAGCTAAACAAGCTGTCGAGCTTTATGTCCGTGAAGGCAAAGTTCTGAATTATCATACGGAAAATGCTCGATTCTGGGAAGAAAAAGGGGCCTTTGTGACCATCAAAAAGAGGGGACAGCTCCGGGGATGTATTGGCCATATTGAACCTATTCTGCCCCTTTATCTCACGATTATTCGTTGTGCTATTCTGGCCGCCACCGAAGACCCGCGCTTTAACCCGGTGGAGGTCGGGGAGTTGAATAGTCTAAGTTATGAAATATCTGTTTTGACCACACCGCAGCGAATTAACAACCCTCGAGAGGTAGTCGTCGGCCGGCATGGCCTGATTATTTCTCGGGAAGGCAAAAGGGGTGTGCTTTTACCTCAAGTGCCAGTCGAGGAAGGCTGGGACAGAGAAACTTTTTTAACCCAGGTGTGTCTTAAGGCCGGCCTTCCTGCTAATGCCTGGCGCTTGCCTGGCTCAGAGCTTTATGTGTTTGAAGCTATCGTCTTTCATTAATTTTATCCGGGATATTTTTTTGGGAAACGAAGATTATCGATTAAATATTTTTTAAGGAGGGAAAGGTGGTGCCTAAGCAAACTTGGTCAAAAAGAATATTTTTCTGCAGATGGTTGATGGGCTGGCTAAGCGTCTGGCTAATTTGTTTTGCCTGCTTAGGTTGTAGGCAAAAAATCCCGGGTGCCTCAGAGTTTGTTTATCCCGCTACCGAAAAAGTTGATGTGGTGGACGATTATTTTGGCACAAAAGTGCCCGACCCTTATCGCTGGATGGAAAACGAGAGTGACCCCAGGCTCAAGCCCTGGATCGAAGCCCAGAATAAACTTACTTTTTCCTACTTAGAAAGCATTCCCTTCCGTGAGGCCATCCGTCGCCGCCTTCTTGAATTATTTTATTATGAACGTTTTGGTCTGCCCGAAAAAGCGGGCCATTATCATTTTTTTACCTATAACGAAGGTTTGATGAACCAACCGATTATTTGTCGTCAAGAAGGGCTTAGAGGAAAAACGACGACCTTTCTGGATGTTAACCGGCTATCTATTGATGGCACAACCAGAGCCAGCCTTTTAGGCTTTTCCCAGGACAACACTCTCGCCGCCATAGCCATTTCTGAGGCAGGTTCTGACTGGATGCAAATAACAGTCTGGGATGTGGAATCCATGACTCAGTTGTTGGACCGGATTAAATGGGTTAAGTTTGGCGGAGTTGGCTGGGCTGGCCGCGGGTTTTTTTACTCCGGGTTTGATGAGCCGGAGCCGGGCAAGGAGCTTTCTGCTCAGAACGCTTATCAGAAGATTTTTTATCATCGGATTGGTGAGCCGCAAGACAAAGATATCTTGGTCTATGAAGATAAAGAACATCCCTTCCGTTATCACCAGGTAATGGTAACTGAAGATGAAAAGTATCTTATTCTTTATGTCACGGAAGGGACTCATGGCAATGAAATCTACTACCAGGAAATTAGTCAGCTACCTCAAGGTCAACCGCGAGGGAAGCTGAGAGGGCAGGAGTCAAAGGGAGATATCGAGTCAGGTCAGTCGACGGGCCAGAAGAGGGCGAAAAGCCATGAAGGAAAGTCGGCGGCCGAGCGGTTTGGGTTTAAACCACTTATCCAGGGGTTTGAGGCTAATGCAGAGGTGATTGATGTGGTCGACGGCAAGTTCTTAGTCCTCACGGATAAAGGGGCTCCTCGCTGGAGGGTAGTGAGTATTGACCCGGCCGACCCCGCGCCAGATAAATGGACGGATTTCATTCCCGAAATGGAGAAGGAAACTATCCAGGGAGCGAGGTTGGTTGCCGGAAAGTTGTTCGTCGTCACGCTAAAAGATGTGGCTTCCCATGTTTATCAGTATGACCTTGAGGGGAAGCGCGAGAAGGAGCTTGAACTGCCCACTTACGGAACTGTATCAGGTTTCAGCGGCCGGCGCCATGACCCTTACACTTTTTACAGTTTTACTTCTTTCACCTATCCCACCACTATCTATCTTTATGAAGTGGCTACCGGAAAGTCAGAGCCTTACTTCACGCCGAGCAAGAAGCCTGCGTTCCGGCCAGAAGATTATGAGTGTGAGCAGGTTTTTTATCCCAGCAAAGACGGGACTAAAATTCCGATGTTTATCGTGTATAAAAAAGGCCTGAAGCGAAACGGGAAAAATCCTACTTATCTTTACGGCTACGGCGGTTTTAATATTAGCCTTACACCCAATTTTAATATTGGCCAGGTGCTTTTGCTGGAAAATGGCGGCGTTTATGCCGTAGCCAACCTCCGCGGCGGAGGCGAGTACGGCGAAGAGTGGCACCGCGCGGGGATGCTCCTGAAAAAGCAGAATGTTTTCGATGATTTCATAGCGGCGGCTGAATATTTAATTAGAGAAAAATATACTTCGCCAGATTATTTAGCTATTGCCGGAGCATCAAACGGCGGTTTGCTCGTGGGCGCGGCGATGACCCAGCGACCGGATTTGTTTAAAGTAGCGCTACCTTCTGTCGGCGTAATGGATATGCTGCGCTTTCATAAGTTTACTGTTGGCTGGGGATGGGTGGTGGAATATGGCTCGTCGGATGACCCCGAGCACTTTAAAAATTTATTTTCCTATTCGCCCCTGCATAACCTGAAAGAAGGGGTAGCCTATCCGGCCACTCTGGTGATGACAGCAGACCATGATGACCGGGTGGTTCCCGCCCACTCCTTCAAGTTCATCGCTACGCTCCAGGAAAAGCATCGAGGAAGAACGCCGGTTTTGATTCGGGTTGAAACTCGGTCGGGGCATGGCGCTAGTTCAACCACCAAAGCTATTGACCAAATGACTGATGTATGGGCATTTATGTTCTATA